>OGPH01001958.1_pt1 | contig 13287 bp, 13 predicted proteins | sample 1552891 | NCBI WGS metagenome assembly OGPH01 (sample SAMEA2580272, study PRJEB22360) | human gut metagenome | biome: human gut; feature: human-associated habitat; material: faeces | place: Denmark | collected 2008/2010 | reverse complement strand
CGGCTCCTACGGGAGCCTCCCTGGCTTGCGTATGCTATCCACACAGCAATCCAGGTGTGTCCGGCCTCCTTGCTCCGGTAAGCAATCCTGCCGGCCAGGGTTCGGGAAACTCCACCGGATTCTCCCGAACCATCCATTTCCAAATCTGGGGATTTTTTGATGGGGACGGTGGTGCGATACCAGAGTGCAACTCTGTGCAGGAAATGCAATAAATGCAGAAAATTACGGTTTCATGCGGCGGGGTTCACGATGATTTTCACATCGGCTGGTCTGCCCACCGACTGGCGTTCCGGTTCTTCCAGCCGAATGTATCCATGTCCCTCCAACAGTTCCAGCGTCGGAAAAATCTCCTCCGTTTTCTTGAAAAACTTCCCCCGGCACATCTGAAAAAGTTCCGAACGCTTGATCACCGATACATTCTTCTTTTTCAGCTTTGCCAAGACAAATTTGGCTTTCTGGATGGTCAAGTCAGTGCCCATCATGGAATAGGCGTAGGTGGAATGAGCCAGAAAGTATTTGCCGATCTGAATCGCCTTGCTCATCGTAGAAGCTGTTACTTCTGCTTTGTCATCTTCCATATCAGCACAGTGCAACAGTCCTGCAATCCGGAGTACGGCACCGATATATTTGCTTGCCCAATCGGAAATTGCCTGCCCCTCGCCAACCAAAAACTTCTCATGTTCCTGAAAGTAATCGGCCATCAGGTCAAAGGCTTTTTCGGAAAGGTGTACCGTCTGGGCATCTCCAGCAATCGGTAGAGCCATCAGGCGAAAAATCAAGCTGCGATAAGCGGCGGTTATTTCGGGCGGAATCGGCTGGGTACGAAAGACCCGGCTGCCAATTCTGGATGGTGGGGACGCATACAGGAATCGGGCAATCAAGCCCCGCCCGGTCATGGTGGTATTTGACATGATTTCATCCAGCACACTGGGCTGAATGGAGAGGATAGCTGACAGTGCCGGGTGCATGATGCACTCTGCTTCACGGGACATTCGATCCACATAAATGGCATCTCCACAATGACCTTTCAGCCAGACATCAATGTTGGATTTGTTGGAATACCGTCCTGCCATGATGTCAAAGATACCGCCCTCGGTGGAGATCACGGAGAACACTCCGTTGTTGGCTGCCATCAAGCTGGTCAGAGCTTCACTGGAACAATCGTCCGCAAAAAAGCGAACCGGCTTTCGTTCTGGAGTTTCTTCCAGCTGCTCCTGAAGCTGCCGCAGCTCCAACTCCATTTCCCGGCTTTCCTTGCGCTCCAGCTTCTTTTGCAGACCGGAGATCTGGCGCTCTAGAGATTCCCGCTGCAAATGGTTTTCTCGGATTTCCATGCTGTGCGCTTTGTTATATTCCTGCTCATACTCATAGAGGAATGTGGTCATATCCCGCATAACACTGGACTTTCGCTCCCCCGGTGCGGCGATTACCACTGTGTACAAGCTCAAAGGCTCACAGTATCCCGGTGTTCCCTCTATCTTGTACTTTCCTTGTAAGCAGGTTGCCAGCACACCCAGGCTGATCACCGCTGCCATGTCAGGAGCAGTCTGACTGTGTTCAGCCACCGCGCTCACATAATTCCGAATCACATCCGGGAGAGCTTCTACGGGAAAAGCAGGCAGATCACTCCACTGTGGCGTCAGCGGAACAATCGGTTGAAAAACCGGTGCAGGCTCCGCTTTTGGAGTGTAAATCTCCCGGCAATGCTCGATTGCCTTCTGAATGGTGATTGCACCATACGTTGTGCCGGATTGCTGTCGGTCCCATTTATCCCGCATCAATCCCGACTGTCGGAACATAGTGTCCATCTTGGCGGCATCCCGTCCTGTCCAAAAGGCAAGGTGGCTGCACAGCGCCAGATCCGCCTCCGAAGGGGACGAATATCCCTCCAACGAACCGTTCCAAAGGGCCGTGAACGCTGTCCCGTTCTTACTGCTTTTTGCCAGTTGCAGAAGCTGCTCCATGCTCAAACCAGAGTTTTTTGCATTTATTGCATTTCCTGTACTTACTTCTGGCCTGCGCATGAACTTGTCCAACAGTGTTCGCAGCTCCTGGGTCCGGTCCCCGTATTCATAATCCTCACAGCGGTTGCCGGTCACTGTGACATATTTGTTGGTTGCTCCCGTCACATAGACCTCGATTCCGGCCTGATGGTTCATAATATAGAATCGCTTGGTGTCATACTGAAAACCTTTTGCCGAAAAGAGAATGTGCAGACCGTTTCCACTGGGGCTGTACTCGGTATAGCTGTGCAGTAAGGCCACAATCTCTGCGGCGGTCTGGGTGTAATAGCCGCTGTCTGAAACGCAGTTGTCCAGGTCAATCGCACAGATGCCGTTGAAAATGCCAATTCCAATGCCATCATATCCGCTGGCCTGCACTGCTGTTTTATACGGAACAAAGCTGGAAGGATCGTTGCTTTTCGCTCCCAGACCGGTTTGTGGCTGGTATGGAACCTTCGTTTTCCGCCCATTCCGTTCCTCGTACTTCCAGCAGCAGAACAGACCATTTTGTATGATGCTGTCTGGTAAAGCTGTCAAATTCCGTTCCTCCTTAAATACTTGTTGAATTTGGCAGCTGTCGTGTTATAATATCCTTGCTGAGTGATAGTCACACGGCAGCTGCCGTTTGTACTGTCCGCCAAGAGTTCTCATCTGCCAGGATGAGGGCTCTTTTTTTTATGCGAGTTCCGGCTGGAAGTATCCAATTTCCTCCCACACCTTTCTGTCAGGGCAGTAGTAGTTGTACTCGTTGGAGTTCTCCAGCTTGATCGCATAGCCGAATTTCAGGATTCCCTGCTGCAAACCAATGCGCACATACTGGGCATCCTTGTGCATGGCGGCTGCAATCTCGGTGATGGGAACATTGCGTCCGGTGAAGTGCGGCAGATCGACATAAACTTTCTTCTCCATGTGAATGACCTCCTTATTGCCGATATACGAATTGTTAGTTCGTATTTTGATTATAAGCTATCCAGAACCGCTTGTCAACACTAAATGCGAAAAATTTGTTCGCATTACGACCTTGTAATTCGCACAGCTCCGTGTTACAATACAACCGAGGTGATGACAATGCACAGCAGCCCAACTGAAATTGGCGAGAGAATCAAAGCAGCCCGAAAGGCGGCCCACTTGAGCCAAACAGAGCTGGCACAGCGTCTGGACAAGACGATGCGCACAGTTCAAAAATATGAGAGCGGTGAAATTGAGCCATCCATAGGGATGATCAATACCATCGCCAAAATCTTAAACATCTCTCCGGCAGACCTGATTGGCTACCAGAAACCTGAAATCCAGCTGGACAGCCTGGCTGATGTGATTGCGGTTCTTTACCAACTAAACAAGAAGGCCGGTATCCGCTTCGAGATCGACGTCCAACGCCCGCCCCAGAGCGAAGAATGGTCCTGCTCCCTGAAATTCAAGGGAAATGACCAGTCCGCAGAAATGAACGATTCCCTGTGTCTGATTTTGGAGGAGTTCCGGGACGAACGTGAAAAGCTGGAAACTTATTGGACCGATCAGGAATCCTTTGACCGCTGGATTGAAAAGGAACTGGCCTACTACGCAAATACCAAGTTGCAGGACAAGGAAGTGGAAGTCCTCTCCGATTTGGAGCGCATTCAGCGGCGCAACGAACTGGATCGGCAGATGCTGGAGAAAATGAAAAAGGCCGCCGAGGAAAACGGCGACCAGGAATAACAGAGGGTGCTGCATACCCTTTATCAAATTTAATTCAAACGCTGGGAGAAAGGAAGTTTGAGATTTTTTGAGATTACCCAACGGATATGGGAGCGTCAAGAAAATGTCCGGAAAGCGAAGAAGACCCTATGCAGTGAGGAAAACTGTCGGCTGGCACGTCAACCCTGAAACAGGAAAGTCCGTTCAGGAACAAATCACCATCGGCTATGCGGCAACCAGAGCAGAGGGGCTGCAAATGCTGGCGGAGTACAACAACAATCCCTTTGACATCAAGGCATCCAAGGCCACCTTCCAGGAGGTCTATGAACGCTGGTCAAAGGAGAAGTTCCCCACCATCTCCAAGTCAAACGTAAAGGGCTATGAGGCGTCCTATCGGGTGTGCGGAACACTTTACAACAAGGTGTTTCGAGATATGCGGCTAATGGACCTTCAATTTGTGGTGGACACCTGCGGGAAGAATTACCCCACCCTGAAAAAACTCAAGGGGCTGTTCAACCAGCTGTACGCCTACGCCATGAAAAACGACATCTGCAACAAGGATTATTCCGAGTTTGTGGATTTGAGCCGGTACAAGGATAAGAATCCCAACAAACGTGACCGGAACAAGTTCACAAAGGAGCAGATCGCCCGCCTGTGGGAGCTTGCGGAGGACCCGTACTATCAGATCGTGCTGATGCTGATCTACAACGGCTGCCGCATCTCGGAGTTCCTCGACTTGAAGAAGGAAAACGTACATCTGGAAGAACAGTACTTTGATGTGATTGCCAGCAAAACCGAAAACGGCCTGCGGAAAGTTCCCATTGCCGACAAGGTGCTGCCATTCTACAAAGCGTGGTACGAAGGTTCTCAGTGTGAATATCTGCTCCACACGCCGGATCAAAAGCACTTTGATTACAGGAACTACTACGACAGTTACTTCACGCCCCTGATGGAGCAGCTTGGATATGACCAGACACCCCACTGCACCCGGCATACCTGCATTTCCATGCTGACAGAGGCCCATGTAGACCAAACTATGATCAAGAAGATTGTGGGACACTCCGGTGCCATGACGCTTACCGAACGCGTCTACACCCACCTGGATATTGAAACACTGGTGGAGGCAATCAACAAGATCTAAACGGAAGAAGGAAAAGCCGTGCAGCACAAAAAAGCAGGAGATGCGCTCCTTGCGGAATGATCTCCTGCTTCATAAGGCTTTTGTTTTCGCTTGCGATTCTTGTTCCTTGTGTGCTCCTTGCTTGCTCCTTACAAAGCAAAACGGACCACTTTCGAGGACCACGCACAGCTCCAAAAGTACTGAATTTTCCTGCAAATCCACGTCGTAAGACGTGCTGAGAAGTAGGTAAAATCAGCGCTTGCCAGAATGTGGTGACCAAGTACAAAAATGGCTTGGAATGCGGGATGCTCGACCCGGCGGAGACCTTGCCCCAGATGAATCAAGAATTGAAAGACGCTGGTTTGGACACCATCATTGCAGAGAAGCAGGCACAGCTGGATGCATGGCTTGCTGAGCAGGGATAACGTATATGGGAAAAGGTGCGGCGGAGGTGTACCAAGCGCTTCCGCCGCTTTTTTCAGAAAGGAAATCTGTATGAAAAAAGTCCATGCAAAAAAGAGGAGATTCCTGCGGTATTTACCACTTTACTTTATGATGTTGCCAGGATGCATCTATCTAATTATCAATAATTATATCCCTATGACAGGAATTGTCCTTGCGTTTAAGAGATACCACTTTTCCACAGGAATCTATAACAGTCCTAATGTGGGGTTTGAAAATTTTAAGTTTTTGTTTACCACAAAAGATGCCTGGGTAATCACCCGCAACACGCTGGCTTATAATCTGGTTTTTATTATTCTAGGTACAGTGTTGGCCATTGGAGTGGCAATCCTTCTCAATGAGATCCGTGCAAAACAGGCTAAAAAACTTTATCAAACTGTAATTTTAACCCCATTCCTTATTTCCATTGTTATTGTAAGCTATCTAGTCTATGCTTTCCTAAACACAGAGAACGGATTTGTCAACAACAGCATTTTAGAGCCGTTGGGATTTGAAACCATCTCTTGGTACTCTTCCCCCGAGTATTGGCCGGTTATTTTGGTATTGGTAAACCTTTGGAAAGGCCTGGGATATAACAGTATTCTTTACTATGCTACATTAGTGGGGATAGACCGGGAACTTTATGAAGCCGCTGTGATTGATGGGGCATCTCGTTGGCAACAGGTCAAACATATCACGCTGCCAGGACTAAAAGCCACAATCATTATTTTGACCCTGATGAGTATTAGCAAGATTTTCTATTCGGATTTTGGCTTGTTCTACCAAGTCCCTATGAACCAAGGGCCATTGCTGGATGTTACAAACACCATTGACACTTATGTATACAGGGGGCTGATGAATTCCACAAACCTGGGGATGACGGCAGCTGCTGGATTATATCAATCTTTTGTGGGGTTTATATTGGTAATCAGTGCGAATCTTATTGTCCGCAAGATTGATGCAGAGAGCGCACTGTTCTGATCTGGAGGTGAGAATGAGATGGTAGAGAGAAAAAAGGGTTTTCAATTTTTTGCCCATTGCATCATGATCTTAATTACCTTGTTTTGCCTACTTCCATTTTTGCTGCTAATTGTGTCATCGTTTACAGATGAAGCCACTCTGATACGGGATGGATACTCATTCTTTCCCCAAAAATTGAGTTTAAATGCATATCGGTATCTTTTGGTGGATTCCACCGCCATTGTCCGAGGGTATTTGATCTCTATAACTGTCACGGCTATCGGAACCATTGCAAATTTGCTGATTACGGTGATGTTTGCTTATCCTTTGTCCCGTAGGGATTTGCCCATGCGGAATTTCTTTGCGTTTTTTCTTTTCTTTACCATGCTGTTCAATGGTGGGTTGGTACCGACGTACATGATGTGGACCCAGACGTTCCACATCAAGAACACGCTGTTTGCGCTTTTAATCCCCGGGCTGCTGATGAGCGCGTTTAATGTTATTATGATGCGAACCTACATCAACTCCAATATTCCCGATGCGGTGATTGAGGCCGCACGGATTGATGGCGCCGGGGAATTCAGGCTGCTGTTGCAGATTGTTCTTCCAATGTCCTTACCGATTGTTGCCACCTTGGCATTATTGGCCGGACTGGCATACTGGAATGACTGGCTGAATGGCCTTTACTATATTACAGATGACAGGCTTTTCAGCATTCAGGTAATTCTTAACCGTATGCTGACAAAAACAGAGATGCTGAAGCAGGCGGCGACTACAGGAGTTTCTATGGGTCCCATGCCAGAGGTAGGTATAAAAATGGCAGTGGCAGTGCTGGGAGCGCTCCCTGTCTTAATTGTCTACCCATTTTTTCAACGCTATTTTGTAAAGGGAATCGCGATTGGTGCTGTGAAAGGATGAGTGTAAATGGAACTTTTTTGTTATGAAGATCATCGCCCCATATGGATTAGCTTTGAGAATCCTACGGGGGAGCCAGGAGGCGGAGGAAAGGAGAATTTTGGAGCAAAAGGGCATCCATTTGAGTGTGTTGCCCCAGGTGAAGAGAAGGTTCTGTGCGATGTGGAAGGGCCAGGCGTGATCCGGAGAATCTGGTTCACGTTGGAAGACCGTAGTCCAGAGATGCTGGAAGGAATTTACCTCAATGGGTATTGGGATGGGGAGAAAGAGCCTTCGGTATGTGCTCCTATTGGGGATTTCTTTTGTATGGGATACGGGGGGATGAAAACCTTTGAAAACGAATTTTTCGCCTCTCCAGAAGGCCGGTCGTTCCTCTGTCAAATCCCCATGCCTTTTTTTAAGCGTGGAAAGCTTACACTGAAGAATTGCTCCGGAAAAGAAAATGGTCATCTTTTCTACGATGTGGATATGACAAAGCAGGAGTTGCCAGAAGGAACCATGTATTTTCATGCGGATCACCAGGGGCCGGCGAAGAATCCCCTAGGAAAAGACGTGACGGTTTTGAAAGTGCCCAAGGGAAATGGCCGGTTCTTGGGAATGAATGTGTCCGTTTTTCCGGATATGCAGTATAAAGGCAGCTGGTGGGGAGAGGGAGAAGTAAAGATATACCTGAACGGGGAAGAAACGCCTTCCTTAGTGGGAACAGGAACAGAAGATTATATTAGCACGGCTTGGGGACAAGGCGTGTTCTTCAACCGTTTGCAGGGCTGTGCCGCAGTAGATAGTACTGGAGCTTCATTCTACCGTTTCCACCAAAAGGATCCCATCTTTTTTCAAAACGGGTGCAAAGTGGAGTTGCAGGCTATTGGTGGGGCGCCAAAGGCACTGGCAAGGGAAATTCAAGAACAAGGTGCCAGTATGCTCCCTTTGGCATATGATCTGGGGGGGAGGATGACCCATCTTTACCGACGCGACTGGAAATGGGAAGAAGTTCCTGAAGAAGGATTTATTACCTTTTATCGTCAGGATTCCTTCTCTACAGTGGCCTATTATTACTTGCGGCGATCTTGTTAAGTTGGATAATGCAAAGAGCCTGTCTTAGTGATTTTAGAAAATTTTTAGGGAGGGGAAATCAACAGAGAGGATGGGGGAGCCTGCGACAGAGAGGTGGGCGGAAATTCTCTGCAGAGTTACAGAGCGGAATTCTGTAAGCTGTTTTTTCTAAGTCAAACATGATATCAGCATAGAAAACCAAAAACAAGGGCAGGAGTATAACTCCTGCCCTTGTCCGTCAAATCAAATTTTCAAATAGAAATGATAAATCCGAGCGCTTGGCCCCGTAACACCCTAAAAACACAGGCGAGAAAAATCGCGAGCCCCCAAAGGAGAAGTTCACGACTGGGGAGCGGCAGCTTGCCGCTGGTCGAGGTGGAAGGACAACTGCACGCTGTAAGCGCGGGCGAAAGGGCAAAAGAAAAAGCCGAGCCCGGAACGCAAATTGCGTCCAGGTTCAGCTTGGTACGGATGTTCATAACGGCACTTTGCCAAATAAAAAATCCGAGTGCCCATATGAACACTCGGACTGGTCCGAGTGACAGGATTTGAACCTGCGGCATCCTGCTCCCAAATGTGTGTCGGAACCTTCAGTCGGCACTTTGCCGCCCTCTTTGGCCCTTTCCTCTGCTTGGGCAGTTTCTCTTTGACACTCTTTTGCCCTGAGTGTTTCAAGCAAAACTTTCGCCTTTTGGGATTTGTGTGGGATTGGATTCTGTATATTAAAAGATATTCCGCCCGGTTTGAGGGACAATAGCAGGCAGAGGAGTGGCGCAGGAGATGCGCCGCATAAACAAAGAATAAGCCGTGCAGAAACCGGAAGCAAATTTCCTGCAGCCATAGGGTATCATCTTGGTCAGTAAGTATATCATTACAATGACATAAAAACTTCCTCTAATCGACGGAAACTGCTTGAAACTATATCATTAAAATGATATAGTTATGGTGAGAACAGGAGGATGACTATGCCAAAGCTAATCAAACTCTATCACGGCTCTGATAAAATTGTCGAGCGTCCCGAACTGGGCAAAGGCAGCGCCAAGAATGACTATGGCCAGGGTTTCTACTGCACGATGCATTATGAGCTGGCCTGCGAATGGGCATCGAAGAACGAAGCCGTCAACGGCTATGCAAATGAATATGAATTGGATCTATCTGGCTTGAAGGTATTGGATCTATCCGACCCGGCCTACAATATCCTGAACTGGATCACGCTGCTGATTCAAAACCGCACCTTTACCTCCACTGCGCCCATCAGTAAACAGGCACAAGCGTATCTCATCGAGAATTTCAGCATTGATGTCTCTGACTATGATGTGATCAAAGGTTATCGGGCAGACGATTCCTACTTCTCCTTTGCCAAAGATTTCGTGAACAACACGATTTCCGTTCAGCAGCTGGCCAAAGCCATGAAGCTGGGCAAATTGGGGATTCAGTATATGCTGCGTACCGAAAAAGCGTTTGCCAATCTGACTTATGTGGGAGCCCAGGAAGTAGATTGGACCATCTACCACGCAAAATATCTGAAGCGGGATTTGAAAGCAAGAAGCGATTACTCAAAGAGCAGAGCCGATCTAACGATCGATTCCAATGAACTGTATGTTCTGGACATCATTCGTGGAGGTATCAAACATGGAGATCCACGCCTATAACAAACTATATCTTGAAAATGCCATGTCCGCCATGGGGACCATGCTGGACTATGCCGTGAATTACCGCCACTGGGAAATTGACAAGTTCTTTCAGGCATTTCTTGAAACAAAACTGCTTCCCCAGCAATTTGAAAGCGGACACCCCGACATAGTTGCCGGCAAGTCCGGTGTCGAACTGTATCTTTGCGTAACCGGAGAAAACGAAAGGAATCTCCCGGAGTATGTAGAATTTGATCGCTCACCGGAATATTGGGTGGGCTGGGCGCTGGCCTACTGCCAGTGGCACATGAATCGAACCTTCCGAGCCATCACCGCTGTTGTAAAGCCCAGTGAGATGCTCCAGTGGTACCCGATTTACCACGAGATGGATATTCTGCATGTGGTGGATGCCTTCGAAGAACGAATCAAGAAGACGCCAACCAATCTGGAGCGTCTGCGTAAGCAAGCTGGGTACTCCCAGGCGCAGCTTGCAGAACTGAGCACGGTTTCTCTCCGCTCCATCCAGATGTATGAACAGAGAAACAACGATATTTCCAAGGCACAGTTCAATATCCTCAACGCACTGGCAAAGGTGCTGAACTGTTCCGTCTATGACTTGGTGGATGGAGGGGAATGAGAATTTTCGCCCCTGTTTTTCTCCTCACTTTCCTGTTTTTCCAGTAGCTATTTCCCTCTTTCTGTGATATTGTTCGTTTGCCAAAAGGAGGCGACGATATGCAGAAAGAAACGAATCTCACGGTAGGCCGGTGGTGCGACCGCTGGTTCTGCGAGAACCGGTGCAGATGGAGCGGCAGCACTGTGGGCGGATACCGCAACCTGATCTACCGCCACATTCTCCCCAGAATCGGGGGCATCCCGCTGGCGGAGCTGACTGAAGACACCGTAACCAGCTTCTATGACAGCTTGCGGAGCCAGGGACTCAGCGCCAGAAGCGTCTGGTGTGTCCATCTGCTCCTGCGGCGCTGCATGGACGAAGCGGCCCGCGACCAGCGCATTCTCTACAACCCGGTGCGGCTCTGCCAGGAACCAAAGGCAGAGGAATGTAAGACAATCCCCTTGCGCCTGGGGCAGCTCCAGCGGTACCTGAATGCGGTGGAACAACTGGGCGCGCTCCCCCTCATCTACACAGGACTCTCCAGCGGCCTGCGGCAATGTGAACTCATCACCTTGTCGTGGGCCGATTTTCATATCCGCTGCCGGTACATCCTCAAGGGACAGCGCCTGCTGACCCTCAACAGCAAAGCGGAGCATCTCATGGAACGGATACCGGAAACCGGCCGCTATGTGTTCCTCAACCCCAAGACTGGAATGCCGTATCAGCTCCACGAGTTTTACTATCTGCACAAGCGGATTCTAAAACGAGCAGGGCTTCCGTGGGTGGCCTTCCGGAACCTGCAGCGTCAGTGCATGGAGGTGGGGATATGACGCTGAAAGACTATATCCTCCGCTGGCAGGAGGTCTACGACAAGAACCAGAGTCGCCCGACTACATACGCAGCCCATGGTTATATCTTCAAAAACCACATTCTCCCCGGATTGGGTGACATACCGCTCTCTGCATTGACCGTGGAGCAAGTGGGAGATTTCCTGGAGGAGCGCAAGCGCTTCGGTGGCCACCGTCCGGAAAGCCCCGAATATCCAGGGCTGGGCGAACATACCATGCGGCACATCCACCGCCTGCTCCAGCAATGTCTGGATCAGGCAATCCGGGATGGGCTGATAACGGACAACCCCGCCCGCGCGTTTCACTATCCAAAGCCTAAGAAGGTCAGCGCCAATGTGCTGACGCCAGCAGAAGCGGAGGACTATCTGGACGCAGCGGAGCGTCTGGGCTACCTCCCCATGTTCCTGCTGGCACTGACAGCGGGACTTCGGCAAGGAGAACTGATCGCCCTGAAGTGGAGCGACCTGGATGTAAAAGAGCGGACACTGACCATTACGGAGAAACGCTCGGTGGAACGGCGGGAGCTGGTGGAGTACGGCGACGAAACCAGAACCATCAGCCTGACGGAGGAAGTCGTTGAACTCCTGCGCCTGGAACACGCCAGGCATCCCAGCAGCCCACTGATGTTCATGCACCCGGCCACGCAAAAGCCCTACTCTCCGCAGATGGTGCGCCGACTGCACGATGCGATCATCCAGGAAGCTGGGCTGGATCACATCCGGTTCGCAGATCTCCGGCACACCTGCGCCGTTCTCTCGCTGCAAAATGGAATGAGCGCAAAAGAGGTAGCCCAGATGCTGGGCCATTTCAGGACCACGATGACACGACAGAACTACGCACCATACCTGGCCCATACAGCCGCCAAAATTGAAAACAGGCCCAACGAAGCCTCCACGGAAGAACTCCGGCAGGCGGCAAATGTTCTGGATAATCTTCTGAAATTCTGATAGCTATTCTCCGAAAGGTGTGGTATATGTTTGGGTCACAAGGAGGCGATGGCCATGGAAAAGAAACTGCTCAAGAGCCTGTTTGATTGCTTCTATGCCCCACCGGAGCTTTCTGAACAGGAGGAAGAAGTGACAGCGTGCCATAAAGCGTTGATCGGGGTGCTGGCAAAACCGGAACGCAAGCTGGTGCTGCGGATCATTGACGCCCAGGACAATATCAAGGAAGAAACCTCACTCGACAGCTTTATCGCCGGATTTGAACTGGCGTGGAAGCTCTCCATAGAACTGCATAATGACGAAAACGAGCGCTCAGCCTCCTGCCAAACCAGGAGGGCGGGCGCTCGTTTCACATCTGAAGAGGAACCGGAATGAAAAAACAAATTGCCATAGCCGCAGCAATTACCGCCAGTCTGGCACTGTGGGCCGCTGTGTGGCCACAAACTGCGGTGGACAAGGAAACACCCACCCTAACCCCAACACCCGCAGTAATCGCGCCCCAGGCACCGCTTCCGGAGCCAACAGAACCTGCGATGCCACTGACAACAGAGACGGAAGAAGCAGATGGAACGATAGCCGAGCCTGTCTTGGAGGAAGCTGGTGAACAGTCGCCTGCGCCCACTCCAGCGCCTACGGCAGAAAATCAGACCGTGTCACCGCCGGAGCCGCCCGCCTCACTTGAACCGGAGATAGAGACCATCGGTGATAATTCAGCGGATATGGTCTATGTACCTGGCTTCGGCTGGATCGAGAGCCAAGGCCCCAACCAAGCAACATACGCCGAGGATATGTACGAAAACGGGAACAAAATCGGCATCATGGGCTGACGCAAAAAATGCGCCGCATAAACAAAGAAATAGCCGCAGGAGTCCGGAATGAAACGCTCCTGCGGCAATTCTGTGTTGATGCTTGATTTCATAATAGATATTTGGAAATGAAATCAAGAGTTTGAAAATTGGATTTTTAATGGACAAAATGGGATTGCTTTGGTAAAATTATTATGTGTTGGTGAATTGCAAAAGTAACAGGTGAATTGCAAAAGTAACATCCAGTTTGCATGATTTACTTCCAGTTCTCCAAAG
>OGPH01001946.1_pt1 | contig 13374 bp, 16 predicted proteins | sample 1552891 | NCBI WGS metagenome assembly OGPH01 (sample SAMEA2580272, study PRJEB22360) | human gut metagenome | biome: human gut; feature: human-associated habitat; material: faeces | place: Denmark | collected 2008/2010 | reverse complement strand
TCTCCAGCCTTCCATGAAAACACCCCCGTTTCCTCTATTATAGCAGAAACAGGGGTGTTTGGGTAGTTTTTTGACAGACTGAAAGATGACCGGCCAAAGGCCGGTCATCTTTTTCTTTTTATACCAAACGCAGCATCCCACACCTTTTTGTAGGGCGTGGTGACCTCACCCCGCCGCTTTATTCTTTCCCTTTTCCCAGCAGGATCGGGCCGTGTTCCTTTTCATAGTCCGCGATGCAATCCCGGATCAGAATATTGATCTGACTGTTGGCGGAACGGCCCTCATAATCCGCCACAACGTGCAATTTATCCAGCATCTCCGTATCAATGCGGATGGAAAGACTTTTGATCGCCATACGTTTACCTCATTTTATTTCGTTCGGCCCTTGGGATACGGCCGCATATGATCGGTAAGGCCCAGCAAATAGTCCGTGGACACATGATAATACTCCGCCAGCGTCACCAGATGGCGCAGCGGCAGCGACCGCTTGCCCAGTTCGTAATTGCTGTAGACCCGCTGGTCAATACCCAGCAGAGCCGCCATCTGCTTCTGCGCCAGATCATGATCCTCGCGCAGATCTTTCAGTCTTGGGATGTACAAAAGCATCACCTCAAGAGCATTATATGTACTATCAAAGAATAGTATTTATTTCACCATCAAACGATAGTAAAATAGCCTTAAGGTGATAAAATGGAACTGTATCAAAAAATGTATCTCACCCTTTTCGCCGCCACGGAGGATGTGCTGAATATGCTGGATGCCGCTCCGCTTTCCTTTCAGGAGGCCGCTTTGCCCGAAACAATACGCACATGGCTGATACAAGCCCAGCAGCAATGTGAGGATCTCTATGTGGAGAATGGCGCATAAAAAAGATGAGCGGCTTGCGCAGCTCATCTTTTTTATGTAATGTGTGATTACTTATTGCTCAGGTACTCGTCGATGGACTTGGCGCCCAGCTTGCCGGCACCCATAGCCAAAATGACGGTGGCAGCGCCGGTGACGGCGTCGCCGCCGGCATAGACCGCCTGACGGGAGGTCAGGCCATCCTCGTTGACGATGATGCCGCCCTTCTTGTTGACCTCGAGACCCTTGGTGGTGCTCTTGATCAGGGGGTTGGGGTTGGTGCCCAGAGACATGATGACGGCGTCCACAGGCAGGTCGAACTCGCTGCCCTTCTTCTCGATGGGACGGCGGCGGCAGGAAGCGTCAGGCTCGCCCAACTCCATCTCGATGCAGGTCATGGACTTGACGCAATCCTGCTCGTCGCCATTGATCTGGATGGGGTTATTCAGGGTCTTGAAGATGATGCCCTCCTCGATGGCGTGCTCCACTTCCTCGTGACGGGCAGGCAGCTCCTCCATACCGCGACGGTAGACCACCCAGACCTCGGCGCCCAGACGCTTGGAGCAGCGGGCGGCATCCATGGCCACGTTGCCGCCGCCGACGACAGCCACCTTCTTGCCCCGCAGATCCATGATGGGGGTATCGCTGTCCTCGCGATAGGCCTTCATCAGATTGATACGGGTCAGGAACTCGTTGGCGGAGTAAACGCCCTTCAGGTTCTCGCCGGGGATATGCATGAACATGGGCAGACCAGCGCCGGAGCCGATGAACACGGCCTCGAAGCCGTTCTCCTCCATCAGCTCGTCGATGGTGATGGTGCGGCCCACAACGGTGTTGGTCTCCACCTTGACGCCCATGGCCTTCAGGCCGTCCACTTCCTTCTGGACGATGGCCTTGGGCAGACGGAACTCGGGAATGCCGTACACCAGCACGCCGCCAGCCAGATGCAGCGCCTCGAACACGGTGACCTCATAGCCCTTCTTGGCCAGATCGCCGGCGCAGGTCAGACCGGCAGGGCCGGAACCCACGATAGCCACCTTGTGGCCGTTGGACTCAGGCTTGGTGGGAGCCTCGGTGCTGTGGGCGTTGTGCCAGTCGGCCACAAAACGCTCCAGACGGCCGATACCTACGGGATCGCCCTTCTTGCCGCGGACGCAGTGCATCTCGCACTGGCTCTCCTGCGGGCAGACACGGCCGCACACGGCGGGCAGAGAGCTGGTCTGATGGATCACCTGATAGGCGCCCTCATAGTCCTTCTCCACGATCTTCTGGATAAACTCGGGAATGCGGACGTTGACGGGGCAGCCGTCCACACAGGGATGATTCTTGCAGTTGAGGCAGCGGGCCGCTTCGTCCAGTGCCTGCTCCTCGGTGTAGCCCAGGGCCACTTCCAGGAAGTTTTTATTCCGAACGTTGGGATCCTGAGAGGGCATCTCGTTCTTCTTCAAGCTCATATTCGCCATGATCACTTTACCTCCTGCTTGTACAGATTGCAGACTTCCTCATGCTTGCGCAGCTCGAAGTCGCGATACATCTGATTGCGCTTCACCGCCAGATCCCAGTCCACCTGATGGCCGTCGAAGTCGGGGCCGTCCACGCAGGCAAACTTGGTCTCGCCGCCCACGGTCAGGCGGCAGCCGCCGCACATGCCGGTACCGTCGATCATGATGGGGCTCATGGAGACGGTGGTGGGCACGCCGTAAGGCTCGGTGGTCTTGGAGACGAATTTCATCATGATCATGGGGCCGATGGCGAAGATCTCGTCATACACGTTGCCGGCATCCAGCAGCTCCTTCAGCGCCTCGGTGACAAGGCCCTTCTGGCCGTAGGAGCCGTCGTCGGTGCAGACCTTCAGCACAGAGGAGACGGCCTTGAACTTATCCTCAAGGATCACCACGTCCTTGTTCTTGAAGCCTACCACAGCGTGGACCTCCGCGCCGCAGTCATGGAACTTCTTCAGGACGGGATATGCGATGGCACAGCCGACGCCGCCGCCCACCACGCAGACCTTCTTCTTACCCTCGGTCTCGGTCGGACGGCCCAGAGGGCCCACAAAGTCATGCAGGCACTCGCCCTGCTGCTTGTGGCTCAGCTTTTCGGTGGTGGCGCCCACGGTCTGGACGATGATGGTAACGGTGCCTTTTTCACGGTCATAGTCATGGATCGTAATGGGGATACGCTCACCATTCTCATCCACGCGCAGAATGATAAACTGGCCGGGCTGCGCCTTCTTGGCCACCATGGGTGCCTCGATCTCATAGAGGATCACGGTGGGTTTCAGCGCTTCCTTTTTCACGATGCGATACATACTTACTCCCTCATTTCTGTTTTTTCCTTACCTGCGCCCTTTTCGCAGGCGACGCCGGGAACTTTGTTTATTTTATCACGATGATGCCCCGCCGTCAATGCACATCTTACACACTTTTGACAAGAATTGGCGGGCATATCGCCGGAGAAAGCAAGCGGAGGATTGCCGTTTTCCGGATGTGGTAGTATAATGATTCGTATAGAAAACATATGCAGTTCTACTTTTCAGCGCACCGAAGCCTCCCTCTGACGAGGGAGGTGGCAAAACCGCAGGTTTTGACGGAGGGAGAGATATGAAGAGGTATAATAAATCAAATATTCCCCTCGCCAAGACACTAAGGACGAATATGACGCCTTGGGAGCGAAAACGATGGTTTGATTTTCTGCGGAATTATCCCGTACGTTTTCAGCGGCAAAAAGCCATTGATAATTATATTGCGGATTTCTATTGCGCAAAAGCAAGGCTGGTCATCGAACTTGATGGCGGAGGCCACTATTCAGAGGAGCAAGCCGAAAAAGACGCAATCCGCACAAGCCAGGAGGGAGCCAAGGGTGCTGTGAGCCGTTGAAAAATCACCCGATCGAGGGCAACCCCGGTCGGGTGTTTCTCGTTTACGGCAATGTCACCTGTCTGCCGGTGATGGTCACCAGCATTTCCTCCCGCATTTTCTTCAGCTCGCGCATCATGGCGCTGCGGTCGGCGGAGATATAGTCCGCCAGCGCACTGAGGGAAAAAGGCAGCAGAAATGACCGGCCGCGCTCCTTGGCCGCCTGCAGCTGGAAATACCGCAGCAGCTTCTCCCGGATGGAGCGACGGCTGAGCACCTCTACCCGCTCCGACAGGAACATGGCCTTTTCCGTCACCAGATGGAACAGGTTCTCCACCATGCGGCCGTGACAGGCACAGGCATGCTCACAGCGGCGCATGACGGCCTCGCCCCGCAGGAAACTGACCCGGCAGGGCGTTACGGAGCGGGCCACCACGCTGTCGTCTCCCGCCGCCTTGAACATCATCATTTCGCCGAACACGCCGCCCGGTTCCAGATGCTCCAGAATGGCGCGGCCGCCCTCCCGGTCTATCCGCTCCACCACGGCGCTGCCCTCAGTGACGATGCCCAGCAGGCCCCGTCCATCGCCAAAATCGTAGATCACATCGTCCGGGCGGAAGCTCTGCTCATGCACCCCCAGACACGCCCGCATGGTCTGGTACTCCTGAGGGCTGACGCCCTCCAGCAAAAGGGATCTTACCATCTTTCTGCCTTCTCTCTTTCTTTATCGCTCATTCATTCTGTAAACGCAGGGAAAGCCGCGTGTCCCGCCGCCTTCCGATCACGCGGTACACGATCCAGTAGGACGCCAATCCCCAGGGGATGGCCGCCAGCACATCCAGCAAAGCATGCTGCTTCACCAGCAGCGTAGAGGCGATGATGACCAGCCCATAGACCGTAGCCGCCCAGCGCCAGCCGGTTTTCCGCAGCCCCGGCGTTTCCCACACGGAGCTTACCGCCGCGATGACGCCCAGCACGTGGACGCTGGGGAACACGTTGGTGTTGGTGTCCAGATCGTAGGTCAATTGCACCGCCCAAGTGAAGATATCCCGCACCTGCAAGTCCGCCGGGCGCAGCTCCTGACAGTTGGGCACCAGCACGCAGAACACCGTGGCGGAGAAAAAGGACAGCGCCAGCATCCAGATATACCGCCGGAAGCCCTCGGCGTCCTTCAGGATCAAATAGACGCCCAGCACCGCCAGCAGCGGACTCCAGCTCATATAAAAGAAAATGAAATAGGGACAGAATGGTATCAGCTGATCCACCGGCAGCTGCGTGACCCAGTAGGGCCCCGTCACAAATTTCTCAATGATGAAGAACGCCGCCAGATACAGCGGCAGGAACAGCCCCCACCACATATGGGGATGGTCTTTGACAAACGTTTTGACGACTTGCATGATACCCTCCTTGACACTGTGGCATTTGTCACAGTGTATTGTACCACCAAGTGAAAAAATTACTACCCCCGAAATCGTGAATTTTTTGCAAAGCTTTTGGGGTTGCGGGACGCTCTGCCGTAAATGCTCCCGGCTGTGCGTTTTATACACAAAAATTACCAATCACGCAAAACGCATATTGCGCGGATATGAGGGAAATCTAGCATTGCGATACCCAATCGACAAGCTTTTGCTTGACAACACAAGAAAGGAGATTTCAATCATGTCTGCTAAGAACACTAACAAGCTGAATGTTCCCGAGGCTCGTGCCGCCATGGATAAGTTTAAGATGGAGGCCGCTAACGAGGAGGATGTGTATCAACCTCAAAGAATTTTTCCGACCCTCGATTTTTGGCTTAAATACAGGAAAAATCGCCTTTCCCAAAAAAACCAGTTTTTGAGGTGGAAACATCTTGCTTGAAACAAGTGTATTCTTATCGTGGACATTCTTCACATTCCTGCCACAGAAGCGGCCTCTTCACGATCTCTATTCGCCTGCAATTGGCGCAGGCTGTCTCCCGAAGCTTCCCCGATAAAGCGGTAGAAGATGCGGATGCTCTGCCGGTATGGGGTACGCGGCCCGGCAACCTTTCTGCCCTCCGGCAGTATCTTTTCACCGATTTCAATACGCTCGATGAAAGCGTGCAATATATCTCTGTCCAGCGTTTCTACGCAGGTGTACCGCTTAGCAAGGTCAAAGAACAGGCCGTAGGCACTGCGAATTTCCTTTGCCGTGGTCTCACCCTCCACCAGCTTCTTGCGGCGCACAGCCAACTCGTCGATCTCAACACTGAACTTCTTGACCATCTCCTCATGGATGTCGTCGCTGAGCATCCCGGCGATGTTGTCGCGGTAGGAGCGCTCGATCATCTTCTTGAGGCGGGCGGTCTGCTTGTCGATGTTCTCGATCTGCGTAGCGGGGTCTTCGCCGCCCAAAGAGGCGTTGGCCTGCTCGATGGCGTTCTCCGTAATGGTACGAATCTCGTCCTCGCCAAAGGCCAGCAGCTTATTGAGGTCACAGCGGACAATTTCCATCAGGTCATCGTAGCGGATGCGCGCCCCATGCAGGCAGCGGGTCTGCGCTCTGGAACTCAGGTTGTTGCACACCAGATACCAGTATTTTGCCCGTTCTCCATTGTAGACAGAGCCGCCGGAACACATTGCCGCACCGCAGCAGGCACAGTAGGCGATACCTCCAAAGATGCTGTGGCGGAACGCGGGTTTTGCCCCATTCGCCTTAGTGTTCTCGCCCATGAAGTGGGCGGCCAAATCGAATTTCTCCTGAGACACCAGCGCCTCGTGGGTGTTCTTCGTAAACACCCATTCCTCCTCCGGCACTTTGACCTTCTTTTTTGACTTCACACTGACCTTGCGGCTCTTGCCCAGCAGCGTGTGTCCCAAGTAGACCCGATTGCGAAGGATGCGCTTCACGGTGGTGTAGTTCCACAGGTCGGACATCCGCTGTGCGCCGCGCTCGGTGAAGTTGTCGCGGCACTCCACACGGTACTTCAGCGGCGGCATGATACACGCCTCGTTAAGCCGTATGGCGATGCTGCGGCAGGACTGGCCGGAGGCAGCCATATCAAAGATCATCTTGACCACCGGCGCGGTGTTCTCGTCCGGCACAAGCTGGTCGGTGGTGCGCTCTGCCTTGCGGTAGCCGTAGGGCGGGCAGGCCACATATTTGCCGTTGTTGCGCTTGGTGTTCAGCGTCTGCTTGACCTTACGGGACGTATCCCGCAGGTAGACGTCGTTCATTGCGAATTGAAACGGTGCCATCAGGTTATCTTCCTCGGAATCAAAGTTGCTGCCGGGTGCCAGATAACGGATGCCGTGTTCGGGAAAATAGCGCTCCGCATAATGACTGGATTCCGTCATATCACGACCCAACCGGGACAGGTCTTTGGTGATGACCATATTGACCTTGCCGGTTTTCAGATGCTCCAGCATGGCGCGGAAGCCAGGGCGCTCGAAGTTGCCGCCGGAATAGCCATCATCGGCAAATTCCTCCACCAGAATGATGCCGTGCTTTTCACAGTATTCCCGCACAATGGTACGCTGGTTGGTAATGCTGGCAGATTCGCCGTACTTCCGCTCCTCATCGGAAAGGCGGTAATAGGCGTCTGCAAGTTGAACGTGGTTCCTCATGTTTCCTCCTTCCCGGAACCACTCATTTACGGCTCCATTATACCATGCGGTTATCCTGCTGGTCAAAATTTGCGGACTGTTTTCCGGTGAAAATGATTTCCTCTGTTACCACTTCCTGGATGGTTTTTGTGCCGGTAAATACGCGCTCGATCACATAGGTCGCCGCGCCGATCTGCTGTTCATTCTTATCGTTCAAGTGTCACCACCTCCGTCACCATTATGAACAATTTCTTCCAACTTTAACCAAAAAGCCGTCGAGCATACAGGCAAGCACTTGTCTGCAAGCTCCACGGCTTTGCATTTTATTTCTTGTCTCTCAAGCAAAACAGGCGGCTGGTGGCTGTCAGCCTCACGGGAATCTCACCCCGGCCCATGCTGATGGGTGCGTTCCTCCTCCCTTACATGTTTATATAGCAAAAGAGACGGTTCTCACCGCCTCTTTTGTCTTTCTATAATAACATATCACACCTAATCCGGACAACCTGTTCCCACTCACGTTGAGTTGCGTTTTCTTGAATCTTTTTTGTCTATTCCACGGCGTTCTTCGGTAGGAACAGCAGATTCTGATCCACCTGTATGTCGAAGCCGTCCACCTGTCCGTTGGCGGAGTACTGCCACATGTCGAACCGGTAGTAGAAATCCGGATAGGCGTTGTAGTCCGCCACCCACAGGGAATAATCCGCCAGACGGCTCAAATCGTAGTGATAGTACCCCTGCTGGCGGTTGATGTACACGCCCGCCTGATACCCCGCCGCCTGAATGGTCTGGCAGAAGGCCACGGCGCTGTCGGTCAGGTTGGCGTAGTCGTAGCCGTTGGTGCGGGAATCCTCGGCGCTGATCGGCTCCCAGTCAAAATACACCGGCAGCTCCAGCTTACGGCCTTTGAGCCGTTCCAGCACATATTGAGCCTCCTCCCTGCCCTCCTCCGCCGTCAGCGCCTGCGAGAAGAAGTACACGCCCGCGTCGATACCGGCGGCGTGGGCGCCGTCCAGATGGCTGTCAAACAGGTCGTCCGGCTGCAAGGCGCCCTTGCCGTAGCCCCGGAAGCCCAGACGGATGACGGCAAACTCTACGCCGCTCTCCGCCGCTTTGGCCCAGTCCACGTTTTTCTGGAACACCGACAGGTCGACGCCCCGCCGGACGGCAAATTCGCTGCCTACATACCAGGGCTGCCCCTCCAGCGTGACGAACTGCCAGCGGTGCAGCGGGCTGACGGCAAAGTTCTCGTGGGGCGTCAGCCACACCATATTGGCCCCGTCGTTGACGTAGATCTGCCCCGCGTGGGGATCCGGTTCCTCCCGCTGAGCCGCAGGCAGCAGCGAGCGGAACACCAGCAGTGCCAGCGCCGCCACGATCACAGCCAATACCACCGCCAGCACCACCGGCAGGAGATTTCTTTTCCGTTTTCTTCTGGTCATCGTCTCCATGTTATCCCTTGGCCTGCATCTGCCACAGCACCTGCTGGGCAAAGGTACGGGTGCGCTGGGCCTTCTCGTCATCCATAAAGGCGGTCTTGTAGCCCAGATGCCGCTCGCCGTGCAGACCCAGCCAGCGGAGATGGGCATGCTTGCAGGTGCGGCGCAGGGCCTCCTCCCACAAATCAGCACCCTTCTCCACCCGATAGCCACAGGTGGTGAGGGCCGCCACCGCCTTGTCCTCCCACAGAGAGGGGCCCTTCTCATCGCCGTAATACTTGCACAAGGCGTAGATGCAGCGATCCAGCGCCACCTTCATAGGGGCGGTGCAGCTCCAAAGGTAGATGGGGCTGGCCAACAGCAGCAGGTCGCAGGCAAGGATATCGTCATAGATAGCGGTCATATCGTCGTCAATGACGCAGTTGGGGCCGCTCCAGTCCCACTGGCAGCCCCGGCAGGCCATGCAGGGGCTGATGGCCTCGCCATACAGGGAATAGGTCACAAATGTATGACCAGCCGCCTGCCACTCGTCCAGAAACTCGTTCAGCAGGGCGCGGGTATTGCTCTCCGCTCCGCGGGGAGAGCCGAACAGAACGCAGCATTTCATGGGCTTTCTCCTTTCAGATCCGCTCAAAAATGTGGATATCAAAGGCGGCGGTGGTGGTCAGGCTGTCCAGCGCCGCCAGACGCTCCTTGCCCGCCCAGGGTGTTTTCCAGCAGTAGGGCGTCATGCCGAACAGCGCCTGAATATCCTCCTGACAGGGCAGGGTGATCCGATCCCGCACACGGGCGATGGTCACATAGCGAAAGCCCTCGTAGGGCGTTTCCTTCGTCTCATTGCGGTAGGGGCGGTCATACAGCACCTGCTTCATCTCCCACAGGTGATCCGCCGCCGGAACCACATACAGGAAGTGGCCGCCCGGCTTCATCACCCGGCGGAACTCCTCCTCCGCCAGCGGAGAAAAGCAGTCCAGCAGCAGATCGACAGTCCCGTCTTCCAGCGGCAGATGGTAGGCGCTGGCTACGGCGATCTCCGCCTGCTTCACCTGCTTTGCCGCATGGCGGGCCATATCCTTGGAGATATCGATGCCCGCCATGCGAGGTTCCTTTCCGGCGTTGGCCAGAATGCTCCAGATGGCGGAGGTATAGTATCCCTCGCCGCAGCCCACGTCCAGCACCGCGGGAACGTGGCGGGTATAGGTCAGGGCAATATCGCACAGGGCATTCCGCAGGAATTCATAGTAGCCCTTATTGAGAAAGGCGCTGCGGGCGGCGGTCATGGCCTTGTCGTCGCCGGGGGACTTGGAGTGCCGCTGGTTCACCGGCAGCAGATAGGTGTAGCCCTCCTTGGCGATATCAAAGCAGTGGCCATTGGGACAGCGGTAGGTCTTTTCCTCCCGCGTCAGAGCCGCGCCGCAGACGGTGCAGCGAAAGAGGCTTTTCATCACTTCTCACCCTCCGGCAGCGTCACGTCATGGATCCACTTCTTTGACCGGATGCGCCACAGACATATGGGGCACTTGACGAAGCTCTCCATCTGGATCGCCAGCGAGATAAACCACGGATCGGCGTCCAGCGCCAGACCCAGCAGCGCCGTCAAAGGCAGCGCCACCAGCCACTGGGGCCCCAGATCCAGCGCCGTGGACCAGAACACGTCGCCGCCCGCCCGCAGTATACCGGTAACGGCGGAGATGGAGTAGGCATGGAGGGGAATACAGGCAAAGCCTGTTACGATCAGGGTGGTGGCCAGATGGGCGCTCAGTCCCTCCAGCTTGAACAGCGGGAAGATCACCGGCTGGAACAGCAGCGGTACCAGCGCCAGCGCGACGACCGCCAGCACCGCACCCACCAGTATCGTCACCCATGACAGCGTTCTGGACAGCGCCATCAGTTCCTCCCGGTCGGCACCCTCGCCGATGGCCTTGCCGATCATCACGGCGGTGGACGCGCCAAGGCCGAAGCACACCACAAGGAACAGCCGGTTCAGGTTGCCCGCCACGGCGTCGGCGGCCAGATACGCCACCGACACGGTGGTGTGGCCCAGGATCACCGTCAGCAGGCTGTTGCCCAGCCCCCACATCAACTCATTGCCCATAACGGGGGAGGCGTATTTCACGAACCGCCGCAGCATATCCCCGCCGGGACGTACCAGCGCCTTCAGATCCAGCGGTATGGTCTTGCTGCGCAGGGCGCAGACCAGACACACGGCAAACTCCGCCACGCGGCTCAGCAGCGTGGCGATAGCCGCGCCCTCCACTCCCAGCAAGGGAAAGCCGCACTTGCCGAAGATCAGCAGGTAGTTCATGCCGGTATTCAGCACCGTGGACATACCAAACAGCTTCATGCCGAAGCCGGAGTTCTCCACGCTGCGCTGGGCGCTGACGTAGATAGACGACAGCATATTGAACACATAGGAAAAGCCGATGATGCGCAGATACGGCGCGCCCAGCACCGACAGCTGGTGCTCGTTGCTCATAAGATCCATGATCTGCACCGGCCAGAAGAACAGCGCCAGCGCAATGACCAGCGCCAGTCCCACGCCCAGCCCGGCGGCTACGCCGATGGCGCGGCTGATATTCTGATGGTCGCGCTTGCCCCAATACTGGCTGATAAGGATGCCCACGCCGGACTGCACGCCGAACACGATGGAGATCAGCAGGAACACCGGCACGTTGGCGGTCTTGACCGCCGCCATCTCGTTGTTGCCCAGCTGGCTGACCATCAGCGTATCGATCAGACCCAGTGAGAAGGTGATGAGATTTTGCAGGGCGATAGGCGCCGTCAGGCGGAAAAGCCGCTCATAAAAGGAGCGGGGACGTTTCAGTTCTCGAATCATTTCTTACCTCATAGCATAGGAAATCGGGTGTTTTTGTGCCGCAAAAGCGCCTCGTACAGGGCGTCGATCTCGGCAAAGGTGGTTTCCGGGCCGAAGCTGATCCGCAGCACGCCGTTGGCGGTGCGCTTGTCCAGCCCCAGCGCCGTCACCACGTGGCTCAGCTTGCCCCGGTGGCAAGCGCTGCCCGCCGACAGGCAGATGCCCTGGCTCCCCAGATCGGTGACCACGTTGGCGCTGGGGTAGCCCACCAGCGACACCATCAGGATATGGGGCGCTTCTCCCTGACCCACGGCCACCACACCGTCGATGGAAAGGAGCTTCTCTTTACAGTAGGCCTTGACCTCCGCCATGTGGGCCAGCTTGTCCGCCAGACCGTCAGCACGCAGCTCTGCCGCCTTGGCAAAGCCCGCGATCTGGGCGGTGGCCTCGGTGCCGGAGCGGGTGCCCTCCTCCTGTCCGCCGCCGTGGAGCAGCGGCCGGATGTTGCGGACGTTGGGGCCCACATACAGCGCACCGATACCCTTGGGGCCGCCGATCTTATGGGCGGAAAGGCTCATCATATCCACCCCCAGCGTCTTGGGGTCGCAGGGCACCTTCATAAAACCCTGCACCGCGTCGGTATGCAGGAGGGCGCGGCTTTTGCGTGCCTTCAAAATGGCGGCGATCTCCGCCAGCCGGAACACGCAGCCGGTCTCGTTATTCACCAGCATCACGCTGACCACCGCCGTATCCTCCCGCAATGCGTCGCCCACCTGTTGGGCGGTGATGTGGCCGGTCTTGTCGGGCTTGAGATATGTCACCTCGTACCCCTGCTGCTCCAGCGCACGGCAGGTCTCCAGCACGGCGCTGTGCTCCACGGTGGTGGTGATGATGTGCTTGCCCACATGGCGGTTCTGCCACAGGGCAGCCTGAATGGCCCAGTTGTCGCTCTCCGTGCCGCAGGAGGTGAAATGCAGTTCCTTGGGCTGGCAGCCCACCGCATCGGCGATAACGGCCCGATAGCCCTCCACCATCTTCTTGGCGTCCTGTCCCAGCGGGTACTGGGAGGAGGGATTGCCGAACTGCTGCGTCAGCACGCGGTACATCTCGTCGGCAACAGCCTGGGGAATGGGGGTAGTGGCGGCGTGATCCAGATAAATCATAACGGTTTCCTCTCTATTTTTCGCCTGTCGGGTCTTGTCATACCCGGCGGGATACAGTATAATGGGGTATTATTTTGGTAGTATTTTTTCAGTGTTGTAATTTTTAATTATACTGTATCAAAAAGGAAAGTGCAAGATGCGCGTTGCGATTTACACCCTTGGCTGCAAGGTGAACCAATATGAAACACAGGCCATGGAGCAGGAGCTTGTCCGCCGGGGCCACACGCTGGTGCCCTTTGAGGAAACGGCGGATGCCTACATCGTCAATACCTGCTCCGTCACCGCCGTCAGCGACAAAAAGTCCCGGCAGATGATCCGCCGCTGCCGCAAGCTCAACGAAAACGCCGTGGTGGCCGCCTGCGGCTGCTATGTCCAGACCCACCCCGACGAGGCGGCGGGACTGGAGCTGGATCTGATTGCCGGAACCGGCGACCGGATGGCGTTTCTCGATCTTTTGGAGCAGGCCGCCCACGAAAAGGAGCCGGTGACGCTGCTGGACGACGCCCTGCGCCGCCGCCAGTTCGAGGTGCTGCCTGCCGGCGGCATGGCGGAGCGTACCCGCGCCATGCTGAAGGTGGAGGACGGCTGCGTGAACTTCTGCACCTACTGCATCATCCCCTACGCCAGAGGGCCGGTGCGGTCGCTGCCGCTGGAAACGGCGGCGGGGCAGAAGCGGGAGAAGCCGCGGGTCATATTTCC
>OGPH01001941.1_pt1 | contig 13414 bp, 11 predicted proteins | sample 1552891 | NCBI WGS metagenome assembly OGPH01 (sample SAMEA2580272, study PRJEB22360) | human gut metagenome | biome: human gut; feature: human-associated habitat; material: faeces | place: Denmark | collected 2008/2010 | reverse complement strand
CATGTGACTCCTTCGGCGGCCTGTGAGCTGCAGGCGAGGCTGGGTGCGGACCGGGCGATGGCCTTTGATATCAACGCCGCCTGTTCCGGATTTCTGTTTGCCATTCAGACAGCGGATGCCTTTCTGCAGGCGGGGAGATTCAAAAACGCGCTTGTGATCGGCGCGGAAAGCCTGTCCAGAATCATGGACTGGAGTGACAGAAGCACCTGCGTGCTGTTTGGAGACGGTGCGGGAGCCGCCGTACTTCAGCCTGCAGAAACGGGTATTCTGGGATATGATCAGGGCTGCGACGGGAAAAAGGGAAGCGCTCTGTTGTGCGTGAACCGGAAAAATCATAATCCGCTGACCGATGAGGAGCAGATCGTGGATTATGTGCATATGGACGGCCAGGAGGTATACCGGTTTGCGGTGACGACGGTCCCGGCGTCTATTCAGAAGGCTCTGGCGGACGCCGGTGTGAAGGCGGAGGATGTGAAGTATTTCGTGCTGCATCAGGCGAATCTGAGGATTATCCAGTCGGTTGCGAAGCGGCTACATGTACCCGAGGAAAAATTCCCCATTGGCCTGGATCACTGCGGAAATATGTCCGCGGCCAGCGTTCCGGTTCTGCTGGACGAGATCAACAGGAAGGGAATGCTGGAAAAGGGAGATAAGATCGTGCTGTCCGGCTTTGGCGGAGGTCTGTCCTGGGGATCGCTGGTTCTGGAATGGTAACGGAAAAAACAGAGAGCAACAGAATGACAGGAGGATGGCTGCCGAACGGGCGGCTGTCCTTTTTTACGCCCCCTGTTTTACCAGCTTCCGGAATTCCAGCGGTGTCCTGCCGGTTATCTTCCGGAAGGCGGTGATGAAATGGCTGGAAGAAGAAAAGCCTGTAAGCCTGGCGATATCCTGAACTTTCAGATGCGGATTGGAGATCAGGATGGCGCGTGCCTGATTGACCCGATAGGTGGTTAAATATTCAGATGCGGGGCATCCCAGAAAACGGACGAAAAGGCGGGTAAGGTATTGCGGCGAGATGTATACCATATGACTCAGGCCTTCCACCGTGAGATTAAGGCTGTAATTCTTTTCAATCTCTTCAATGACCGGCTGCAGATATTTGGCATAAAGCGGTTCATTAAGCAGGTCGTGTGTATAAAGTCCTTGTATAAATTCCATAAAAAGCTGATGACTGTATAGGGAGACAACTCTGGTATCAATGGGCGGATTTTGATATTGCTCGACAGCGAGCGAGATGATCCGCTGGATCTTTGCGCTTCTGGATTTTTCGGTAAAAATGACGGGGCGGTTTTCCAGCGCCTGCGGGAGCGCGCCTTCCAGGGTGCCGGTAAAACGGGCAAAGCAGGTGCGCCACTTGGGAGAGATGCGGTGGTAGGAATGGCTGACGGAAGGAGCGATCAGAACGCCTTCCCCCTCATCCAGTATGTATTTTTTCCCCTGTATTTCGATTCGCCCGGAACCGGTTTCAGAGAGAAGATAATGGTAGAGCCAATCGCCCTTCGTACGGCAGACATTTTCCTGATCCCAGTGATTCCCGAGAGAATCAAAGGTAAGGGGTTCTCTGATGGGAGTGGTACGAACAAATATCGGCATAATTTTCTCCTGTTTCGATTTGTGATATTTTTTAGTTTAACACGGAGTACAATGTTTTGTCTATATTGCTTATAATAAAGCTAGCATAAGGACGGAGAAAGAAAAGAATGCACAGAAAAATACTGTATGGAGGGGATTATAACCCCAATCAATGGCCGCGTGAAGTTTGGAAAACGGACATGCGATATTTGAAAGAAGCAGGGATTGACTGCGCCACGATCAATGTTTTTTCGTGGGCCAAAATACAGCCGGAAGAAGAACGATATGATTTTTCGGAGCTGGACGATATCGTAGCTATGTTAAACAGGGAAGGGATTGGAATTGTGCTCGCGACGCCTACAGCGGCAGTCCCGGCCTGGATGTCCGGAAAATACCCGCAGGTTCTCCGGACGGATTATGAGGGAAGGAGACACCGTTTTGGGCAGCGGGTCAGTGCCTGCCCCAACTCGCCGGTCTATCGAAAATATGCGGAAAGGATCGCCGGCCGTCTGGCGGAGCGTTACGGGAATAATCCGGGGCTGCTTTTCTGGCACATAAGCAATGAATACGGAACGGAATGCTATTGCGAACAATGTGAAAAGGAATTCCGAAACTGGCTGAAAGAAAGGTACGGCACTCTGGAAAATCTGAACGGGGCATGGAATATGGAATTCTGGGGACATACCGTGTATGACTGGGAGGAAATTGTTCCCCCCAATGCGCTCAGTGAAGGGATGGGAGAAAACAGAACCGCTTTTTCGGGGATTTCCCTGGATTACCGGCGTTTCATGTCGGACAGCCAGCTGAAAGATTTCATTCTGGAAAGGGACGCAATCCGTAGGTATGATCCTTCCACTCCCGTCACGACCAATCTCATGGGGACCTATAAAGGACTGGACTATTTTAAATGGGCCAGGGAGATGGATGTGGTTTCATGGGACAATTACCCTGCCTATGATACGCCGCCAAGCTTTACCGCCATGAGCCATGATCTGATGAGAAGTCTGAAAAAGGCGCCGTTCATGCTGATGGAGCAGACGCCGAGCCAGCAGAACTGGCAGCCGTATAATTCTCTGAAGAGACCGGGTGAACTGAGGGCGCAGAGCTATCAGGCGATTGCGCATGGGGCGGATACCGTGCAGTTTTTCCAGCTTCGCAGAAGCATCGGAGGATGTGAAAAATTTCACGGCGCGGTGATCGAACATTCGGGAAGGAAGGATACGAGGGTTTTCCGGGAGGTGTCAGAGCTTGGAGAGGAACTGAAAGGGCTGGAGAAATATGGAATTCCCGGATCCGAAAACAAAGCCTGTGCAGGGATCATATTTGACTGGGATACGTTCTGGGCACTGGAATATTCCAGCGGACCGTCCAAGGATCTGGCCTATGTGGATCATATTCATGAATTTTACCGATATTTCTATGAAAAGAATATCAGTGTTGACCTGATCCCCTGGGATGCGGATTTTTCTTCCTACCGTATCGTTGCAGCTCCTGTTCTTTACATGGTAAAGGAAGGAATGAAACAGGCGCTGGAGGCCTATGTGCACGGCGGAGGGACACTGGTGCTTACCTACATGAGCGGAATCGTGACAGAATCAGATAATGTGTATCTGGGAGGCTATCCGGGCCCGCTGAGGGAACTGGCCGGGGTATGGGTGGAAGAAATAGATGCGCTTCCGCCTGAAAGAAGCAATATAGTGGTCTTTGAAGACGGAAGCAGGGAAAAATGCGGGTTTCTTTGCGATCTGATGCATCTGGAAACGGCCAAACCGCTGGCTTTCTATGAACAGGATTTTTATCAGAAAATGCCCGCCGCAGTCAGAAATGATTTCGGCCGTGGAAACGTCTATTATATTGGTACCAGACTGGAAAAGAGCGGCCTGTTCCGAATCCTGGATCAGGCATGCGCAGACGGAAAACGGTGTTGTCCTTCTCTGAAAAAGGAGCAGTCCGGCCTGGAAATTACGTTCAGGGAAGGAAAGGAGTATAGCTTTTGCTTTCTGATCAATTTCCAAAAGGAGCCGCAAAAAGTCCCGGACGAATTTGCGGGAGAGACGGACGTACTGACGGGAAGAACGGTTGAAGCGGGAGATCGGATGAGCCGGTATCAGGTAAGGATCCTCGCGCGCAGGAAAGAGCGTGTGGCGGCAGAATAGAGACCGGAAGAGGGATTCTGTTTTTTTCTGAAACAGGCGACAGCACTCGCTCGGGAAAGAAAAGAAAATACTAAATTCACCATTAAAGGAGGAAAGAGTTATGAAAAAAAGAGTTGTTTCGGTATTGCTCGCAGGCGTTATGATCGTCGGCACAATGCTGACCGGATGCGGCAGCGCCGGACAGAAAGAGACGGAAACGGCTGCCGCGCAGACGGAGCAGGAAAGCGCTGAACCGGCCGCAGAGACGGATGGAGAGGAAGCACAGCCGGAAGAACAGAACGCATCCGCGGAAAAGATCGTGATCAATTTATACGAGCATTCCGATGCGGAATCCTATGTCACCGATCTGGTGGAAGCGTTTGAAAAAGAAAATGAAAACGTGGATGTGAATGTGACCTTTGTGGCCAACGATGATTATGACGATAAGGTAAAGGTGATGCTGGCCGGAGGCGGAGACGTGGATGTTTTCTGGCTCAGAGATGCCGGCCAGGTGCAGACTCTGGCGGCCGAAGGCGCACTGATGCCTCTGGACGACCTTTGCAGCGCCAACGAGGTGGATCCTTCTGTCCTGGGGGATTTCCAGAGCAGTTTCTCCTATGACGGGCAGACTTACGGGCTTTCTACCACCAAGACGATGTACATGCTGTTTTATAATAAGGCTCTGTTCGACGAAGCCGGACTTCCCTATCCGGAGGCCATGACCTGGGACGAATACGGGGAGCTGGCAAAATCTCTTACCAAAGACGGCAAAATGGGAAGCATGATGATGAACTGGAGCTATACCTATGGATCCGATGCCAGAGGAGAATACATTACGGACGACAATCTGGATACAGTCAGACGTTGGGTCGAATATCTGTACCAGTGGTATGTGACCGACCACAGCCATTACAATCTGGAGGAAATGTCTACTTCTTTCGATCCTTACGGGAAATTTGCGGAAGGCAATACTTATATGATGATCCAGGGCAACTGGACGTATGATCTGCTGAAAGCGGCGGACCCGGATCTGGATTTCGGCTCTGCTCCCCTGCCGGTATTTGAAGGGGATGAAAATGTGACCTGCGGCGGGACGAGCGCCTACGTGATCAATTCCAAGTGTGGCGAGGAGAAAATTCAGGCGGCCTTTGACCTGATGAAGTTCATGTGCTACAGTGATGAAGGCGCCATGATCTATGTGGAAAACAACCAGCTTCCCGCATATCCTTCCGAAGAAGCCAAGGAAGCTTATATGGAACTGAATACCGTAGACGGTACGGAATATCTGTTTGAGGCAAATGTGAGGATGGAAGGCGATGGAACAAAGCTCTATTACAACGAGGTGAAGAACGCTTTCCAGCAGGAGATGGAGCTTGCGCTTCTGGATACCTGCAGCATAGACGAGGCCTTTGACAATTTCCTGCAGAGACGGGATGAGATCATCGCGACCTATGAATAAAAGCTGAAAAGGACTGCTGTCATGGGAAAAAACGTGGCAACGGTCCTTTTGAAAGCGGAGAAAGAGGGAAACGGAATGAAGAAAAAAATACCATCGTATCATAAAAAGGAGTGGCTGGCAGCTTTTTTGTTTCTGCTGCCGAATCTGGCGGGATTTCTGGTTTTCACCTTTCTTCCTGTCGTTTTGGGGTTTATGATCAGCCTGACCGATTACAGCGGATATGGAGCGGCAGATTTTGTTGGTCTTGACAATTACCTGCGGATGTTCCGCGACAGCAGCTTCCGGATATCTCTGAAAAACAATCTGGTATACACCTTTACAACGGTGCCCCTCACCATTTCCCTGTCCCTGATGCTCGCGCTGATGGTGAATCGAAAAATGTACGGGGCCGGTTTTTTTAAATCTGTCTATTTTTTCCCAAATCTGACCTCTATGGTCGCAGTAAGCTGTGTATGGCTTCAGATTCTGGCTTCAGAAGGTCCGGTGAATCAGTTTTTAAGATCCTGCGGCATGGAGAACCCGCCCAAATGGTTCTGGGGCATATCGTCGGCCATGGCGAGCATCGTGATTGTCGTGGTATGGAAACAGATCGGATATTATATGATCATGTTTCTGGGAGGGCTGAAAAATATTCCGCAGGAACTCTTTGAAGCTGCCAAAATGGACGGAGCGGGAGCCTGGGCCTGCTTCTGGAATGTCACCTGGCCGATGCTGTCTCCTACGACGTTTATGATCACCATTCTGACAATGATCGGCTCTTTCCAGGTGTTTGATGTAATGAATGTGACGACGGAAGGAGGACCGGGAAGGGCGACCAGGGTTCTGGTAATGGAAATTTATGATCAGGCGTTCCAGTACAGAAAGATGGGATATGGCGCGGCGATCGGATACTTCCTTTTCCTGATCATTTTTGTGATCACACTGATCCAGTGGCATGGACAGAAAAAATGGGTAGTGGAATAAAGGAAGCCGTACGGCGCAAAAAGGAGGATATATGTACAGAAAACATAAGAAAATCAGGCCGGGCGAAATTATCCTTTATTTCTGCTGTATTCTGACAGCTCTGGTTATGCTCGTTCCGTTCGTCTGGATGGTTAGCGCTTCATTCAAGGATAAAAGTGAAATTTTCACCATACCCATCCGGTGGATTCCGGAGACGTTTCGACTGATCAATTACGAAAAGATTTTTAATGATATTCCTTTTTTGACATACTTTCTGAATACGTTCAAAATCACGGTGATCGTAACGTTCCTTCAGCTGGTGACGAGCTCCATGGCGGCCTATGCCTTTGCAAAGTTGAAGTTTCCGGGGAGAGATAAGATATTTCTGGCCTATCTGGGAACCATGATGGTGCCGTGGCACGCGATTATGATTCCGCAATTTGTGATTATTCAGCGGCTTGGCCTCTATAATACGCACTGGGCGCTGATCCTGACGGGAGCATTTACCACCTTCGGCGTTTTTCTGCTGAGACAGAATATGATGAGCATACCGGACAGTCTGGTGGAGGCGGCGAGGATTGACGGAAGCGGATATCTGGGTATTTTTACACGGATTATCCTTCCGCTGTCCAGAACCGGGCTGATCACGCTGGCTGTATTGACGTTTAACAGCGTTTGGAATGATTATATGGGACCCATGATCTATCTGGATTCCGAAATGAAGAAGACGATTCAGCTGGGGCTGGCCACATTCAAAAGAGAATATGATACGGATTACGGCGCTATTATGGCCGGAACCGTAATTACGATTATTCCGATCGTCATCGTATATGCCGTCGGACAGAACTATATTGTAGAAGGGGTTTCCCATACGGGAATTAAGGGATAAACGTTATGTATCTGAATTCAGCCTGTACGGTAAAAAGAGCGGCAGCCATTCCACTGGTTCTCCATGATCCTTATTTTTCGATCTGGTCCAACACGGATCAACTGTACGATGCGGATCCGGTTCACTGGAGCGGCACGCGTCAGCAGATGAAGGGTTATGTAACAGTGGACGGCACTGTATTCTGTTTTCTGGGAGATCATGAATTTCATGAGGTCATATGCCAAAAGAATGTGAGGATTGCTCCGACAGCTTCAGAATACTGTTTCGAAAATGAAAAAATCAAACTAACGGTATGCTTTACTTCTCCGCTTTTGCTGGAAGAACCGCTGCTGGTATCCAGGCCGTGCACTTATGTGGATTTTGCCATGGAACGGAAAGTCGAATGCGAGGTACATCTGGATTTCCTTATTTCTTCCGATCTGGTACAAAACAGGAAGGATGCTTTGGTCGGCGGTACGGGAAGACGTGAGTGGACAGAAAAAGAAGCAGAATTTTCCTATGCATGGATGGGGCGTGCTGCTCAGCAACCATTGGGAGGCAGTGGAGATCATCTTACCATAGACTGGGGGTATGCGTATCTGGCATCGAAGGAGACGGATGCGGAGCTCTTTTATGATGAATGCGGCGGAAACCTGCGCTGCCGTTTGCATTTCGGACGAAAGGAGGAAGAGGCCGGACTGGTGATCGCCTATGATGACCTTCTTTCTGTCAATTATTTTGGTCAATGGAAGCGGGCGTACTGGACCGTGAAGTATGTGGACATCTTGGAGGCAGTGGGCGCGAGCCTGTATGAAAGGAAACAGGTTATGGTTCGGGCACGGGAGCTGGATGAGGAAATCATACAGGGGGCAGAAGAGGCAGGAGGAGAGGATCTGGCTCTGTTATGTTGCTTTGGTTATCGGCACGCGATTGCAGCCCATAAGCTGATCATGGACGATAACGGAAACCTGATTTTCCTTTCTAAAGAAAATGACTCCAACGGCTGTATTGGCACAGTAGATATCAGCTATCCATCCGCACCGCTGTTTCTATTATATAATACGGAATATGTAAAAGGAATGCTCCGACCTGTATTTCGGTTCGCAAAATGCAGTGTATGGAAATATGACTTTGCGCCTCATGATGTGGGAAGATATCCTTATGCTTGGGGACAGGTATACGGGCTTGCTCAGGGGAAAAAAGGAGAATACTCCGAAGAACAGGGCGCAGTCTATCCGCCGTTTTACAGCTGGCCAGCAGAAAGCAGTATTTATGATCTGCATTGTCAGATGCCTGTCGAAGAATGTGGGAATATGCTGATCCTTACGGAAGCAGTGTGCATGGCGGACGGAAGCGCAGAGTTTGCTATTCCGTACATGGAGACATTGAAAAGCTGGACCGAATATCTGATCCGATATGGAGTTGATCCGGACGAACAGCTCTGTACGGACGATTTTGCAGGACATCTCGCCCATAATGCGAACCTGGCGGCAAAGGCAATTCTGGGAATCGAAGCATATGCCCGCCTTGCCGGACGGCTGGGCAGACGGGATGAGGAGGAAGAATATCACAGGAAGGCAAAAGAAATGGCTGCAGGATGGGAAAAGAAGGCCGATGCTGGAGAATATTTTATGCTGGCTTTTGGGAACCCGGATACATGGAGCCTAAAATACAATCTGGTCTGGGATATAATCTGGGAAAGCAACCTGTTTTCTGAAGAGGTATATCGAAAGGAGTTGGCCTGGTATGTGAAAAAGATCAATCCCTATGGCGTACCGTTGGACTGCAGGAAAGAGTATACCAAAAGCGACTGGACCCTCTGGTGCGCAGCAATGGCAGAGGATAAGGAGACTGCGGAAAAGCTGATTGGACCTGTGGCATATTTTCTGAAAAACACATCGGACCGCGTTCCATTTTCTGACTGGTATGAGACCATTACGGGAAAATATTGTCATTTCATTGCCAGGAGTGTGCAGGGAGGACTTTTTATGCCGCTTTTGATGAGAAAGATTCGTAGAAAACGATACCGCAGTACAAAAGAATGTCTGTATAAGAAAAAGCATTTAAGAGGTGGCGTAGTTCGTCTCTTTTTTCATACGATAACTCCGGCAGGAGCAGCAGTGGCATTGATAACCCCGGAGGCGGGGCCCTGCATCACATATTCTCTCACGGAAAATGCATTTTTTTGAGGTATTATCTCCAGAAAGAAACGAAATTATGAATTTTTTGTGAAAATTACCGCTTGTCTTTTGAAAAAACTATGTTAATATAAGTATTAAATGTTGTATAATTATGCATCAGCGCCACAGGCGCGAGGAGGAGACTATGAAAAAGATATTGGCAGCAGCGCTTGCCGTATGCATGACCATCTCTCTGGCAGCATGCGGAAGCAGCACACAGACAGCGGCAACGGATACGGCGGCGACGGATACGGCAGCAACAGAAGCAGCTTCCACGGGAAGCGCAGTTACCGGAATCGATGATCTTCCGGGAAAGACCATCGGCGTTCAGCTGGGAACAACGGGTGATATTTATGCATCCGATTATGAAGAAGAGGGCTCCACGATCGAGCGTTTCAACAAGGGAAACGATGCGGTTCAGGCACTGCTTCAGGGCAAGGTGGACTGCGTGATCATCGATGAGCAGCCTGCCGAGGCCTTTGTGGCGAATACAGAAGGACTTAAGATTCTGGATGAGCCTTTTGCGGAAGAGTCTTATGCAATCTGTGTGGCAAAGGGAAACGATGAGCTGGTAACGGCGATCAACGGCGCGCTTGCTCAGCTGAAAGAGGATGGAACGCTGGAGAGCATCGTGAACAACTACATCGGCGATGATACGAAGGGCCAGTCCCCTTATGAGTCACCTGCGGATGTGGACCGTTCCAATGGAACGCTCGTTATGGCGACCAATGCTTATTTTGAACCCTATGAATATTATGACGGGGATAAGATCGTTGGAATTGATGCGGATATGGCCCAGGCGGTATGTGATGTTCTGGGATATGATCTGGTGATTGAGGATATGGAATTCGATGCCATCATCAATGCCATTCAGTCCGGCAAGGCCGACATAGGCGTGGCGGGAATCACGGTGACGGAGGACCGTCAGCAGAGCGTGGACTTCACCGATTCCTATGCGACCTCCAAGCAGGTTATCATTGTAAAAGAGTAAAAAATCGGACAGATGAAAGGCTCCGAAGCAAGGCTTTGGAGTCTTTTTTATCATAATTATCATAAAGAAAAGTCTGCTGTCAGGCGGACTCCGGGATATTGGCCGCGGAAAGTGAGGATGTAATGCAGAATTTTAAGGATCAGTTTTATCTCAATTTTATCAAGGATGACAGATGGCAGTATCTGGCGGACGGTTTGAAGACGACGCTGCTCATCACCTTTTTTGCGGTTATCCTCGGACTTGTGCTGGGATTTCTGGCGGCCATCGTCCGTTCCAGCGCGGTGCGGGGCGGAATCAGGAAGCCGCCGCACATGAAGGAAAAGGGAGTCTGGCTCTGGAAGCTGGCGGGCTATTATCTGTTTAAGCTGGTGGATCTGATCTGTCAGGTGTACCTGACGGTGATCCGCGGAACGCCCACCATGATCCAGCTGCTGATCATGTACTATGTCATCTTCGGAAGCGTCAATATTGACAAGCGGATCGTGGCGATTCTGGCCTTTGGCATCAATTCCGGAGCTTATGTGGCGGAGATCGTCCGTTCCGGCATTATGGCCATCGATATCGGCCAGTTTGAGGCCGGAAGGAGTCTGGGACTGGGTTATCCGGCGACCATGTGGCATATCATTCTTCCCCAGGCGTTTAAAAATGTACTGCCGGCCCTGGGAAATGAGATCATCGTTCTGCTGAAGGAAACCTCCATCAGCGGTTACATAGCGCTGACGGATCTGACACATGGAGGAAACGTCATCCGAAGCCAGACCTATTCGGCCTTCATGCCGCTGATCGCGGTGGCTCTGATTTATCTGGCAATCGTATCCCTGCTTGCGGCGGGAGTATCCAGACTGGAAAGGAGGCTGCGTACCAGTGAGCGCTGACGGACAGATTTTGTTTGAAATTAAGAACCTCTGCAAATCCTTTGGAGAAACAGAGGTATTAAAGAATATCAGCACAACGATCTCTCAGGGAGAGGTTGTGGTGATCGTGGGTCCTTCCGGTTCGGGAAAATCCACCTTCCTGCGCTCCCTGAATCTGCTGGAGGAGCCGACCGCCGGGCAGATCCTTTTTGAGGGGCAGGACATCACGGATCCCAGGACGAATATCAACAAATACCGCCAGCATATCGGAATGGTCTTCCAGCATTTCAACCTGTTTCCCAATAAGACCATCCTGCAGAATCTGACGCTGGCGCCAATCAAGCTTTTGAAGAAAAACAGGCAGGAAGCAGAAAAGGAAGCCATGGAGCTTCTGCAGCTGGTCGGGCTTGCGGAGAAGGCAAAGGCCTATCCCTCTCAGCTTTCCGGCGGTCAGAAGCAGAGAATTGCCATTGTGCGCTCTCTGTGCATGCATCCGGACGTGATGCTGTTTGACGAGCCCACCAGTGCGCTGGACCCGGAAATGGTGGGAGAGGTGCTGGGGGTTATGACGGAGCTGGCAAGGGACGGCATGACCATGGTGATCGTCACCCATGAGATGGGCTTTGCAAAAGAGGTCGGAAGCCGTATCCTGTTCATGGACGACGGCCGGATCAAGGAAGAGAGCGGGCCGATGGAATTCTTTGAAAATCCAAAGAATCCAAGATTGAGGGAGTTTTTGTCGAAGGTTCTGTAAAACAGGAAAAGCGTTGACTGAGAGAGAAAAATCATACGCCCAGCTGCTGTACCAGCCGGGCGACCCGGAGCTGGCTGCGGATCGTGACGTGACGGTAAGAAAGCTGCAGGAATACAATAACATGGATCCGCTGGACTGCAGCGGCCGTCAGGCCGCCATTCGGGAGATTCTGGGGAAGGCGGGAGAAAACTGCGTAGTGGAGCAGCCGCTTTTCTGCACCTATGGTTACAATACCACGGTGGGCGACAATTTTTTCATGAACGTATATGGCAAGCTGATGGACAGCGGGAAGCATGGTTACGAAAGACATTCCTCCCAACAGCCAGGCTGTGGGAAATCCGTGCCGGGTGATCCGGACGCTGGAACAGGAATAACGTGAGTAAAGGGAGGCGTGAGCCTCCCTTTTTTATCAGAATGCGGAGAAAATGCGGCAGACAGATGTCATCCTCCATGGAACTGTGCTATACTGAATTTACTTTCAGGGGACAGCGTAAATATGATTTCTTTTAAAAAGTTCCCTGGTTCTACAGACTAATATATGGAAAGGAAAAACAATCATGAATCCAATCACCATGACGCTCCAGGCAGATCATCTGATTCTGGAAGCGCTGAAGGAAGATATTTCCAGTGAAGACGTAACCACCAATGCTGTTATGAAGGAGGCCGTGCCGGGAGAGGTGGATCTGATCTGCAAGCAGGACGGCGTGATCGCCGGACTGGAGGTGTTTGCCAGGGTGTTCCAGCTTCTGGACAGTGGGGTGAAATGCGAATTTTTCTGTAAGGATGGAGAGGAAGTGAGCTGCGGGCAGCTGATGGGGAAGGTGCGGGGAGATATCCGCAGCCTGCTGTCCGGAGAGAGGGTAGCTCTGAACTACCTGCAGCGGATGAGCGGCATTGCAACCTATACCCGTTCTGTGGCAGGGCTCCTTGCGGGAACGAAGACGAAGCTTCTGGATACGAGAAAAACAACGCCGAACATGCGGATTTTTGAAAAATATGCCGTGCGTGTGGGAGGCGGCTATAATCACCGTTATAATCTGTCCGACGGCGTTCTTTTGAAGGACAACCATATCGGGGCTGCGGGAAGCGTGAAAAAGGCCGTTCAGATGGCGAGGGAATACGCGCCCTTTGTCCGCCGGATCGAAGTGGAGGTGGAAAATCTGGATATGGTGCAGGAGGCTCTGGAGGCGGGGGCGGATATCATCATGCTGGACAATATGTCGGCGGAGGAGATGAAGATGGCGGTGGGACTGATCGCGGGCCGGGCGGAAACGGAATGTTCCGGCAACGTGACGAAGGAAAATATCGCCCGTCTGACAGAAATCGGTGTGGATTATATTTCCAGCGGCGCGCTGACCCATTCCGCGCCGATTCTGGATATTTCCATGAAGAATCTGCATGCGGTGAGCGCGGAGTGAAAAACAGGAAACAGAAGAATATGTGACTTTTGTAAACGAAGGAAACGGAGGGGGGGATTTTATGAAGAAAATCAACTGGCATTCTGCGATAATCGTGTTTTTGAACATTCTGACTGTCCTTGTGGAGATTGCGGGAGCAGTCGGGATAGCCGCAATTCTGTTCGCGGCCTATCCGAAGCGTTATCCTGTGCTCTGGCTTCAGGGAGAGGGACTGATCGGAGGACTGGTCCTGCTGATG
>OGPH01001939.1_pt1 | contig 13416 bp, 10 predicted proteins | sample 1552891 | NCBI WGS metagenome assembly OGPH01 (sample SAMEA2580272, study PRJEB22360) | human gut metagenome | biome: human gut; feature: human-associated habitat; material: faeces | place: Denmark | collected 2008/2010 | reverse complement strand
TTCGGCGCAAAACTGCCGATTGAAAAATAAGCCATCGGGCTTATTTTTCAATCTTCCTCCCCATTTCATAAACGTCGGATATGAAAACCGCCGTCAACGTCCAGATAGCTTCCCGTGGTATAAAGAATTCTGTCCGAGCAGAACAGACTCACCGCATCTGCCACATCCTCCGGGGTTCCCCAGCGCCCGATGGGAAAAACACCCTGTTCCAGCATGGCGTCGTATTTTTCCTTCACCGCGCTGGTCATATCGGTGGCGATGACGCCGGGCCTGACCTCATGAACCAGGATTCCCTCCGGTGCAAGACGGTCCGCAAACAGCTGTGTAATCATGGCAACACCGGCCTTTGAAATGCAGTATTCGCCCCGTGAGGTAGAGGAAACTTTCGCGGAACAGGAGCCCACGTTCACAATCGTCCCCCTCTTTTTTCCGATCTGTTCCTGACGCAGCATCTGGTTTGCCACAAGCTGCGTCAGGAACAAGGTTCCCTTCGTATTGATCCCCATCACCCGGTCAAAGCTCTCCTCGCTCATCTCCAGAATGTCCTTTCTTTCAAGCGGAGCCACTCCCGCGTTATTCACCAGCACGTCCACCCGTCCAAAGCGGGCGAGCGTCTCGTCCAGAAGCCTCCTGCGGTCCTGCGCGCAGTCAATGCTTCCCTGTACATAATGCCAGGTGATGTTCCATTCCGTCAGCTTTCCGAAAGCCTCCTCATATTTTTCCTGTGCGCCGGTGGCCAGCATCACCACCTGGTAACCGTCCAGCCCCAGCTGCTTCGCAATGGCATAGCCGATTCCACGGCTCGCCCCCGTCACAATTGCCGTCTTTTTTCCCATTTTTTCCTCCATGTCGGAGCGCCGCAAAACTGCCGATTGAAAAATAAGCCATCGGGCTTATTTTTCAATCTTCCCTCTCTGACTCAGCGCGTTTCCTGCTGATATTCCCGGTAGTATTTGAGATAAACATCCGCATCCCGGACGATACATCCCGTAGGTTTCCCCGCCCGGATGAGATCTCCGCATTTCCCACAGGCAACGCAGGTCTTGAAAGGATCTATTCTTCCAGTCTCCATGATCTGCTTCGGAAATGCCGGGTCGGCGAAGGACATCCTTCCGAACAGCATATTATCACACAAGCCTTCCTCCACCGCACCGGCAGCATACAGATCGGAATACTGCCGCAGATAGGACGGCCCGGAGGCAGAGATGAACATATCCGGAACCGCTTTTTTCACCTGACCGATTCCGTTTATGATTCTGGAAACCCCAAAGAGCGGATGCTCGTCCGGAATATATTTTCCGCCGTCAAAAGGGCGGGTAACATGGGTGCTCACATAAGGGTTTCCCATGGTCAGGTTCACCATCGGAAGTCCGTATTCTTCATGAAGCTCACGCACCAGACGGATGGGCTCCTCCATATCCGGCTCCGCGCCCTTTCCTTCCTTCACGCCGAAGCCATAAGGCCAGGCGAAACCATCATAGATTCCAAGTCTTGCCGTCACCAGAAACCGCCCGTTCTCATGCACCTTTGCCGCAGCGATGCCGTTTTTCAAAAGGCGGGTACGGTTTTCAAAGCTTCCTCCGTAAAGCCCCGGCCGCTGCCAGGCTGACAGCAGCTCCATCAGCAGATATCCGTGACAGGCCTTGATGTCCACGGCATCAAAGCCCGCCTCCCTGGCGAGGAGCGAAGCTTCCCCAAATTTTTCTTCCAGTCCCTTCAGGTAATCATCCGTCACAATACAGCTGTCGTCGGCGGGGCGAAGCTTTTCATATTCCGGATGCCGGTATGCGATCATCGGGGCCGGCTTCCCTTCCGGATTGGAATAACGTCCGCTGTGGTTGGCCTGCATGACCAGATAGGGAGCAAAGCCGTTGGCCCGGATTCCGGCCTCCCGGATGGCAGACGTAAACCTTTTATACTGCTCCAGATTCTCCCGTGTTAACATGAGCTGATGGGCACTGGAACGTCCCTCCGGCACAATGGAAATGGCCTCAAACCAGATCATTCCGCTGCCGCCTTCCGCATCCCTCACATATCTTCTCAAGGTCAGCTTCGAAGGCGAGCCGTCCGGAAGCGCGTCCGCCCCTTCCATGGGCGCGATTCCCATGCGGTTTTTCAGCGTGACATTTCCGAAGGACGCCTCCTGCAACAGCACGCGGGTGTCGCTGGCAAAGGGAAGGTGGATCTGCAGCTCCTCCGCTTTTGCTTTGATTTCCTCCAGGCTTTGATAGGAGAATTTTTCATGCTTCATTTGTGTTGGTATTTTTCTCACCGAAGTTTTCCTCATAATGATCATAATTTCCGTATTTTTTCCACAGGTCCATCATCATCTCATAGCGCTCCAGCGGAAGCCCCGTGTACACACAGTTGGAGGTGGAGAAAATATAGCCCCTGCCGTTCGCCATTCCCTCCCGCAGCGCGCGGAGCACATCCTGGCGGCATTCCTCCTCCGTTCCGGTCTGCAATAGCCCGCAGTTCACATTTCCCACCAGCGCGATGTCATTTCCGATGATCTTCCTGACCTCCGGTATGGATACGCCTCCCTGGGGGTCCAGCGAGTGGATGGCATCCGGGCCGCAGTCCGCCATCTGCTTCACGATGGGCATGATGTTCCCGTCCGTATGCTTGATCGTATAATATCCCATCTTCCGGTATTCCGTGATGACCTCCTTCAGATAGGGAACGATAAATTCGTCAAAATTGTCCGGGCTGAAAAATGGATTCACATTAAAGCAGTAATCCGAGCAGAGCGCAAAGCCGTCCAGCAGATGCCCCTTTTCATCCAGCTTCCTGGCAAACTCCAGCGACTGCTCCACCCGCGCCGCAGATTCCGCGTTCAGCCCCTCCGCATCCTCATACATCCGCATGGAAAACTCCATCATGCCCTCTCCGTCCGGAATGGCCCAGGTGGGATCCCCGTGCATCATGATATAGTATTCATCTCCTGTCTTTTCCCGGATCAGCTCCAGCAGCCACTGGGTGTTTTCCAGGTCTCCCGGATTGGGGTGGATGAAAATGGCGCTGTGCCCGTAAGCTTTGGCCGTATCCACATAAAGCTGTGCCATCTCATTCATGTGAAGCTTCTTTTCTGACAGGCTCATCTGATTCCACTGCTCATAAAAACGGTGGGAAGGGTGAACCTTTCCGAATTTTTCCATGGTGAGAAAGAACACCAGCTCAAAGGTGGGGACCTGCCCTCCCACCGGTTCACATTTCAAAGTTTTGATGAATTTTTCCCGATTCGTCATTAAACCCTCCTCCTCTTCTACACATAAGACGGCTTTTCCCGCCGTCAGTTCCCCATTTGATAATAATCCGCTTTTCACAGAAAGTAAACAAATGAATCATTCTTTTACTGTCTGATCATACTCTTTTTCCACATATAAAAAACGGAGCCGGTACCGCCTTCCTTTCGGCAGTACCAGCTCCGGTAAATATGGAACTCCAATCCCTTCATTCCAACCCTTTTCAAACCAGCTCCTTATTCTTAAAATACATTTCCTGAATCCGCTCCAGCGTGATTTCCGAAAGGCGTTTTCTGTCCTCTTTGGAAAGCTGGTCCGGATAAATCGGTTCCCCATATTCCAGCACCACATGGGTTTTTCTGATCGTCGGAAGATGGTCCTCAAAAATGCTTCCCGCATTGTTGATGGCCATGGGAACAATGGGGCAGTTCGTCTTTTCCGCAATCTTAAAGCTCCCTCCGTGGAAGGGAAGGAAGGTGTCGGCCACCTTATTGCGGGTTCCCTCCGGGAAAATGCAGATAGAAATGCCGGCTTTAACTTTCTCGATGGCCGTCATGATGGTCTTCATCCCCTTCTTCAGATCCTTCCGGTCCAGGAACAGGCAGTGCAGGTTCCTCATCCAGTGGGAAAGGAGCGGAATCTTCTCCATCTCCACCTTCGCAATGTATCCGGTCATGCGCGGCACGCGCACATAGGTCATGACGATGTCAAAATAGCTCCGGTGATTTCCGATATACAGAACCGCACGGTCCTTCGGCACCCGGTCCAGGCCGATGCAGGTCACCTTTACGCCGGCAAGCCTGAGCACCCAGCGAAACGCCCAGTTCACAATGGCAAGAGAGCTTCTCCCTTTCAGATCCATGTTGAACTTTCCAATGATCCACTCCGCGATCAGAAGCGGTATGCTCAATATTAAAAATAACACGACGAAAACAGCGACACAGATTAAACGGATCATGGGAGTACCTTCCTTTGTCTTTCATTCAGTCAGGCCGGGAAAAGCCGCCGGATGTCTGCATCCGACGGCGCTGCGGCCTTTTTCAGTATATACTACCCGTCTTCGGAAAGCAACCAGATTTATGGAGGGATCTTTCCCCGCCCTCTTCCTTACTGCCTCTCCACGATCAGCGCGCTCGCCGCTTCCACTTCAGGGCCGTGCAGATACCAGTCCCCTTCCCCCTTCAGTTCCGAAACCGGACGGTCCAGGGTTATTTTTACTATGGTATCGATACACTGACGATCTGAAGCATCCACAGACAGACTCAAATGACCGTTCTCGATAGAATGTCGGAGCGTTTTTCCGGTCAGGCAAGAAACATCCAGGATATTAGCCCCCAGCGCCGGAAGATGTATCCGGTTTGTTTTCCAGTCCAGAATATGCACATAAAGGATATTTTCCTTCCAGGTCATTCCTCCCGATGCCGTATTGAAGAAAGGGCCTCCTCCCGTTCCATAAATGCTTTCTCCATAAGAAGAAAGCCACTCTCCCATCTCCTCTAACCGTTCTGCCTGGTCCGGAGCAATCGTTCCGTCCGGTCTCGGCCCCACATTGAGAAGAAGATTTCCATCTCCCGTTGCGCAGCGAACCAGAGTCTGGATACAGTCACGAAGAGAAGCAGCAGGCCGGTCCACCCACCCATAGGTTCCATTGATCGGCGTGTTGGTTTCCCATGGCGTCATCGTATTAAATTCTCCGATTCTTTTTTCCGGCGTTTCAAAATCACCAAATTCTCTGTTTCCAAAACGGTTATTGACGATAATTCCGGGCTGAAGCGTTCGGATCATATCGTTGAGCTCCTCTGCTCCCCAGAAACCGGGACACTGCGGATGCAGGCGAAAATCTTCTCCCGCATTATCCTGGTGCAGATTCCGTCCATGACAGAGCCAGTAATCCTCCCCGCCGTCAAACCAGAAAATATCAATCTTTCCATACTGTGTCAGAAGTTCCCTGATCTGTTCATGACACTGCCGACGCATCTCCAGGGCGCTTTTTCTGTACATACGCGGGAAAAAATATCCAGGGAAGCGCCAGTCAAGCGGGGAATAGTACAGGCCCACCTTCAGCCCCGCACTTCTGCATGCATCCACAAATTCTCCCACAAAATCTCTGTGTGCCGGCGTATGCATGGAGGTAAACTGTTCATGGCTTGCCGCACTGTCCCACAGCGCAAATCCATCATGGTGTCTGGTGGTCAGAACCATATACTTCATTCCCGCCGCCTTTGCCACAGCGGCCCATTTCCCCGCATCAAAATTTTCCGCGGTAAACGAATCCATCAGCTTCCGGTATTCATCCTTATCGATGGCCTCTTCGTACATGGCCCATTCTCCCCGCCCCAAAAGCGCATAAAGCCCCCAATGGATAAACATGCCGAAGCGCATTTCCTTCCATTCCTGTAACTCTTTCCTGATCATTTCCGTATTTCCTTTCCGTATCAGCCTTTAAAATCCGATTATCTTTTAGACCCCGCCGTAGCCTTCAGAGTCTCTGTTTTCCTGCCATTTCCCACCGGCTGATGTTCTCCCGATACCGCTCACACGCTTCTGACCAGGCCCCGGCATCCTCGGGCTCATATCTTTTCACCGGCTCCGATGCCGCGATGATGCTTCGAAGTTCAGAAAGACTGCCGATCTGTCCCGCAGCCATAAGCTGCAGCGCCAGATTGCCATAAACGGTGGCTTCCACCGGCCCGGCGCAGACCGGACGGGCGCAGGCGTCTGCCGTAAACTGGCAGAGGAGGCCGCTCTGCGTGCCGCCGCCCACCATGTGGATAACCGGATAATCCTTTCCGGTACAGGTGCGGATCTCGTCCAGCGTCATCCGGTATTTTAAGGCCAGGCTCTCATCGATACAGCGCACGATCTGCCCCTCATTTTCCGGAACGGGCTGGCCCGTCCGCCTGCAGAATTCCCGGATCCGTTCCGGCACGTCTCCTGCGGGTACAAATTCCGGCGCATCGGGATCAATCAGACTGCGAAACGGCGCTTCTTTTGCCGCCAGCTTTTCCAGCTCTCCGAAGCTGTATTCCTTTCCCTCCCGCATCCACTGACGACGGCTTTCCTGCACCAGCCACAGGCCGATGATATTTTTCAGGAAGGAAATGCGTCCGCCGGCGCCGCCTTCGTTGGCGATATTCAGCCTCCTGCTGTCCTGTGTAATGATGGGAGCCGGCAGTTCCGTTCCAAACAGGCTCCAGGTTCCGCAGCTGATGAAAATGAAATCCTTTTCCTGGGTGGGAACCGCCGCCATGGCGCACTGGGTATCATGTCCCGCGCCTGCCACCACCAGCATCGGCTCCAGGCCCAGCTCCTGTGCGATTTCGGTCCGCAAAGGGGACAACGGCGTTCCGGACGGGGACACGGGAAGAAGAATGTTCCCCGGCAGCCCCAGCGCTTCCACCACCTCTTTTGACCAGGTCTTATCCACCGCATTCAGAAGCTGTGTTGTCGATGCAGCGGAATACTCACAGCATTTTTCCCCACAAAGGAAATAATGAAAAAGATCCGGCATCATCAGCATGCAGTCCGCACGCTCCAAAAGCTCCTTCCTGTTTTGAGCCAGATACAACAGCTGAAATACCGTATTGATTTCCATAAACTGCGTGCCGGTGATCTGGTAAAAACGATCCGCATCCAGCAGAGCAAAGCTCTTCTCCAGCATGCCGTTCACCCTTCCGTCCCTGTAGTGCACCGGATTTTCCAGAAGATATCCCTGCGCATCCAGCAGGCCGAAGTCCACCCCCCAGGTGTCCACGCTGATGCTGTCCACCTTTCCGCATTTTTTCGATTTCAGAAGTCCCTGTTTAATCTCGTGGAACAGACGCAGGAAGTCCCAGTACATCGTTCCCCCAAGCGTCACCGGATCGTTGGAAAAACGATGCAGCTCCTCCACGCTTATTTTTTCTCCGTCAAAGCTTCCTGCCATCACTCTGCCGCTGGAAGCGCCCAGATCGACGGCAAGCATCTTTTTATCTGTTTTTTTCATTTTTCCGGCGTCTCCTTTCCTGTTAAAAAAGGGGCCGTGCATACGGCAGTTCACCATATACCGGCCCTTTTTTCTTATCTTTCCTGACTGCTCTTTTTATTTATACAGCGGTCCGTACGCGGCGCATGCTCTGTAATCCTGTCCTTCCTTGTCCATGCCGAAGGCATTCCAGGCGGACGGACGGAAAATCTTTTCTTCCGGAACGTTATGCATGCTCACCGGAATCCGGAGCATGGAGCACATGGTGATCAGATCCGCACCGATATGTCCATAGCTGATCGCTCCATGGTTGGCGCCCCAGTTGTTCATCACATCATAAGCCGTTTTGAAGGCTCCCTTTCCAGTGGTTCTGGGTGCGAACCAGGTGCACGGCCAGGTGTAGTCCGTTCTCTTCCAGAGCTTGTCGGTCACCTCTGCGGGAAGCTTCACCGTCCAGCCCTCTGCGATCTGAAGCACAGGTCCAAGGCCCTTCACCAGATTCAGACGGATCATGGTAACAGGCATTTCCGCTTCGGTCACAAAACGGGAGGAATATCCGCCTCCGCGGAAGTATCCGAAGTCCGCCTCGTTCCAGGTGGTAGCCCCCATGATGGCCTTCTGGTCCTCTTCGGTGATTTCATACCAGGGCTTCATCACATTGTTTCCATCCGCATCCTTCGCCTGTCCATTGGCATCCAGGCAGGCCGCTCCGGAATTGATCAGGTGAATGAATCCGCCCGCTTCCTTCGCAACGCCTTCCACCTCGTATCCCGTGGCCTTCTTCACCGCCTCAGGGCTCCAGTAGGTACGCACATCCGCGAAAATCTGCGCCCGGTTGGTCAGAAGCTTCATGAACAGCATGCCGAGACCGTTCAGCACATCGTTTTCCGTTGCCAGCACATAAGGCTCTCTCGCACCGTTCCAGTCAAAGGAGGTATTCAGCATGGCCTCCGCGAAATCTGCATTGGGATAAAAGTCCGTCCACTGACGCTGTCCCTGGAAGCCCGCTGCGATGGCGTTGTGGCCGACCATTTCTTCCTCGCGTCCTTCGGGAAGGTTCTTGTTGCCGTTCATCAGATCCTTGATGATGCACATCATCTTCACGACGAACTCCCAGTCCTTATCCTTCTCTTCTCTGTTTTTCTGCACCGATTCCGGATTCTTGTCAAAGCCTTCGATGCAGTTTGCCTTCGTCCAAGCCAGCGCCTTTTCAAACTCTGCCTGATCGTAGATACCCTCTGTCATACGACGGATGATTTCCACCTCGTCCACGGACTCCACGCGCATGCCGAGATATTCCTCAATAAAAGCGGGATCGATGATGGAGCCGCCGATTCCCATACAGATGGAACCGATCTGCAGGTAGGATTTTCCCCGCATGGTGGCGACTGCAACCGCCGCCCGGCCGAAACGCAGCAGCTTCTCCGCCACATCCTCCGGGATCTCCGTTTCATCCATATCCTGTACATCATGTCCGTAAATGCCGAAAGCGGGAAGTCCCTTCTGCGCATGGGTCGCCAGCACGCTCGCCAGATACACCGCACCCGGACGCTCCGTTCCGTTGAATCCCCACACGCCCTTGATGGTCTTGGGATCCATATCCATCGTCTCCGCCCCATAGCACCAGCAGGGTGTCACGGTCAGCGTGATGTCCACTCCCTCCCTGCGGAACTTATCCGCGCAGGCTGCTGCCTCTCCCACACGTCCAATGGTGGTATCCGCGATCACCACCTTCACCGGTTCTCCATTGGAATAGCGCAGATTCTCCGTAAACAGCTTCGCTGCTGCCCTGGCCATGTTCATCGTCTGCTCTTCCAGCGACTCGCGCACTTTCAGATATCCCCTTCTGCCGTCAATCGTCGGCCGGATTCCGATCACCGGATACGCCCCCACATATCTGTTTTCTGCCATCTTTTCCCTCTCTTTCTGCCGCCCAGGCGGCCTGACCTGTTAAGAATCCTGCCGCTGTGGGCGGATGCTCTGCTTTCCGAAATGTTTCCCCGTTGAATGTCGGAAACCAAAGGCGCAGCCTGCGGCCGGATCGTTGTCTTCGTATAGGAACAGTATAGCATTGCCGGGTCACTGTTTCCTGTGTTATAATGGCAAAAAATATAATAATATTCACCTCCAGAAGGAGGAATCCTCTTATGCACTATTTGGATTATAATGAAAAAATCACCCACGGCTCTCCGGCGTTCCCCATCGCCTATTACCATGTGAATGAGCGGCATCCAAGGTACAACATGCCCTTTCACTGGCACAGGGAGATGGAATTGATCCGCATTCTGGAAGGGCGTCTGGACATCTATCTGGATGCGGAACATCTGGATGCAGGGCCCGGAGACCTCATTTTAATTGAAGAGGGCATCATTCACGGCGGGACGCCCTCCGGCTGCGTCTATGAATGCGCGGTTTTTGATCCGGGCCTTCTGGCCCATACCGACGCCTGCAAGCGCTACTTCCGTCTCATCAGCCGGCGCCGCATCCAATTATATAACTATTTTCAGGCTGATTCTGCTTCAAGCGCTCCCCTGCTGGAGGCTTCTGCCGTCCTGTTTTCCTCCCTGCGGTATCCCCATGCGGGAAGCGAACTTCTCACGCTGGGCGCGCTCTATGCGTTCTTCGGACATCTCTTCGAGAATGAGCAGTACGTTTCCTCTCCGGATGCTTCTTCCACCTTTCCCCGGAAACTGGATCCCCTCAAGCCCGTGCTGGAGTATATCGATGCCAACTACGCCTCTGCCATCAGCCTGTCTGATCTTTCCCGACTGGCAGGGATGAGCCCGAAATATTTCTGCCGGTATTTCCGCGCCGCCATTCACCGCACCCCCATGGACTATTTGAATTATTACCGCATCGAACGCGCCTGCCACATTCTCACCTCTTCGGAGCTTCCCATCACAGAGGTTGGCTATCAGTGCGGCTTCAACGACAGCAGCTATTTCGTTAAAACCTTTCGGAAATACATGGGCATCACGCCCAAAGCCTATTCACGGCTTCATTGAACCGGCCTGGTTCCCAGGTGGCGTTCCGGCCAAACGGCATCCATTCTTCTGAATTTACACGATTTTTTCTTGACATCCTCCGGCAGCGTTCTATAATAATAAACGCAGATAGTTTCAAAAGGAACAATTTGTCCATCAATGAAAAGTCAACTCTCCCGCAGCTTGCCGCGGGGTATTTGCCCTCTTGCGCCCTTCACCGAGCAGACACACAGGCGCGTCCGCTCGTCTCACAGTCCGCAAGAATCCATCATTCTTTTCTTATCAGGGGATAAAGACAGACAGAAACATGAAGGAGTGAACGATTATGAATGAAGAAAAAGATTTTCTTGGAACGGAGCCGATTGGAAAGCTCCTGGTAAAACTGGCGGTTCCTACGGTAGCCGCACAGATCATCAACATGCTCTATAACATCGTGGATCGAATTTATATCGGCCATATCCCTGAGGTGGGGGCGGCGGCCCTGACCGGTGTAGGCGTATGTATGCCGTTAATCATGATTGTATCCGCATTCGCGGCCTTTGTAGGCTACGGCGGGGCTCCCAGAGCCTCCATTGCCATGGGCCGCGGCGACCATGAAGCAGCGGAACGGACGCTCGGAAACTGCTTTACCATGCAGATTATCGTCTCCGTCGTGCTGACCGCAGCCCTGCTCCTGTGGAACAGGGATTTTCTTATGGCCTTTGGCGCCAGTGAAAATACCATCGACTATGGCGTTGCTTATATGAACATCTACGCGATCGGAACGATTTTTGTGCAGCTCACGCTGGGAATGAATGCCTTCATCACCGCACAGGGATTTGCCAAGACGGGCATGCTGTCCGTGCTCATCGGCGCTGTGGCCAATATCATTCTGGATCCGGTGTTTATCTTTGGCTTTGGAATGGGCGTCCGCGGTGCAGCGCTGGCCACAGTTCTTTCTCAGGCCCTTTCCTGCATTTGGGTTCTTGCCTTCCTGTTCGGCAAGAAAACGCATCTGCAGATCCGCCGAAAGTATATGCCTCTGAAAGCCAATGTGATCCTGCCCAGCCTCGCGCTCGGCCTTTCCACCTTCATCATGCAGGCCAGCGAAAGCGTGATCTCCATCTGTTTTAACTCTTCCCTGCTGCGCTATGGCGGTGATATCGCCGTCGGCGCCATGACCATCCTCACCAGCGTCATGCAGTTCGCCATGCTCCCTCTGCAGGGACTTGGCCAGGGCGCCCAGCCTATCATCAGCTACAACTACGGCGCCGGGAATGCCGGCCGGGTTAAAGCGGCTTTCAAACTGCTTTTAAAATCCAGCCTTTTCTATTCCACTCTCCTGTGGCTGTGCGTCATGCTCTTCCCTCAGGTATTTGCGGCTCTCTTCACCTCGGATGCCGCTCTGCTTGAATATACCCAGTCCGCTCTGCGCATCTATATGGCCTGCCTGCTGCTCTTCGGCATACAGATAGCCTGTCAGATGACCTTTAACGCCCTGGGAAATGCCAAAGCATCCATCATCGTGGCTGTGATGAGAAAATTTATCCTGCTCATCCCGCTCATTTATATCTGCCCTCAGATCTATACCGCCGATCAGGCAAAAGCGGTATATATGGCGGAGCCGATCGCAGATTTTCTGGCGGTTTCCTTTACGGCAGTTCTCTTCATCTTCCAGTTCCGAAAGGCCCTGGCACACATTTCTGGCGGCAATCAGAAAGAAGAAAACTGCTGATTCGGGAAGCCCCTTTCATACGCTTTCCGTTCCTTTTTACAGCGAAACGGTTCAGGCTGCCCTGAACCGTTTCGCTCTTATTTTTTAGAGGAAAGATATTCCACCACTTTTTCAAATCCCATGCTATGGGAGGCTTTGATGAGCACCGTATCTCCAGCTTCCAGCAGTCCGTCTATTTCCGTCAGGAGAGACTGTCTGTCAGGAAAATGGTACAGTTTGCAGGAATCGGCTCCCGCCTCTTTCTGTGCCGCGAGGGCTCCTTCATACATGGATGCGCACAGCGCTCCCACACAGATCAGGCAGTCCGTTCCATGTTCCACCGCATAGCGTCCCACCTGTTCATGCAGTTTCTTTTCTTCCGCTCCCAGCTCAAACATATCCCCGAGAATGGCTACCCTGCGGCCGTCGCCCTGCATCAGCAGATCCAGCGCCGCTTCCGTGGAGACAGGATTGGCGTTATAACAGTCGTCGATCAGAACCTTATCCTCCAGCTGCAGGATATGGCTTCGTCCGCCAACTCCCTCTACCCGCGCGATCCCTTCTGTGATCTGTTCCTTTGAAAGCCCCAGGAGTTCGCCCACCGCAGCCGCGGCAAGCGCATTATAAACCATATGCTCTCCGGGCAGGGGAATGCGCACAGCAGCCTCCCAGCCATGGCCATGAAGCATCGCTTCACTTCCAAGCAGCCCCTTGCTTTGAATGGAATCCGCATACAGATCCGCTTCTTTTCCAGCTCTGATGCCAAACCGAACAGGCCTCTTACCTTTGATTTCTCCCAGCGCGCCGAGCAGATCATCATCTGCATTCACGCACACGCTCCCATTCTCATTCATATAGTCGAAAATCTCCGACTTCGCTTTCAGGATCCCTTCTCTGCTGCCCAAATATTCCAAATGGCACTGGCCGATATTCGTCATCACACAGATATCCGGCCGGGCAATGCGGCTTAAGTTGTGCATCTCTCCGAAATGGTTGATGCCCATTTCCAGCACTGCCACCTGCGTATCCTCAGGCATGGCGAGAATGGTCAGAGGAACGCCGATTTCATTGTTATAATTCCCCTGCGTCTTATGCACTCTGTACTTCTGCGCCAGCACAGAGGCCACGCATTCCTTGGTGCTGGTCTTTCCCACACTTCCTGTGATGCCGACCACCTTCACAGGAAGCTGTAGCCTGTAATATTCTCCAATGCGCTTCAGCGCCTTCAGGCTGTCCTCCACCAGAATGCAGGGCCCCGCCGGATGCTCCGGCAGCTGTTCGCACACCACGCCCAGTGCGCCCTTGGCGAACACATCAGGAATGTAACGGTGCCCGTCCGTCCGTTCCCCTTTCACCGCAAGAAACAGGAAATCCTTCTCAACCTTCCGGGAGTCAATCACAACACCGGCCGCTTCCTGTTCTGGCAGCGCTCCGTCAAAGACCAGCTTTCCCCCACAGGCTTCTGCCAGTCTTTCCAAAGTCATATTTTTCATTTTTACCTCCATGCCGAAGCGTTTTACGCTGAGGCAC
>OGPH01001938.1_pt1 | contig 13431 bp, 18 predicted proteins | sample 1552891 | NCBI WGS metagenome assembly OGPH01 (sample SAMEA2580272, study PRJEB22360) | human gut metagenome | biome: human gut; feature: human-associated habitat; material: faeces | place: Denmark | collected 2008/2010 | reverse complement strand
CGCGGCCAGCGCAGCAAGACCAATGCACGTACCCGCAAGGGTCCCAAGAAGACCATCGCTAACAAGAAGAAGTAAAGGAGGGGAGAATAGATTATGGCAGCTAATGTAAAAGGCAAGAAGGTTATCCGCCGTCGCCGTGAAAAGAAGAACATTGAAAAAGGCCAGGTCCATATCCGTTCTTCCTTCAACAACACCATGGTGACCGTCACTGACTCTCAGGGCAACGCCCTGAGCTGGGCCTCCTCCGGCGGCCTGGGTTTCCGTGGCAGCAAGAAGTCCACTCCCTTCGCCGCACAGAGCGCCGCTGAGACCGCCGCCAAGGCCGCTATGGAGCACGGCCTGAAGACCGTCGAGGTCTTTGTCAAGGGCCCCGGTCAGGGTCGTGAGGCCGCTATCCGCGCGCTGCAGGCCGTGGGTCTGGAAGTGACCATGATCAAGGACGTCACTCCCATTCCTCACAACGGCTGCCGCCCGCCCAAGCGTCGTCGTGTGTAATCGGAATAAGGAGGATCATTAGAATATGGCTAAGAATATGCAGCCTATCGCCAAGCGCTGCAAGGCGCTGGGTATCTCTCCTGCCGTTATGGGTTACTCCAAGAAGGAGACCAAGCGCAACCCCGGCGGTCAGATGAGAAAGAAAAAGAGCGAATATGCCATCCAGCTGAACGAGAAGCAGAAGGTGAAGTTCGTCTATGGTATCCTGGAGAAGCAGTTCCATGCATACTATGAGAAGGCTTCCGCCATGCCCGGCAAGACCGGCGAGAACCTGCTGACGCTGGTGGAGCGCCGTCTGGACAACGTGGTGTATCGTCTGGGCTTTGCCATGACCCGCCGCGAGGCCCGTCAGCTGGTCAGCCACGCTCACTTCACCGTCAACGGCCAGAAGGTCAACATTCCTTCCTATCTGGTTCGCGTGGGCGATGTGATCGAGGTGAAGGAAGGCAGCCGCAGCGCCGCCTGCTTCAAGCGCCTGACCGCCGAAGACGCTCCCATGGTCAACGTACCCCAGTGGCTCCAGCGCGACAAGAACGCGCTGAAGGGTACTGTCCTGCAGATGCCCGCTCGTGAGGACATTGATATGCCCATCGAGGAGCACCTCATCGTCGAGTTGTACTCCAAGTAATCGGGGAACTGACCCTCACAACGAAGCAACCACGAATGTACGGGTATTCCCGTATCGCCACATGAATTTGAAGGAGGGTACTGCATGATCGAAATTGAGAAGCCCCAGATCGAATGTGTTGAAACACCTGGTGATGCTTCCTATGGCAAATATGTGATCGAACCCCTGGAGCGCGGCTACGGAACGACGTTGGGCAATGCACTGCGCCGTATTATGCTTTCTTCTCTGCCCGGCACGGCAGCCACCAGCATCAAGATCGCCGGTGTGCAGCACGAGTTTTCCACCATTCCCGGTGTGAAAGAGGACGTGACAGAGATCGTTCTGAATGTGAAGCAGCTGCTGACCAAGCTGCACTGCGAGAGCGCCAAGACCGTCTTTATCGAGGCTGTGGGCCCCTGCGTGGTGACAGCCGGCGATATCAAGAGCGACGGCGAGGTGGAAGTCCTCAACCCGGAGCTGAAGATCGCCACTCTGGATGTGGGCGCCACTCTCAGCATGGAGATCAGCCTGAGCCACGGCCGCGGCTATGTCTCCGCTGACAAGAACAAGGCCCTGCGTCCCGCCGCTATCGGCGTTATCCCCATTGACTCGATCTATACCCCTGTGTATAAGGTCAACTACACCGTGGAGAACACCCGCGTGGGCGCGTCCAGCGATTATGATAAGCTGACGCTGGAGGTGTGGACGGATTCCACCATCTCCGCACGCGACGCCGTTTCTCTGGGCGCCAAGATCCTGTGCGATCACTTTGCGCTGTTCACCGACCTGAGCGACACCATGGGCGACAAGTCCACCGTGGTGGAAAAGGCCACCGATCAGCGTGACAAGGTGCTGGAGCTGACCATCGAGGAGCTGGATCTCAGTGTCCGCAGCTTTAACTGCCTCAAGCGCGCCAATATCAACACCGTCGAGGACTTGATCTCCAAGACCGAGGACGAGATGATGAAGGTGCGCAATCTGGGACGCAAGTCCCTGGAGGAAGTCATCAACAAGCTGGCCATGATGGGCCTGTCCCTGGCCAGCGAGGAAAACAACTAACATCCTATCAAGGAGGAAACGTAACATGCCCGGAACTCGTAAGCTCGGTAAGACTACCGATCAGCGTATGGCGATGCTCCGTCAGCAGGTCACCGATCTTCTGGACAACGGCCGCATGGAGACCACCATTACCCGTTGCAAGGAGATCAAGCCCCTGGCTGAAAAGATGATTACCCTGGGCAAGAAGGGTGATCTGGCTGCCTATCGTCAGGCACTGAGCTTCATCACCAAAGAGGATGTTGCCAACAAGCTGTTCAAGGAGATCGCTCCTGAATATGCCGAGCGCAACGGCGGTTATACCCGCATCATCCGCACCGGCGTCCGCCGCGGCGATGCTGCCGAGACCGCTATCATCGAGCTGGTGAAGTAATCACTTCTGAATAAAAAGCCCTTTGCTATGGCTCAGCCGCCGTAGCAAAGGGCTTTTTTATGTTGTGGGATAGGAGTGTTTCGCGCTCCGGCGCGACCTACTTTTGTCAACAGTGACAAAAGTAGGCAAAAACACCGGAAGAAACCTCCGGTTTCTTCACTTCCGGGCGCGCTATGCTTCGTACTTGCCATGGTGAATTTTACCACACGATCACGCGGCATTTTCTTTTTCGATTCGTCATTGAATCGTTTGTGCTCCAGCGTCGCTGCCGCTGATGCTGCCGACGAACAACGCTGTTGGTTCTACCGTTGAGAAGATAAGCGGCAGCGGCGCAAGAGGAAAGTCGATTCGTCACACGAAACGAAATCAACCATGTTCTGTGAACGTGTGGTAAAAGGCCACGAATTTAGAAAAAAAACAGCGCGGGCGGATTCTTAAACCGCAGGTTTAAGCTGTCCTTTTGGGTACTTTTGGGACAGCGGCCAAAAGTACCTCGCGCTCGCAAGCGCGAAACATCTCCTCTCCCGCCGTTGCCAAAGCGGCAGGGGTATGCTATACTAAAACTATAAAGGCGGGCCGTCGGGGACGTCGACTCCACAGTATGTAAACTTCAAATTGCGGCGAGTTTCAACGAATAATATACAACGCAACTTTAACTTGCTGGACAAAACCGCCGCGGTATGGCATACTCTGAATAAGAAACGAGGGATAGATCATGATGCATTATGGTGCGATTCTGGCAAAGGGCGAGGTGGGATATACAGATCTTGACAAGGTTTTTGCCGCACTGGGGAATATTCAGGAGAACTACAACTGGCTGCTCACCGACTGCGAGTGCAATGTGGATATCCCGGAGCTGGAGGACGAATTCTGCTGGATGAGCGGCAGCGAGCTGACAGCGTTACAGCGGAAATACCATAATCCCCAGTGGATATGGGCTGTGCTGTCCGCCTTTGAAAAGTCAGTCACAAAGGAGCAGGTGCTGGAATATCCGCTTCCGGCTGCCCGTGATAACCGCGTCCAGCACCCGCTGGCGACCTTTGAGATCGTGCCCATTGACAGCAGTTATGTAGTGGTGTTCAGCCGGGAGAAAGAGATCGTTGACCGGTTCAGGGCGTATTTTCCATTGAGCGAGGAATTGGAAGCGTGGTGGCGATAAAGGAGGGGAACGATATGGCAAGCATCAAATGTAAGGCCTGTGGGCGGCGGTACAGCTATCATGAAAGCGATCTGTGTCCCCACTGCGGCGCGTATAACAAGCCTGGCAGCCGTATGCGGGTGGACTTTGATCAGGATGGCAACGCGGAATTGCTGCACGAGCAGACGTTTTTGCAGCAGAGCGCGGCGGGACGGCAGCGCAAGGTCTGCTACGAACGGAAGGAGTGCCACGAAGATGCGGCCCGCAAGGTGCGGCAGATCCCCGACACCGCGGAGCTGACGGAAAAGCTGAAGCAATACGGCGAGTCCCTTCCAGAGGGCGTCAAGGCGCTGCTGGGTGTGCTGGCCTTTGTGCTTTTCCTGATCCTGTCAGTGGCAAGATGGTAAAAGGGAAATTTCTATGGCAAATATCAAGTGTAAATCCTGCGGACGGCGGTACAGCTATCATCAGAGTGATCTGTGTCCCCACTGCGGCGCGTATAACAAGTCTGGCAGCCGTATGCGGGTGGACTTCGATCAGGACGGCAACGCGGAGCTGCTGCACGAGAAGGATTTTCTGCGGCAGAGCGCGGCAGGACGGCAGCGCAAGGATTGCTATGAGCGGAAAGAGTGCCACGAGGGCGCGGCCCGTCAGGTGCGTATCCCCGGACTGAATAACCAGCAGCTGATGGAAAAAATGAAGGAATTCGGCAATCAGACGGGAACTTTGTTTGGCGAAAAGGGAGAGAAAAAGAAGGGTGGATCGGAAATTGGGTATGCAGTTATCATCGCCGTTGTCATAATGTTGCTGCGGGCTTGCGTGTCCTACATATGATACGAAAAGGAGAGCACAATGGCGAATATCAAGTGTAAATCCTGCGGTAAGCGGTACAGCTATCATCAGAGTGATCTGTGCCCTCACTGTGGGGCGTATAACCGCCCGGCCAGCCGCATGCGGGTGGACTTTGATAAGGACGGCAACGCGGAATTGCTGCACGAGCAGACGTTTTTGCAGCAGAGCGCGGCGGGACGGCAGCGCAAGGTCTGCTACGAACGGAAGGAGTGCCACGAAGATGCGGCCCGCAAGGTGCGGCAGATCCCCGACACCGCGGAGCTGACGGAAAAGCTGAAGCAATACGGCGAGTCCCTTCCAGAGGGCGTCAAGGCGCTGCTGGGTGTGCTGGCCTTTGTGCTTTTCCTGATCCTGTCAGTGGCAAGATGGTAAAAGGGAAATTTCTATGGCAAATATCAAGTGTAAATCCTGCGGACGGCGGTACAGCTATCTGGAGAGCGACCTGTGCCCTCATTGCGGGGCGTACAACCGGCCGCCCAGCCGTATGCGGGTGGATTTTGATAAGGACGGCAACGCCGAACTGTTGAATGAGAAGCAGTTCCAGCGGCAGAGTGCCGCCAACCGGCAGCAGAAGGACTGCTATGAACACGAGACCGCGCACGAAAGCGGCAAGGCGATTGTCCGTCACGGCGGCGGACTGACCACCGGAAAGCTTATTGCGGTCGCGGCGGTGCTGGTGGCGGTGTTTATCGCGGTGTGCGGGCTGAACTTCTTTATCGGGCTGGGAACCTCTGAGGGAGGCTTGAGCCCCGATATCGAGATCGGGTCCGAAGCGCCCGCCGAGGAGATCACCAGCGTCCCCGCATTCTATTACGAGCTGGGCGAGCAGTTCGTGATCGACGGCCAGCCGGTACGGGTGGAGAATGTCGGCTTCGACACGGAGGAGCTTCAGGCTACGGTGTATTGGGAGAATGAGGCGATCTATACGCCGGAGCTGTATGTCTTCTATGAGGACGGCAGCGAGCTGTTTACCTTTACCTGGTATGAAGAAAACGTGGGTGAGAACCTTTGGCAGTACGGCTACACCGACGAGGGGTTCGGCTGGGAGAATGTGACGGAGGCGTATCTGTCCTTTACCAACTACGGCTGGGCGGAGGACGATTCCACAGTAGATTCCTATTACGAGGTACGGGTGAACATTACGGAGGCGTTTTCCGGTATCGCATAAGAGACCGGGCAGGGGAGAACCTCTGCCCGGTGCTTTTTATGTCCGCTTCCGCATATAGTTGCGGGAGGGGGGATGGCATGAAGCGGGTATGGCTGGCACTGGCGGCGCTGGTGCTGACGGCGGTCTGCGCTGGTGCGAGGATCGCCGGTGACAGGGACAGCGCCGTGGCCGCCGACAACGGGACGGCGCTGCCGGATAGGGAGGAGATCAAATACGTGGCCCTGACCTTCGACGATGGGCCGTCGCCCCGGTGTACGCCACAGCTGCTGGACGGCCTGAAGGAGCGGGGCGTCCGCGCCACGTTCTTTGTGGTGGGCTGTCAGGTGGTGAAGGATCCGGATATCGTCATCCGCATGGCTGCCGAGGGTCATCAGGTGGGCAACCACTCCTACGACCACAAGGAGCTGGATAAGCTGTCCTGCGGCGAGGCGGCGGAGGATATGCAGCGCAATAACGATCTGCTGTGCCAGCTGCTGGGAGAGGGGGATTACTGGGTGCGGCCGCCCTACGGCCTGCTGTCGCAGGAGGAGATGGCGGCGCTGACCGTGCCCATCATCAACTGGTCGGTGGACACGGAGGACTGGAAAAGCAAGGACGCGGAGAAAATTCTGGACATCATCTACCGGGATGCCGGGGACGGGGATATCATCCTGCTCCACGACAGGTATCTCAACTCGGTGGACGCGGCGCTGCGGGCGGTGGATCATTTGCAGCAGCAGGGGTATCGGTTCGTCACGGTGGCGGAGCTGCTGGCGCTGAAGGGCGTGGAGCCGGAGGGGGGAGAGGTGTACAGGAGCGTATCGTAGGGGTGTGCCCCGCTCCTACGGAATAAGATATACAAAAAAGACCTCCGATGCTTTCACATCGGAGGTCTTAATGATACAAATTATGCTTACTTGCCAGCGGCGATCATGCAGTTGAGAACCAGCGTCAGCACAACAAACACAGCGCCCAGCCACTTGGTAGCCTTGGCCAGCTTGGCGTCCAGAGAACGGGCCTTGCTCTTGGCCATGTAGGAATCAGCGATGCCGCCGATGGCGCCGGACAGACCCTGGCTCTTGCCGGACTGGAACAGAACGATCAGGATCAACAGCAGAGCAGCGATCAGCTGCAGAATCGTAACAAAGAGAAGCATACGGAAAACCCTCCAAACGTATTTGCATGCCTGTCCAAGCGACAGGCATATCTATCACAGTAACAACCATGTTACCACAGTCAGGGGGAAAAAGCAAGCAGAAATTGAAAAATATTTTAGAACAAACGTTGCAAACCGGTAAAAAGTGTGGTATACTGACCATGATGCAACAGGGCGCGGAGAAGGAGGGGCCTATGGCACAGATGACACGCATGCAGCAGAAGATCTATGACTACATCGCCCAGATGCTGGTGCAGGAGGGCTATCCCCCCTCTGTCCGCGAGATCGGCGCGGCGGTGGGGCTGAAGTCGCCGTCCACGGTGCATTTCCACCTGAAGCACATGGAGGAAAAGGGCATCATCAAAAAGGCGGGACGCAAGGGCCGCACCATCACGCTGGTGCAGCCGCCGGTGCAGCAGGAGACTGCCGCGCCGCAGATGCTGGAGGAGGAACCGCCGGTAGGCCGTGTGCCCATTGTGGGAACAGTGGCGGCCGGTACGCCGATTCTGGCGCAGGAGTGTATCGAGGATTATCTGGCCTTTGACACCGGCGGACGGGACGGCGAGTATTTTGCCCTGCGGGTGCGGGGCGAGTCCATGCTGAACGCCGGTATCCTGCCGGGGGATCTGGTGGTGGTACACCAGCAGCAGGAGGCCCGCAACGGAGAGATCATCGTGGCGCTGATCGAGGATGAGGCCACGGTGAAGCGGCTGAAGCGCAAGGACGGCCACGTATGGCTGATGCCGGAAAACGAGGCCTACAGCCCCATTGACGGCACCCATGCCTCCATTTTGGGCAAGGTCAGCGCCGTGATACGGACATATTAATAGAAAAAGAGACGGCGTAAGCCGTCTCTTTTCTGTTCGTCAATTCAGCGGCAAAGCCGTTTTCTCTCCCTCCGGGGCGGTGAAGACAGCCTGTCCCGCCTGCCGGTCGATGGTCATATCCGTCCACAAGCGGCAGTTGACGGTGGAGAAGCGGGCGTCCGACAGGTCGGCCAGCTCCGTGGCATCCTTTCCCAGCAAGGCGCCGCCGGTGAACGCTCCTGCCCATGTGGCCCGATCCTCCGCCGTCATGCCGAAGTAGTACCAGCCGCCGCCCACGTCCCACGTGGGGTCGAAATAGTACCACTTCCCGTCAACAGCGGCCATCAGCCACATGTGAAGGCCCGCCGTCTCGCTGTCGCCCATGACAGCGGCGCAGTCCAGCCCCGCCTGCGTATACAGAAAGGCCAGCGCCTGGGCGAAGGAATAGCAGATGCCGCTGTGCAGCACCAGCGCCGCATAGCTGCTGGTGCGGAATTGATACTCTGTGGAATCCCCGTCGCCGTGTTCCATTTCGTAATCATACGCGGCCGGCTCCGTCAGAGCGTGGTACAGCAGCAGCGCACGGGCAGTCTCGCCGTCGCCTTGCCGCAGGACGCTCATATAGGCGGCGGTGGTCTGCGACAGCGAGTGTTCTCGCCCCAGGCCCCGCCAGAGCCGCCTGTATCTGCTCCGGGGTCTGGGTGTAGGCCCACGTCACGGTACGGGCAGCCTTGTCAAAATGGTTGTCGTCGTAGTCCGTCACCGCACCGAACACCGGGCACATGCTGTTGAGGGCGTAGCCCAGATCGTTGCCGGGGTTGCCGCTGTAGTCACCCTCCGGCAGCGTCACCGAGGTCTCGCCCACCAGAAAGGCGTCCACCACCAGCCGGGCCGCTGCCACCAGGTCGCTGCCGATCTGCCGCTCCACCAGCGGCGCGCAGCGGTGATAGTCCAGCGTGAAATCGTAGGGCGCTTCCTCCGGCGTCTCCGGCAGGTTCGGCTGCTGTGACGGCTGTCCGCCGCAAGAGCACAGCAGCAGCACGGCCAGCACCGCCGCCAGCAGAGATGTGATTTTCTGATGCATGAGGTGTCTCCTATTAAATGGGATAAAATAAGGCCGCCCAAAATGGCAGCCTTATTTTTTCGTAGCTTACACGCCCAGCTTTTCCAGTGCCGCCAGCTTCAGGCAGTTGCAGAAGATGGCGATGGCCTGCTTCAGCTCCTCCACGGGAGGGAAGGAGGGGGCAATGCGGATGTTGCTGTCGTTGGGATCCAGTCCATAGGGGAAGGTGGCGCCAGCGCCGGTCATGGTGACGCCCGCCTCCTTGCACAGCGCCAGTGTCCGCTTGGCGCAGCCGTGCATAGCGTCCACGCTGACGAAATAGCCGCCCACGGGACGCTTGTAGTCTGCGATGCCCAGCGGCGCGATCTCGCTGTCCAGCGCGTCCAGCACCGCGTGGAACTTGGGAGCCAGAATGGCGGCGTGCTTCTTCATCAGGGCCAGCGTGTGGGTCTTGTCCTTCAGATAGCGGACATGGCGCAGCTGATTGATCTTATCGAAGCCGATGGTCTGGATGTTGATGAGCTTGGTGAAATAGGCGATGTTATCCTCGCTGCTGGCCATCACACCCACGCCTGCGCCGGGGAAGGTGACCTTGCTGGTGGAGGCAAACTCATACACCATGTCGGCATTGCCGTTTTCGGCGCACAGGCTGAGGATATCGGGGAAGTCCACATAGTCGCAGTCGAACTCGTGGATGCAGTAGGCGTTATCCCACATCAGCATAAAGTCGGGCGCGGCGGGCTTCAGGGCCGCCAGACGGCGAATGGTCTCGGCGGAGTACACCACGCCCTCGGGGTTGGAGTACTTGGGCACGTTCCACATACCCTTCACGGCAGGATCCTTCACCAGCTCCTCCACCTTATCCATATCGGGGCCGTCGGCGGTCATGGGGACGTTGATCATCTCCACGCCGAAGGACTGGGTGACCTTGAAGTGCCGGTCATAGCCGGGAACGGGGCAGATCCACTTCACCTTGTCCAGCTTGCACCAGGGCTTCTCACTGTGGAGCAGGCCGTGGGTAAAGGCCTTGGATACCGCGTCGTACATCAATTGCAGGCTGGCATTGCCGCCCACGAATACCTGCTCCGGCTTGCAGCCCAGAATGTCGGCAAACAGTGCCTTGGCGGAGGGGATACCGGCCACCTCGCCATAGTTGCGGGTCTCGACGCCCTCGTCGATGAAGTCCTCCGGCTTGATGAGGACATTGAAAATATCCGTCACCATATCCAGCTGGTCACGGCACGGCTTGCCCCGCGCCATATTCAGCTTCAGACCCAGCGCCTTCTGCTGCTCATAAGCGGCCTTGACGGCGGCGTACTCCGCCTGACGCTCTGAAAGCGTCATCTCTGCGTATTTTTTCATGGTATTACCTCCTTATATCATCCCAGTGTGGTATTTTTTTTGCCTAGTTTACCATACTTATCCGCATTTTGCAATACATATCTCGTGAACAATCGTCTTCGTGGAAAAGATTTCGAGTGAGAAAATTGCCGTGGTTCCCCACGGCAATTTTGTACAACTTTTATAAGCGCTCCGCGTCCTCCCGCTCCTGTGCCAGCAGGGCCTTTTTTGCTTCCACGCCGGACTGGGCGCAGCCATACTCCCAGTTCCAGGGATCCTTGCGGCACACGCCGTCGGCATAGGGCACGAAGATGGACAGCAGGCCGAAGGCCGCCAGCAGCCAGCAGTACCACATGCCGCCCACGATGGCGGCGGGGCTGGTGTACAGCTCCGCCGAGGTGACGGTGGCGTTGGTCAGCGCCGCGGCGCTGAGCAGCTGGGCGCCATAGGGGATGATGCCCTGAAACACGCAGGAGAAAATATCCAGCAGCGAGGCGGTGCGGCGGGGATCCACCTGATATTCGTGGCTCACGTCACGGGCCATGTCGCCCGCCACGATGATGGCCACGGTGTTGTTGGCGGTGGCACAGTCGCACAGGGACACCATGGCGGCAATGCCCACCTGAGCGGACTTGTTGCCCTTCATGACGGCGCGCAGCTTCTGGATGATCCAGGCGATGCCGCCGTTTTTGGCGATCAGCTCCGACATGCCGCCGCACAGCAGCGTCAGGAAGAACACCTCGTTCATGCTGGTAAAGCCCGTCCACACACTCTGCGCAAAGCCCGCGATGGTCATATCTCCGGCGCAGATGCCGATGATACCGGCGGAGAAGATGCCGATGGTCAGGGCGAAGAACACATTCAGGCCGCACAGCGCCAGCACCAGAACCAGCACATAGGGCAGCACCTTGATGATATCAAAGGGCAGAGCCGCCAGCGGCATGACCACCTCGGGACGGCCGATAAACAGCAGCAAAATCAGCGTCACGACAGCGGCGGGCAGCGCCACCAGAAAGTTGACCCGGAACTTGTCCCGCATCTCGCAGCGCTGGCTGCGGGTGGCGGCAATGGTGGTATCGGAGATCATGGACAGGTTGTCGCCGAACATGGCGCCGCCCACCACCGCGCCGATGACCACCGTCAGGGACAGGCCGCCCTTTTCCGCAATGCCTACGGCAATGGGGATCACGGCGGACACGGTGCCCATGGAGGAGCCGGTGGCGGTGCCCATAAAGGCGGAGATCACAAACAGGCCCGCCGCCAGAAACTGCACCGGCACCAGCGAAAGGCCCAGATTCACCGTGGACTCCCGGCCGCCCATATTGGCCGCCACGCTGGCAAAAGCGCCCGCCAGAATGTAGATCATCAGCATGGTGAGAATGTCCACGTTGGCCGCACCTTTGGCGAACACGTCAAACTTTTCGTTGATGGTGCCCTTGAACATGATAAAGGCCGCCAGCACCGCCAGAAACATGGCGGTAACGGAGGGGAACTGGTAAAAGGCCATCTCCTTGCCCTTCACCTGATAATAGACGCCTGCACCCATGTAGATGGCGATGAAGATCACAAAGGGGATCAGCGCCAGACCATTGGGCTTTTTCTCGTTGAGGGGATTCTTCATAAGGGGGAAACTCTCCTTTTTCTCGTACTTTTCCTTTTTCCACAGCAAGATGTCCGCGGGGTGTTTCCGCCCCGTGGACACCTTACAAATGGTATCATACAGGAGAATAGCTCCCATTGTCAACACTGATTTCTATTTTTCCTTCAGCTGGTTATCTATATATTCGATAACAAAACTATTTTCTCCGCAGCTCGTATACGTCCGTCCGCCGGGCGGAAAGGATCGGCAGCTGCTGCCGGACAGCCTCCACCCGTTCCATATCCAGCGTGGTGACGACGGTCTGGGGCGTTTCGTCGCATTGCCGCACCACCGTTCCCCAGGGGTCGCACACGATGGAGTGGCCCCATGCCACATAGCCCGCCGCCGTATCCCGCGCCGGAGAGGTGCCCACGGTGTAGCACTGTCCGTCCACCGCCCGCTGACGGAACAGCAGTTCCCAGTGGGCGGGCCCGGTGGTCATGTTGAAGGCGGCGGGGACAACGACCAGCTTCGCACCCGCCAGCACCATCAGCTCAGAGAGCTCCGTAAACCGGAAATCAAAGCAGACGCACACCCCCACCACGCCCCAAGGCGTCTCAAAGGTGGTGACGCTGTTTCCCGCCGTCAGGGTCTCGGACTCCATGAACCGCTGGCCGCCCGCCACGTCAATGTCAAAGAGGTGCATCTTTCGATGCTTGGCCGCCAGCTGTCCGTCAGGCGCAAACACATAGCAGGTGTTGTACACCCTGTCCTCCGCCAGCTCCGGCAGGGTGCCGCCCACCAGCCAGATGCCCCGCTCACGGGCCAGTGCGCTGAGGGCCCGATACGCCGGGCCGCCCTCGGCCTCGCCATAGGGACGGAAGCAGACGTTGTCATAGGGGCAGCAGAACATCTCCGGCAGCACTGCCATGTCAATGTCTCCCGCCTGCCGCACCATGTCACAGGCGCAGCGGATATTTTCCTCTCTGTCCGCCGTAACGGGCATCTGGATCTGCGCGATCTTCAATTCCATAGCAGTACCTCCTAAAATTCCCGCAGCACCAGATCGGTGCGCCCCTGATCCAGCGCCACCACCCGCAGCACGCGACCGGCGTACTCCTGCCGCACCATGTCCCGCAGCGCCGTGCCGCTGTTATAGCCGTGGACGATCCGCAGGCGATAGGTGCCCGCCCTGGCCCGCCGCAGTGCCGCGTCGATGGTCACCTTTGCCTGATAGCTGTTTTTCCCGTGGAGGTCGATCTCCACAATGCCGCCTGCCGCCATACGCCGCCCTCCCGCTGTCTTTTCCCTTATGATAACGTAAAAGGTTTGAGTTTGCAAGGAGAAGGTGGTATAATAATATATAAAATGGTTTCGCGCCCCGGCACGAGAGGTATTTCGTGGCTGCGGCCGCGAGGTACTTTTGGCCACTGTCCCAAAAGTACCCAAAAGGACAGCTTAAACCTGCGGTTTAAGAATCCGCGCACGCTATGGTATGTACGAATTTGTGACCTTCTACCACGCGGTCGCGGAACACGTTTGATTTCGCTTTGTATGACGCATCGACTTTCCTCTTGCGCCGCTGCCGCTCACATCATCAACGGTAGAGCCGAGAGGGTTGTTTGGCGCAGGCATCAGCGGCAGCGGCGCAGGAGCAGAGACGATCCTTATTAACGAAACGAAAAAGGAATTTTTGCGTAATCGTGTGGTAAAAACACGCAAATTAGTATAAGACATAGCACGCCCGGAAGTGAAGGAACCGGAGGTTCCTTCTGGCGTTTTTGCCTACTTTTGCCGCTATTGGCAAAAGTAGGTCGC
>OGPH01001935.1_pt1 | contig 13435 bp, 5 predicted proteins | sample 1552891 | NCBI WGS metagenome assembly OGPH01 (sample SAMEA2580272, study PRJEB22360) | human gut metagenome | biome: human gut; feature: human-associated habitat; material: faeces | place: Denmark | collected 2008/2010 | reverse complement strand
GCCGTCGGCGTCGAGGCGCAGCACCGGCTTGTAGTTCTTGGCCTCGAACTGCTTGATGACGTGGCCGGCGCCGAACGGAATCACCTCGACCGGCAGCGGGAACTTGCCGATGGTGTCGACGACCTTGGACTCGTCCACGATCCACACGATTTTGTTGGAGTTCGTGGCCACGATCTTCTCCCACAGCAGTGCGGCGCCGCCGCCCTTGATGCCGTTGAAGTTCTTGTCCACCTCGTCGGCGCCGTCGATGGTGATGTCGATATGATCCACATCATCGATGTCCACGATCTTGATGCCGTAACCTTCGGCCTGCTCCTGCGTGCGACGGGAGGTCGTCACGCCGGTGAACTGCAGGCCCTCCTCCTTGACGCGGCGGCCGAGCTCATCGACCAGGAAACGCACGGTCGAACCGGTTCCGAGACCGGCGATCATGCCGTTCTCGATCAGCTTGGCGGCTTCGATGCCGGCCGCCTTCTTCAGTGCATCCTGCTGTGCCTTGTCCATCATGTACTCCTTGAAATGTCCGTGCATTCCCCTTGGAGGGAAACATGCTTCAAACTTTGGGATTGAAGTCCACCTCTATAGTATCCGGTTCATGGAACGTCACCGCCGTTCGTCCGGGTTTTGGGAGGAGAACCGTCGCCATTCGGCTGCTATCCCTGCTTGTCCGTATAGAACGCGGCATTGTCGAGGGTGATGGTGCCGTCGCCGTTCACATATCCGTCCACGCGAACCAGTCCGTGGATGATGCGCGGCCGTCCGTCATATGTCGGGCTGGTGGATGGCGGGGGAGTAAAGCGCAGCGTGCCCGACGCGGTGAGGGCGGTCGGGGAGAGCCGTGGCGCCGCAGGTTCGGCCACAGAGCGTGTGGAGCTGCCGGACTGTGTGTCCTCGGCCTGTGCCGAATTCGATGACAGTGCGACGGTCGCGTCCGATTCGGTCGTTATGGGAACAGTAGGAACTGACATCGCAGTGGTGGATGATGTGTCCGACTGGGTCTCGCCGTAGTCGGGCACGCCTTCGGGTTCGGCAAGCAGCTCCGCCAACGATGGCTTGCGGATTCGCTTTGCGACGTTGTCGCCGTCCGATTCGTGCTCGGCTCCCGCTTCACCCGATTCCCCGCCTCGCCCGAGATGGTACTCCTGCGTGGAAATCTTGCCGTCCAGCAGCATCTGCGCATCCTCCGGCACGTCGGTTCCCTTGGCATACTCCGAAGCCAGCAGCGACTGCCATCCCTCCTTCGGCAGATATCCCTCCTGCACGCCGCTGCGGCAGTCGCCGGCATACGTGCGAGCCAGGTCGTCCACCTTCTCGTTGCCGGCGTTGCCCGCGTGCCCCTTGACCCATACGAACTTCACCGAGCCGGCGCGGCGCGACAGCTCGGCGTCGATCGCCCTGATGAGCGCCGCGTTCTTCACGGGCTTCTTCTGCGAGTTCTTCCAGCCGTTCTTCTTCCACCCGTGCACCCACTTGGTGGAACAGTTGATGGCGTACTGCGAGTCGGTCTCGATGACCAGCGGCTCCGCGCCGGGATGTGCGCGCAGCGCCTCCAGCACTGCGCACAATTCGCCGATCTGATTCGTGCCGTTCGTGGCGCCGCCGGCATCGCAGTCGCCGCCGTGCTCATGGCCGCCGGAATGTGCCATGTTGAGTTCGTGGTCGGCCCAGGCCCAGCCCATTGGGCCGTTCGGATTGCCCAGGGCGCTTCCGTCTGTCGATACGGTGATGGTCATGACAACAACAGTAACGCACGCCGTGTCACGGCCATGAATCGCCGATGGGCTGCGACACGACCGAAAACGTCGCGATATTTTGTTAATTATATATACTGAATACTGACCAATGATGAACTCACACGAGTCCCCGTGTCACGATGATGCAAAGCAGCATGGTGACGAATAATTCAATGATGAGAGATTCAGCCGGCGCGTCCCCAGTGCCGGACAAGGAAAGGAACCCCAGTATGCGCAGTAAGGCATTAGGAGGCCTGCTTGCCGCGGCTCTGTCGTTGAGCCCGGCAGTGGCCATCGGCGTGCAGACGGCGTACGCGGCAGGCGGCGATACGGCGGCGACCGAATACACGCTGTACCCCAAGCCGCATTCGATCCGTTATGACAGCGGACAGTACATTCTTCGCGACATCAACGTCATCTATGACGATGACATCGATGAAGCCACCCAGGACCGACTGGACGAAGTGGCGGCGCTCAAGAACCTGAACGTCACCGAATCCGACGCCGCAGTCAGTGGCAAGACCAACGTCTATGTGGGCGTGAACGGTTCCGATGGCAAGGCCGAGACTGCCATCGAAAGCAAGTACAGCCCGGATTCCGCCATCTTCGACAAGACCGACTCATACTTCCTCAAGTCCGACAACGGCACGATCTCCGTGCTCGGCAAAGACACCGACGCCAGCTTCTACGGCCTGACCACCCTGTACCAGGTGCTCGGCCAGATCGATAGCCTGACGATCCGCAACTTCACCGTCACCGACTACGCCGACGTGGTCAGCCGCGGTTTCATCGAAGGCTACTACGGCAACCCGTGGAGCACTCAGGACCGCATCAACCTGATGAAGTGGGGCGGCTACTACAAGCTCAACTCGTACTTCTACGCCCCCAAGGACGATCCGAAGCACAACTCGCAGTGGCGTACGCTGTACACGCAGGACGAGCTCGACACCAAGATCAAGCCGCTCGCCGATGCCGGCAACGCCTCCAAGACGCGTTTCGTGTTCGCTCTGCACCCGTTCATGAACAACGCGATTCGGTTCAACTCCGAGGCGAACTATCAGGCCGATCTGAAGGTGCTGCAGGACAAGTTCGCGCAGACCATCGGGGTCGGCGTACGCCAGATCGCCATCCTGGCCGATGACGCGGCGAACGTGGGTGGTAACAATTACACCAAGCTGCTCACCGATATGGTCGCGTGGCTCAAGGAAATGAAGAAGACCTACCCGGACCTCAAGACCACGCTGCCGTTCGTCACGCAGGAATACATGGGCAACGGCATGAGCTACTTCGCCAACTTCCCCAAGGAAGTGCAGATCGTCATGACCGGCGGACGCGTCTGGGGCGAGGTCTCGCAGAACTTCACCGACACGTTCACCTCGAACGTCGGCCGCGGCCCCTACATGTGGATCAACTGGCCGTGCTCCGACAACTCGAAGAGCCACCTGATCATGGGCGGCTACGACACGTTCCTGCATCCGGGCGTCGACCCGTCGAAGATCCAGGGCATCGTGCTCAACCCGATGCAGCAGTCCGAGCCGAGCAAGGTCGGCATCTTCGGCAACGCCACCTACTCGTGGAACATCTGGCGGAGCAAGAGCGAGGCCGACCAGGCATGGCAGGATTCGTTCTCGTTCGTCGACCACAACTCCGCCGTGCCGACCGCCGCGTCGAACGCGCTGCGTGAGCTGTCCAAGCACACCATCAACCAGAACATGGATTCGCGCGTCACCGCGCTGCAGGAGTCCGTGGACCTGGCTCCCGCACTGACCGCCGCCAAGGCGAAGCTGGCTGACGGCACCATCACCGCCCACGACCTGACCGACATCAAGGCCGCGTTCGTCACGCTGCAGAAGGCAGCCAAGACCTACCGCGCCAAGGGCGATGCGAAGATGCTCGGCGACATCGGCAAGGACTACACCGGGCAGGACGCCAACGAGCAGATCGCCCCGTGGATCGACTGCTGGGATGACACCACCAAGGCCGCGCTCGCCTACATCGCGGGTATCGAGGCCGCGCTGAACGGCGACACGTCCTCGACGCTCAAGGAGTACTCCGACGCGCAGTCCGCGTTCGCCGCGTCCAAGAAGCACGGCTTCTACTACGTGAACCACACCGAGTACGCCGAAGTCGGCGTGCAGCACATTGTGCCGTTCATCAAGGCGATGGACTCCTACCTGTCCAACAAGGTGCAGCAGGAGGCCGACCCGAACGTCGTGACCAAGACGTACATCAGCGACGTGTTCACCACGCCGACCTCCGGCTCGATCGAAGACATCTTCGATGGCAAGGACAGCACGGTCACGGTGTTCCAGAACCCGAACTACCTGCACAAGGGCAACTACGTCGGCGTGAAGTTCAGCAAGGCCACCACGCTCAAGAGCATCCGCTTCGCGTTCAACGGCGGCAAGAACCACTTCTACCACTCCAAGCTGCAGACCACCACGGACGGCGAGAACTGGACCGACGTGCCGGATGCGACGTTCGAGCGCCCGAAGGGCTCCGAGGAGCCGATCAAAGTCACCGGTCTGAACATCACCGGCGTCACCGGCGTGCGACTGATCGCCACCGCCGACAACGGCGATGACCTGTGGCTCGGCATCAAGGGCATCGACGTCAACAAGGTCGAGAAGGAGACTCTCGCTCCGTACACGGCGACCGGCGTGCAGCTGGAGAACCTCAACGCCACCTACAGCAGCACCAAGGAGCAGATGATCGACGGCAACCCGTCCACGATCACCTACCTCAAGGACCCGAACGGCGACAAGATCGCGGCCGGCGCGGCCGTGATCGTCGATCTGGGCTCCAGCAAGCCGATCGGCGAGGTCACGATTACCGGTCATGCCTCCAGCCCCGACGACCGTCCGAGCCAGGGCGTCGTCGAGGTCAGCGATGACAAGGCCACCTGGACCAAGCTCGGCGACCTGAGCGACGACGTCACCTCCACGGTGAGCGGCAACGTGACCGGGCGCTACGTACGCATCCGCAACACCGCCGCCAAGAACGTGTGGTGGCGCGTGGCCGAGATCACCGTGACCCCGCCCGAGACCGCCGATCCGCTCAAGTCGGTGTACACGAACAAGACGCAGCACGGGTACACCGCCACGCTGGGCGCCAATACGGCGGAGCTGTTCGACAAATCGCACACGATGCTTGACGGCGGCCAGTACGCCGGACTCGATCTGCTGGCGATCCGTGATCTGACCGACGTCGAGCTGAACACCGGCAACGCGAACCCCAGCCTGCAGATCTCCGACAACGGACTCGTCTGGACCACTGTCGAGCCGGGCAACCTCACGGGCAAGACCGCCCGCTACGTGCGCGTGATCAATGACACCGACGGAGCGGCCTTCTCGGTCGACAAGCTCAAGGTCGGCTTTTCCACGGTCGGCAAGTTCGGCAAGCTGGTCTCGTCCGACATCCAGAAGCGCACCGATTGGGGAACCGACACCCGCGAAAGCGGCAACGCGTTCGACGGCGATATGACCACGGTCATCAAGTTCGCCGGCCAGCCGCGACAGGGCAACACCGCGGTGTTCGATCTCGGTCAGCCGATCGACATCACCTCGCTGCGCATCTACACGCAGGACACGCAGTACGACTACATCCGCGACACCAAGGTGCAGATGTCCGTCGATGGCAAGACCTGGGTTGACGCGTTCGAGATTGGCGACGGTGTGTCCGACACCGACACCACGACCGCGTTCGGCGACATAAGCGACACGAACAAGAAGACCGATTCCAACTACCCGAATGTCTTCTACTACGGCAAGGACGACATCGCCAACGGCACCGGCATGCGCTACCTGCGTCTGCTGACCACCGCCGACTACCCGCAGCGTGCACTCGCGTTCAACGAGTTCATGGTGAATCAGGGCGCCTACGTCTCCACCGAGGCGAACGCGGCGTTCTCCGTCACCAAGGTCGAGGAGCGCGGCCACGCGCCGAGCAACATGATCGACGGCGACCTGACCACCACGTACAAGCCGAGTGCGGCCGATGGCTCCCTGACCTACAAGATCGATGACCCGAGCGACATCAAGTCGTTCCGCATCGTGCAGTCGGGTGCCGCCAGTGGCGCGACCGTCACCGGTACGGTGTACGACGCGGCGACCGGAACCACTTCCGGTGTGACGGCTCGTACAGCCGCCCGCTCCACCTCCGAGGTGACGTTCGGAACGCTGGAACAGGCGATCAACGAGTTCAAGGTGCCGGACGGCAAGCAGCTGCTCAGCGTCAAGATCGCGTGGGGTGACGCCATCCCCGAGATCTCCGAGTTCATCACGCTCGACTCGGCCGACACCGACGCCGACATCACCACGGCCAAGGCGGCGCTCAAGGAGAAGATCGACGCGACCGTCGACACTTCCGCCTGGACCGCGAACGCCAAGACCGCGTATGACGAGGCCAAGGCCACCGCCCAGGCGGTGTACGGCAGCCCGCTGGTCGGCAAGGCTTCGATCGACGCCGCAGCCAGCGCCGTGCAAAGCGCCATCGACGCCGCGCAGACCAAGGCCGACGCCGCCGCGGTCGCCGCGCTGCGCAAGCTCGTGGATGCAGCCGTCACCAACGACGGCCACTTCTACACGACAGTGACGTTCACCGCGTACACCGACGCGCTCGACGAGGTCAAGGAAGCGCTGAAGGACACGAACAACCTGTCCACAGCAGACGCCGCAAGCCTCAAGAAGGCCGTCGATGACGCTCTCGCCGCGCTGAAGGACTCCACCTACCAGCGTGAGCTCGCGACGATCGCCGTCGACAGCTTCGCCACGATCGACGAGGCCGACTACACCACGAACTCCTACGCGGCTTTCAAGGCCGCTAAGGAGGCGCTCGACACCCTGATCGCCGCCGACGGCACCAAGCCGGCCACGTTCAAGACCAAGACCGCCGAGTACACCACCGCCAAGACCGCGCTGGTGAACGTCGCCGCCCTCAAGGCCCAGATCGCGCACGAGAGCAACTACGTGGAGGCGAACTACACCGCCGACTCGTGGAAGGCGTACTCCGACGCGCTCAAGGCCGCAAAGGCGAAGCTGGTCAACGGCACCACCGATTCGGTGGCCGCCGCGCTGACCGCGCTGACCGCCGCCGAGAACGCGCTGGTGCGCACCACGACGCCGCCCGACACCACCGTGCTCGACGAGACCATCGCCGACATGGAAAAGGTTAACGGCAGCGAGTACACCACCGACAGCTACAAGGCCCTGACCGACGCCATCGCCAAGGCGAAGAGCGACAAGGTCAAGGGGGATGCCGGCCTCAACCAGCAGAACATCGACGCCATGAAGGCGGCGAAGGAGGCCCTGGTCTCCACCGTCGAACTCAAGGCGAAGGTCGCCGAAGCCGGCAAGGTCGACTCGTCCAAGTACACCACGGCCAGCTACGAGGCGCTCTCCAAGCTGCTCGCCGCGAAGGACGACACCACCTCCGACCCGGTCGTCAAGGGTCTCGACACGCTGTACAAGTCCGGCACCGTCAAGGAGCTCGCCGAGCGCGTCGCCGCCATCGACGCTGCGGTCGCCAAGCTGGATGCCCGCGCCACCGGCGTCAAGGACTACGTGGACGGCATCAAGCTCAAGGACAACGACAAGGGCTATTACACCGACGCCAGCTACAAGGCCTACTCCGACGCCTACAAGGCGCTGAAGAAGCTGGCCGCCGCCGGTGAAGGCGAAGTCGGGATTGCCGAGTTCACCGAAGCCAAGGAGGCGTTCGAAGCCGCCGAGGCCAAGCTTGCCTACAAGTCCGCGGACTACGGCAAGATCGATGACCTGCTCGCCAAGGTCCCCTCGGACCTGAGCGGCTACACCGCCGACTCGGTGGCGAAGTTCGAGGCGGCCAAGAAGGCCGTGAAGCGCGGACTGACCATCGACCAGCAGAGCAAGGTCGACGCGATGGCCGACGCGCTTGAAGCCGCCATCAAGGGCCTGACTCTCAAGTCGCAGGCACCCGGTGGCAACAAGGGCGACGGAACCCAGAGCGGCACTCATAAGGGTGACGACATCTCCAAGACCGGCGCCGACGTGCAGGTGTTCGCGATCATCATCGCGCTCGCCACGTGCGCTGGCCTGGGCGCCATGGCCTACGCCCGTCGCCGCCGTGAGGCGTGACGGCAGGCTGACTAGCCGATAACCCAAGGGGCTCCCCTCCAATCCAAGGAGGGGAGCCCCGATTTGTTGGACGCTGTGTAAATGTATCGCGGACACGCGCGATCCGCGACCGTTACGCGAACAGGTCGTTCAGCGCTTCGGCCATGGTCGGATGCGTGAACATCATGTCGCGCAGCGTACTGGCCGGCGCGTCGAGATCCATCGCCAGCTTGACGATGTTGATCACCTCGTGCGATTCGGCGGCGAGCAGCATCGCGCCGAGAATGCGGTCGGTGCCGTTCTCGACGAGCGCCTTCATCATGCCCTCCGGTCGACGCATCACCTGGGCCTTGGGCACCGTGGCCACCGGCAGTCGCTTGACCACGTAATCCAGTCCCGCCGCCTTCGCCTCGCGCTCGTTCAGGCCCACACGCGAATACGGCGTGTGCAGGAACGTGCTTGACGGCACGTTGCGACGGTCGCTCAGCGTGTACGGGCGCGCGGAACCGTTCAGCTGAGACCATACTACGCGGTAGTCATCCAGCGAGATGTACGTGTGCTGCGGGCCGCCGTTCACGTCGCCCAAAGCCCAGATGCCGTCGGCGGTGGTACGCAGCAGGTCGTCGACCTTCACGGCGCCGCGTTCGGTGAGTTCCACGCCCGCCGCCTCGAGATTCAGGCCCTCGACGTTCGGCGTGCGTCCGGTGGCCACCAACACCGCGTCGGTGGACAGGCACAGACGCGCTTCGGAGCCGACGTCCGACGCGCCCCTCATCGAGACGGACAGCCTGATGCCGTCATCCGCCGATGTGATCGCCTTGGTGTCCGCGCCGAACAGGAACCTGACCCCCTGCGATTCCAGCTGTGCACGGATCGCGGCCGCCACATCCTCGTCCTCGCGTGGCAGGAACTCGTCGCTGTGCTGCAGCACGGTGACCGCCGTGCCGAAATCGGCGAACATCGAAGCGAACTCAAGTCCGATGAATCCGGCGCCGATGATCACCAGCCGTTGCGGAAGCTCATCGACGTCCATCAGACCGGTGCTGGTGTATACGCCCGGCGTGGTGCGAATGCCGGGGATGTCCGGAATGTGCGGCGTGGCACCGGTGTTGATGAACATCATGTCCGCGGCCACGGCGACCGGTCCGTCGGCGGTGGTGATTTCCGCACTGTGGGCGCCGGTGAAGCGCGCGCGGCCGGTGATCACGGTGATGTTGTCCTGGTCGGCCAGCTTATGGTAGTTCCTGTCGCGCAACATCGCGGTGACGCGCCGCTTCTCCCTGATGGCGGCTTCGAATGCCGCTTCGCGGGTTTCGGCGGTACGGTTCGCGCCCTCTCGCCGCGCCCGATCGGCGGAGAGGATCAGTGATTTGGACGGCAGGCATCCGATATTGATGCAGGTGCCTCCGTACATGTCGGCGCTCGCTTCGGCCACGACGACCGTTCGGCCCGTTGAAGCGAGCTTTGCAGCCAATGTCTTGCCTCCCTTGCCGAATCCGATGATGAGGGCGTCCGCGGAAATCGCGGATGGAACGTCGGTGCTGCTGGTGCTGGTCATGGTGATGTCCTTACTTATGCGGATGGTGGTGCGCCCAAACCGAGGTGTATCCGTCTTTCGTCCCCTTCCTTGGCGACGATGGGACCGGTCGACGCGAGTGGGCGCACCACTGTACGCACGCGCGCCGAAGTCGGAGCCGTAGTCCTGTTCTATGCGGCTACGATACCGTCATCATATCAGATGCGGTGGGCGGAGCGAAGCGTGAATCGGACTTATCCACATGGTTATCCACACCCGAGGTGGGTCCGGTCACGGCGTTCATCCAGACGGCCCATGGGTGTAATGCGAAGGCCCTTCGCGGAAGCTGATCCGCAAAGGGCCTCGGGGTCGGTCGTTTGGTGGCTAACGGGCCGCCAGTCCGGCCATGCGTTGCGTGGATCTCATTCGCCCAATGCCTTGTCGACGACGAGCTTGGCCTCGTCGAGCACCTTGTCGAGCGCCTCGGGGGAGACGAAGGATTCGGCGTACACCTTGTAGATGTTCTCGGTGCCGGAAGGACGCGCCGCGAACCAGTTATCCTTGGTGGTGACCTTCAGGCCGCCGATCTTGGCGTGGTTGCCCGGCGCCTCGGTCAGCTTGGCGGTGATGTCCTCGCCGGCCAGCTGCGTGGCGGTCACGTCATCGCCGGTGAGCTTGGCGAACTTGGCCTTCTGTTCCAGCGTGGTCGGGGTGTCGACGCGCTTGTACCAGCTCTCGCCGAAGCGGGCCACCTGATCCTGATGCAGCTGCGCGGGGTTCTTGCCGGTCTTGGCGGTGATCTCGGCGGCCAGCAGGTCGGGGATCAGGCCGTCCTTGTCGGTGGTCCACACGCGGCCGTCGCGGCGCAGGAAGCTCATGCCGGAGCTCTCCTCGCCGCCGAACGCGACCTCGCCGCTGAACAGCGGATCCACGAACCACTTGAAGCCGACCGGAACCTCGACGAGCTTCGCGTTGATGGACGAGGCCACGCGATCGATCAGGGAGGAGGAGACCAGGGTCTTGCCGATGCCGGTGCCTTCCGGCCAGCCCGGACGGTTGCCGCCGAACAGGTACTCGACGCACACGGCGATGTAATGGTTCGGGTTCATCACGCCCCAGTTCGGGCAGACGATGCCGTGGCGGTCGGCGTCCGGGTCGGTGCCGCCCACCAGGTCGTACTTGTCCCAGGCACCGGCGTTGAGCTGGTCCACGAGGCCCTTCATCGCGTACGGGGAGCTCGGATCCATGCGGATCTTGCCGTCGTGGTCGATGGTCATGAAGCGCCAGGTCGGGTCGACCTCAGGACGCACCACGCCGATGTTCAGGCCGTACTTCTCGTTGATGAGCGGCCAGTAGTTCACGGAAGCGCCGCCGAGCGGATCGATGCCCAGACGCACGCCGGAGTTGCGGATCACGTCGAAGTCGATGACGTTCTCCAGGTCGTCCACGTAGTGCTCGCGGAAGTCGAAGCCCTCGACGTACTCGGACTTGATGGCCTCCTCGTAGGGCACACGCTTGATGGACTTGAAGTCGCCGAGCAGTTCGTTGGCGCGGGCGGCGATGGCGTTGGTGGTCTCGGCCGGTGCCGGGCCGCCGGTGACCGGATCGTACTTGAAGCCGCCATCGGTGGGCGGGTTGTGGCTCGGGGTGACCACGATGCCGTCGGCCAGGCCCTCGCCTTCGAAGCGCTGGGTGCCGTCGGCCGCGCGGTTGTGCGTCAGGATCGCCTGGGAGACGACTGGCGTGGGGACGAAATCGCCGCGGGAGTCGACGCGCACGTGCACGCCGTTGGCGACGAGCACCTCGATGGCGGTCTTCTCGGCCGGACCGGACAGGGCGTGGGTGTCGCGTCCGAGGTACAGCGGGCCGGTGACGCCGGCCTTCTTGCGGTACTCGGCGATGGCCTGTGTGATGGCGACGATGTGGGCCTCGTTGAACGAGGTCTTCAGGGACGAGCCACGGTGGCCGGACGTGCCGAAGATGACACGCTGCTCCGGAACCGCCGGGTCGGGGACGAGGTCATAGTACTTGCCGATGACTTCGTCGACATTGATCAGATCAGCTGGGGTGGCGGGCTTGCCCGCATTGTTTGCTACCATGCTTCTATTTTGCCACGACCGGTGTCATTTGGGTTACGTTTTTGTGAGAAATTGTGATTTTTTGTTCGAGAATGTTGGTGATGGTGCCGGGCGTGCTGCCTGTGCGTGCCATGTGCATCCAGCTCTATCCGCTCTGTCATTAGGTACACCGGTACATTACGGGTTCAAATAGCCGTTATCTGGTATTCCCCGTGCGAAATGGTCGTTTCAAAGCCCAAAAACGACCATTTCGCACATGCAATTGTGAATAACGGCTATTTGAACCCGTAATGTACCGGTGTACCAGATAAGAGGATGACGGCGGGGAGGGGGAAGGCGGAAAAGAATGCAGCGAAAGAGACACGGAGGAAAGGGACATGGCGGAAAAGGGGCACGGCGAAAAGGATGCGAGGAAGCACGATTGACCCTAGAGGATTGATTAGTGGAGTGACAGAGTACGACGGATAGCCCCGGAGGACAGGATGGCGAAGGGCGGAACATAGGGGATGGAGACGCGGGAGGAAGGGACGAGTGGAAATGGCACGGCAGAGGCGGTCTGTGTTGGCCATCGACGCCGATATGCCAACGGCATGGGGAATCAAAGGCGCTTGGAACCGGCGAGAGGTTGATGGATTGGCCTTTGCCGCGAAGAGGGCGGCAATCACGATGGCACCGGTCGTGGAACCGGTCTTCGCGAGCGTCTTCACCGCATCGGCGGAAGGCGCGACCTGAACCTGCGGCTTGAAGATCGTGACCTTCGGCTTGCTGGGCTTGGTCGGCTTGGTACCGGGCTTAACTAACGGGCTCAGCCGGCTGCGTCGGCTCGCTAGGCTTCGTCGGCGCCTTGTACACGTTGGCGAACGTGGCCGCGTCAACGGTCTCGCCATCCTTCGCATACGAGACGGCGGCGGTCAGCGTGTTGTCGGCCGTCGCGGTCACGGTGATGGTCGCCGCGTACTCGGTGCTGTCATACGTGACGCCATCGGCGTTGCCGGCGACCTGCACGAGCGTGTACTCGTACGTGCCGGCAGCGTCGAACGGCAGCTGGTCGAAAGTGACAGTGCCATCGGCTGCGTTCGTGGTAGTGCCCGGCATCCACCACGTACGCAGCCGCAAGGAGAACGTCTCCGATTTGCGCGACACCGTCGGCGCGACCGCATACGGCCACGTCGGCGACAACAACGATGCCGGTATGCTCGACCACCTGTCCACGAGCAAGTACAAGAACCCGGCCGAACTGTCCACGTGGGGCGCAGACGCCACCGGCCCAGACCTGACCACCAAGGGTGTGGGTAATTTCACGCAGGATGACGGCATCCCGTTGCAGGTCTGGGACGCGTCTGACGTCACCATCGGCATGCCCGCCTGCAAGTCCGGTTCGACCAGCGGTTGGACATGCGGCGTCGTCACCGCCGACAAGGTCACCGAAAGCGTGAACGACAACGGCGAGCTGCTCGACGTGTACGACTTCCACTTCAGCGCCTTCCTGCTGAGCGGTGACTCGGGCGGTGCCATCGTGTCCGGCCACTACTCGATCGGCGTGGATTCGTACGGCAACATGAGCTCCTGCGATGACGCGGCCGATGACGATGCGGTCGCCGGTGGCTTCGCCATCGTTGACGGCAAGTACAACGCCGAGGTGATGTTCAAGCACGGCTTCAACCTGTCCATCAACGTCGGACAGCCGAAGTTCGCCAAGCTCGCCGCCGGCCAGATATCCGGTATGGTCGATGCCGCCGCCGGCGCGAAGGTCACGGTGACGGTGGATGGCAAGAGCTACGTCGCGATCGTCGGGAACGCCGGTGCCTGGACGGTTCGTCTGCCGAAGGCGCTTGCGCCCGGCTCGCACAAGGTGACGGCCGTGGCCTCGCTGCAGCCCAAGGGCTCCGGTTTCACCACGACCGGAGCCGCCGCTTCCCGGAAGTTCACGCTGTAGCGGTAGCGGGTCTTCGCGGATGGGCACCGTGATGCGTCCGTAAGGCGGCGTGCGTGCGGGCTGAGCCGCGAGCGCGCCGC
>OGPH01001930.1_pt1 | contig 13455 bp, 8 predicted proteins | sample 1552891 | NCBI WGS metagenome assembly OGPH01 (sample SAMEA2580272, study PRJEB22360) | human gut metagenome | biome: human gut; feature: human-associated habitat; material: faeces | place: Denmark | collected 2008/2010 | reverse complement strand
TCACATTCGTCAGCCCTTGCCACAATATCGCAAGTGTTGCGCCGCCGAAACCTGCGCCTATTGCAAGCGTAATTCCGTATGCGGATATTATTGATCCGATAACGATCATCAGCGTTTTTGTTGCATATTTTTTGAATTTCATATTATCACCTAAAAAAATAAGACTGTAAACTCTGCTGTTGTGTTCAGAAACAGCAAAATTTATAGTCTTCATCAGCCGAGACAGCTTTATTTTTTTGATTATACACCCGAGCTTTTATAAAGTCAACGGTTATAAATATGATTTTCTGTATTCGCTCGGAGTTTTGCTCATTTCAATTCGTGTTACGATTTTGATTTGAGCGATGTCTCTCAAAAGTCTCAGTCATAAATGCCCCCAATCGCACTAAAATGACTTTGAACACTATTCTCTGACGAAGGCGAAGGTGCTTTGTCAAATGTTCTGAGTATTTCTTCAATTTCTTTTTCTTGTTCGTCCATTTGATTTCTCCTTGTTCGATTTCTTTCCGAAAATCGGCAAAGCACTTTTTTTGCCGCCTTTCGGAAAGGGACTTCCGAAGAAATCCTTTTCGTAAGGAAAAGGCGGCAGCGGAAGCTCCGCTACCGCCATCCTTAAATGGTTAGCTATCTGTTATTTCACAGATTTTCTTTTTTAGTATAAACAGTAGTTGTCACAACTCCGAAGCCGCTGACGAACAGCAGAGCGATCCACAGCCACTCATACTGTTGTCGCCGGTCTGCGGATTCTGAACATCATCCGAAGGCTTGGTGGTATCGTCAGACTTGGTAGGAGCGGCAGGTTTGGTTGCCTTCTGACCTTCTTCGATAGTCTGAGTCGTTACTGCAGAGCCACCGGCAGAATCAAAGGTTACGGTATAGTTTTTATTTCTTTGTTGTAACAGTCTTAGCTTTTGACCAGCCTGAATAAATCCTTATGGATTTGCCGTTAATCTTAACTGTCTTATAGGTGCGAACTCTTACATAATACTTTTTCTTGCCCGAAAGCTTTGAAATTTTCTTTGATACTGTTGTATTCTTGCCTACTGTTACGGCCTTAGCCTTGCTGAATTTACTTGAGGCACTGTACTGTACCTGATAGCCTGTTGTCTGTGTAGCCTGCTTCTTCCACTTTACTGTAAACTTCTTTGAACCTGCTTTAAGTGAGGAAATACTTGTTGCCTTTGGCTTGATTGTGAAATAAAGCGTCTTTGTTCCGCTGTATTTACCCTTAAAGGTAATCTTTACTGCGTACTTGCCAACATACTTTCTGCCTTTTGCATAAGACACAGTATAGTTAGTATTCTTAACAAGTGTCTTTCCTGTTCTGTCCTTAACAATAACCTTAGGTGTTCTAACCTTTCCGTTATATGTTAATGATGTTGCTTTAAGCTTTATGCTTGATGCCTTTGGAATTACTGTCGTTGAAAGAGTTTTCTTACATACCGAACAGTAATTTACTATCTTGCCGTTTGCTGTTGGGGTTGCCTTTGTTACGGTTTGCTTTGTGGTGTGGGCAATCTTAGCAATATTGCCCCAAGATGCAAGGTCGGTTATTTCCTTTGTACCGAGTACATCTTCATAGAACTTGCCACAACCTTCGCACTTGTAGTATGCTTCCTTACCGCCCTCTGTGCAGGTGGCAGCTTTCGCAGCAACCAAAGTCAGATTGTGAGTGTGCGGTACAGTTTTGTAATATCCGCAGGTGTCGCAAACATTGTCAGAACCGTAATCGTGAGCCGCTTCGTCCTTTTTGTCGTGGCAACGAGAACATTCATGCCAGTGGTTAGTATCATCAGACTTCCATTCTGTGCCTGCGGTATGTCCGGGAGCCGGAATCTTCACACTGGTTTTATCGGTAATTTCTACCGATCCTGTTGCATCTGCGAACCACTTGTCACAGCCATCGCAGGTGTAGTATGCGGAATTGCCCGCAGTAGTGCAGGTGGCAGCTTTCGCAGCAACCAAAGTCAGATTGTGAGTGTGTTCTTCGTTTTTATTTTTGTAATAATATGTAACAACCGTTCCGTCCGAAACAATAGGCTTATTCAAACCGTCAACCTTTATAAATTCATAATCATAAAGTGTTTTTGCCGGTGTTAAATCAAGCTTTGTGCCGTATGGCACGGTAAATGTTCCGCCGGCAGTGTTTGGAATTTCAGAGCCGTCCTCAAATTTATACTGAATTGAAACGGTTGTGTAGCGCTGTGTTTCCGTATTGTCGTCTGCAAGCACATTTCCGTTTTCATCGAGCACCTGAAATGCCACGGTATCGCCGCTCTTAAGCTGTGCATCAGACGGAATTTGATAAATAAGCGAGCAACTCTTTAAGCCTGAATTAAAGTCGCTTTTGATGTGATCCAAAGCACCGAGCGGCCAGAAATTTGCCTTATCATTCCAAACAGGAATGTCAAAGGTTTGTACTGTTTGAAGCGGATTCCCCGATGAATCGGTCGCAACGCTTCCGTCGGAGTGCTTAATCCACATTTTGAATTTTAATTGTCGTGCATTTTTATCTGAAATGTTTTGAATAACAGTTCTAAGCTCGATTTTTTTACCGTTCATATTAGTATTAAATCTGCTTTTGCTGTTGCCGCTCAAAAGTCGGTCATTGCGATTATATGTGTAATTATAATATGAACTTGTTTCAAGGTCGGTAAAATCAGACGGCTTTGAATAAGTGCCCGTATATTCCTTAACCTCGGGAGTTGCAACATAAAGGTCTACATCCTTAACAAGCTGAGACATTCGCTTGAAGCCCTGCAAACGGCAAACCTCACAGAATTGATAGTTTGTGTCTCTCATTATGCACTCATAACTTGAAACAAGCATTTTTGAGCCGTAAGCATTGCGGCAGGTATATGTGTTTCTAAAACCTAAAAGCTGTCGCCATTTTATCTTTTCCGGTTCTTCAACCGAGGAAAGATTGAGCGATTTAAGTTCCTTATCGTCAAGCAAATATCCGTTACTGTATTCATCACCGAGACCGAGCAAACCGTGTCCAAACTCGTGTGCAAAAGTTTTTGACGCACGATAACTGTCTGATGGCGAAATGAAATAATGGAAGCCGTATTCACGGTTATTATAAGCACCGCCGAAATCTGATTTTGTGTTTACAACCATAGCGAACTGAGCAATATAATCGTGAACATAATAATAAGGCTCATATTCCGAACCGGACGGAATTGTGTTTGGATCACACTTTTTTTTGATATGAGCATCGTGAATTTTCTCGATAAATTCAGGACCGATACATCTCTCAAAAATATGATTTTTCCACTGACTTCCGTGGAGATTATTAGAAATAACAGGCGAATTATATTTGTCGACTATAACATCAAAGAAGGTGCTTCCACCATTGTCAAAAGTCGATTCGGAAGCTGTGCAAAGAGCGTAAACATTGAATCTGTCGGCATAACTGCGATACGGTTCATATTTCATAGCGTCCTGCCAAAGTCGTTTGACATCATTGATGAATTTGCCCTGCTGACTTTTTGTGTATCCCTCGCCGCAAACGACAACAACCATATTTTCCGTGTCGCTGCGTGTTTTTTGGATGGTATAAACAGGGATGGTAGGATTAGAATATTTTCCGTCATTTGAATACCACGGGCCGAGGGTGAGCTGAATGCTTTGCTCGGTGCTGACATTCCAATCGGGATTTGCGTCCTCGGCAGGTTCCGAAATTGTATAATCATCCTCTTGCTTATTTGGAGCAGAGCCGATATAAGGACTGCTTTGTGAGCCGCTGCCAGAAGTTGTAACAAAATATTCGGAATCGAGATAAAATGCAGGTCTTACGCCCAAATCGGAATACCACGGAGCATAACGACCGACCTGACCCGATGAACTGATATAACGCATATCGTGATTGCAATCGGTAACAGGAGTGCGAAGCCAATAAGGCCAAGCCATACCGTCATTATTATACGCAACATAATAACCTTTGAGATTTTTCCACACGGCATTAGCCTGCTTTACATCAAGAAGAAAAACCTTTTCGGTTGTAGTTTCAAAATATGAACTGTCGTAGTTTGCCACCGCTTCCGAAATATCGGTGTAGTATAACAAATCCGAATTTGCGTCTCCATCAACTATGCCCTTGTTGTATTCGGGATGAGAAACGAGAGAACGCTGGGTAACGGTTTTCATTGCCGCAATTTCAGATTTTGAAAAAGCGTTGAGAAAACCCGCTTTTTCGTTGTACGCTCCCACACCGCTTACATATCCGTCTTTCGGAGGGTTGCCGCAAAGCCAATCGACTTTGCCTTCAGCTGCGGTCGAATTTAACCAAGAACGCATATTGCTGTCTTTCCAATAGTTAGAACCGTAATCATCACGCTTATAGCTTCTGCTGTGTGATTTTGAATTGCTGTTGTCATTTGTTTTGGCATCATATGCAAGGGTGTCAACAATTTTGTCTGCAAGCATAAGCGGTCCGTTATTGTCAATGCTTACACATCGCCAAAGAATTGAGGCATTGTTATACGCGCCCATTTTAACATAGTCGCCAACTTTAATATCGGGCTTTGATGCCGCCTGAATGGTCATCGGCAAAACGAAAATTGCCATGCACAATGCCAAGAATATTGCGGTTATTTTTTTCGTCATTAAGGAACCTCCTTTATAAGCTATATATTTGCTTTTATTATATTGTAAGGTGTTATATGGGTCAATGAAAATCCAATTAAATTTTTGTTAATTTTACAGCCGACACATTTAATATTACACGAAGAAGAAAATCTTATTAAATATGCAAAAAGGCTTCTGCCCAAAACAGGGCAAAAGCCTTAAAAATTATGCGATTTTTAGGTTTAGTTGCAAGCCAAGGAGGACTATTTCATCTGCCCGAAAACACGTTTTTGAAAAAAGTGTTGCAAAAGCGGTTGAACACAAAGATTTTCATATCCGATAAGCCTGAATTTTGCGGCGCAATCGGCATCGTACTTTTATATGCTTCTGCCGCACGTTTGGCATAAGAAACATCTACGATTTTATCCTTTGTACCATGCACGATGCACACCCTGCCGGCGTAGTTCTTAATTTCTGCAAAGGCATCCATTTGCATGACATCCATTGCATAGCAACACCCCAATTTCATCAGTCCGCAGCGGAAAGTATCGGGAACATTTTGCGGATCAAATTTTGCCATCATCATTTTTCCGGCTCTGGCGTCATCCGGGATACACAATGCCGGATAAAACAGGACAAGTTTTTCTATCGGAAAGTTGTTCTTTGCTGCCACCTAAGCAGACACAAAACCGCCCTGACTGCATCCCATCAATAAAATTTTTTCAGAATCTGTATAGGAAAGATTTCTAACATATTCAATGACCGCTTTCAGATCTTTAGTTTCTGTCAGAACAGACATCTCTGTGGTTTTTCCGTCACTTTTTCCACACATAGCAGAACCGCCACAAAAATCAAATGTAAATGCAACATATCCCATTTCAGCCAAAAAAGCCGCATAATGTTTCACACTGTCTTGCCATGCCATAAATCCGTGACATACGATTGCAATCGGAAGATGATCTCCTTTTGGACGGTAGATTGTTCCACGAATCGTCAATCCATCTCTTTTGCATTCAAAAGTGCTTTCTGTAATTCCATCTGATAAAACAGGTTTCTTAAAAATCATAATTTTTCTCCAAATTCAGTGGTATTTTGTTTTTGTTGCATCGGCTATATTTTTAACACTGATTTTGTGTAAATGTTTTAGTCAATAGCTATTTTGCTTGTAATAATCATAAGCACGGGAAACACAAAGGAGCATTCTTTCATGATCGACATATTGTTCTTTGGTTTACTGTTAACTCACACTGTCATCTTAACAGTGCTTACGGTTGCCTGAATTATCGGACCGGAGAGCAAAACGGTGGCAATTGTGCAAATTCCGAATTTACCGCCGAGCAAAACGCCGATAATTACCATTATAATATCAAGAACCATTCGTACGATTTTGATTTTCCACCCGTTTTTTTCGGCAAGCGAAAATGTGACTGCTTCATATGAGCCCCTGCCGAAATCAGCGGCGGAGTAAATCCCCGTTCCGAACGAAAATATAGCAATGCCAAGCAGCATTATAACAAAATTAACCGCTTTAATATCTGTATAATGCTGAATTTTGTGAATACATCTACGAAAAAACTGTAAATGATTTGGTAAAGAATTGTGCCAATATTGATTTGTTTTCTGTCATAGAAAAGGGCAAAAATTATCATTGCCACAGCCACAATAAGCGACGATGTGCCGATTGACATACCTGTCACATTCGTCAGCCCTTGCCACAATATCGCAAGTGTTGCGCCGCCGAAACCTGCACACCTGCTTTTGCACGATCCGCTGACGGACGGAGAGCCCCCAGGCAGCAAACAGACCGATATAGATAAAGCTGCGCAGATAGGAAAACAGCATCGGGTAGAAACTGCCCCTGCCTACAATTCGGAAGCAATATGCCAGTATCACGGCAAGCACAGCGATGCCACTTGTTATGATAGTATTCTTTTTCTGTTCGGTCATAAACATACTCCATTTCGCTTTCATTCGTTTTTGCTTACCCTTGGGTATAACTTTTCAAATTAAATTATAGTATAAATCCGTCTATTCCTCAACTGCGTCTTACGAGACTTCAGGTTTTGTATTCCTGAAGTCTCTCCAAAAAAATTATGGAAAAAAACTATATTCAAATATGATATGAACTTCTAATTATGAGAAAAGAAAAAATAGTTCATATCGTCTGTTTGTCTAATTAATTACATCCTGTTCTTTTATCTGATTAATCATTGCTCCAAATAGTACGGAGAGTTTTGATTTCATCTCTAATGGAAGTTCATTTAACGCTTCATCCACAGATGCTACGTTGTTCTTAACTCCTAAAATTGTATTTGGATCAGTTTCCAAGGCGTCTGCTATCTTGAATAATAATTCTATGCTCATATTCTGAGAACCACCCTTAATCTGACCGTCATCAGTATAAGAAAATATCACGGCTACCAAATATGGGTCACGGCTCATTCATATTTTCAAACTATTTATGTATAGTAGAAACTCATTACACATTCTAATGCTAATCCTCGATTCTAAGGATACTAGTTCTTTCCTGAACCTCTTTTATCTTACTATTGTTATAACTAAATTACGTGGGAGCACCACTACTACTTTTTAGTGTTCCTCATCCTCAACTACAATGCATTTTCTACCTGTAACAATATAATCAATAGTAGTGTCAAAATACATTTTTCGCAGCACTGTTCTTTGTCGCTGCTTCTCCAATAGTCTTATATAGTCTTGACTCTCTTAATTTAATTGAGCCTTTTCTATCCGTAAAGCAGACCTGATAGAAACCATTGGCTATATTAACTATTATCACTTCTTTTATGTGCATCCCATTTTCTATGATATACACGTGCTCTCCAATGCCATACTTGTAAATCAATTTTTACACCTCACACAAATAGTTTTCCGTTAATCATTCTCTCTGCTACATATTTTTAATCTCCTTTTTTATAAACTGTTATTTTATTTTCATTGACTACAGTTTTAATATAAATGTATTTCTTCCCAAAGTCGTGGTAGCACCGCTACTACTTTACTTGCTTATAAAACGAGAATAAGGCTCCAATGTGACTAATTAATCACATTGGAGCCTTATTCTCCTATATTTGCCGAAATGGTATCATATTGGTATCACCTCGGTAATATTATATACAATTATGTGGTTCAAAGCCCTTTATTTAAAGGCTTTCTTAAAATTTGAATTCAAAAAAACGTCTACTCAAACTCAATTGCATCTGTAAGTGTGTAAATTGACATTACCATTGCGCTACCAAGTGACGGTATTATAACAAATATGGAATAACTGTCAATTACTTATAAAACCGCTTACTCACTTTAAAAGATTTTACACTACTCCATTTGCCTTTGTCTTTTCCAACTATTGCTCTCACTCTTACATAATATCTTTTTCTAACACGTAATTTTCTTAACAGATATGTAGTTTTTCCTGTACGTTTTGTTCTTACGTTTTTCTTAAATTTTCTGTCAGTTGAATACTGTATCCGATATATTTTAGCCTTACTTACCTTTTTAAAAGTAATTCTCACTTTTCTATTTTTAAGTTTTTTTACTTTTAGAATTTTTGTTTGCTTTAAACTCTTTTTATTTACACCGTCAACACGAGTTGTAGTTTTTCCGTTAGTTGTTGGTTCATTTTCCTTTGTTACAACTTGTCCAAAAGTTGTAGTTGATTCTTTTTCTGATGTTGTATTTTCTGTAGTCAATATTTCAGTTGTGGGTTCTACTGTGACAGTTGTCTCAGTTTGTTTCTCAGTTGTTGGTTCTAATGTAGTTGTCACTTCCGTTGTTGGCTTTAGTGTTGTTGTCACTTCCGCTGTGGTTGGTGCTTCTGTTGTTGGCTCTGATGTTGTTGTCACTTCCGCTGTGGTTGGTGCTTCCGTTATTGGCTCTGATGTTGTTGTCACTTCAGTTGTGGTTGGTGCTTCCGTTGTAGGCACTTCTATAGTTGGATTCTCCACTTTGTTCTCCAATTTTGTGTATACCTTTATTCTTCCTACATAATTTTTAAGTTGTGTCCATCCACTACCATTGTTTATATATGACATTTCCCTGCCATTTTTATATGAAGTCATTATTTTGGCGTCGCCATTTTCATTTGAAACACTTACTATTGCAGAGAACCATTGGTCTTTTTCAATCTTTACCGGCTGATTCAGTTCTATTGTTACATATCCACTGTTTTCAAAATACGCCGTTGTAGTATTTGCCAGGTAACCACCTGAAACTGGTACATTGTCCTGTCCGCCATAAGGATAATCTACATTTTTGTATATCTCCACTTTAGCGGTTACATTTTCACCACCAAGAGCCACATTTACTGCTTTTATATATTCATCTTTTAAATCATCAGATTTTTTTGCTTTAAACACATTTGCCACTGACTTATCTTTTCTTAATGGGAAATCGTCCATGCTTCCATCATAGTAATAATTAAAGTCATACTTGTCCTTTGGTGCAAATGAAAATGCATAAGAACAACTGCTTGTATTGTCATATGACAGCCAAAAATACTCCAATGATTTGTAACTGTTTTTTACAAGCCAGCCACCCTTTTGGGTAGCACCATTTGGCACAAATTTGTCTGATGGGATATTGTCATCCCAGCCAATGATTGTGCATGCATGTGGAGAAATTGTACTGCCCTGTTCATTCTTTGGATTGTAGTATAATGTTTCTCTTGCATTGTTGTACTGAAATGTTACTGCCCCATATTTTGCTATTGCTTTTTTTATTGACCTAATGTATTCTTCCGGATTTGATTTGTTTTCAGGTATATAAATTGCATTTTCAAATCTATATGATGGATTTTCATATGGGTTTGTCGTAACCACATTACCCGATACCGGTGCCCACCACATTGAATATAACTTGGCAATTTTTAGTGGGTCTCCTGACTGCGTCAAATAATTTACTGATTGCCAGTCTCCATCTGTATTTCCCAATGGATCGCTTTCTCTCTTAAAAACTCTATAAGCTGCCGCCATCGGATTTAATGATAATGTATCTTTTGTTACTGTAGGATCAATTCCACTTTTCAAAATGGATGATTCTGCTGCTGCAATGCTTGAATATGCCCAACACAAATTGGTATCTCCCTGATCTTTTACTGGTGTTACTATGCCATCGTCCCTTCCATCATATTTTTCCCTGTCTGAGATTTCTTTAATGTCAGTCTGTTGTTCTTCAAAATCACCTTCTATTTTAAATGTTAATTGATTATCAGTTATGTTTGTGACTTCAACATGCATATCATCGGTTATTTCCAAGCTCTGATTCAGTTTTAATGGTGCGTCAGATTTTGTTGCATATGTGCCACCTAATGTTTCATAATTCCACTTTCCTGCAACGCATCCCATATTGTTTGGGAATTTTGTGTCTTTGTCCACCAAATAACAAACAAGTCCTGAACCAATTATCAATCCTTTTAGCTTCGTTCCATCTGTTTTATACAATTCTTTTGACTGACAATCATACTTATTACCACCTGTGCCAAAATTTCTATATTCTAAGTACAGTGTTTTATTGGTTCCTTTTAAATTTAATTTGTATCCGACTATCTGTGAATCTCCTCTAGTCGATGCTTCCTTTAAGGTATACTGTCCATTTTGATAAATTGTTTTAACATTGTCAGATGTAAGCCACCCCTTTGCTTCTCTTTCTTTTACAGATATAAACTGTGGCACAGGTGACATATGCTTTGCCATTGCAGACATATAATATACCGGCGAACTATTTGAACTATTGTACAAGTCCTTAAATCCTAAAATGTGTCCCATTTCATGAGTTGCCACTGCCATAGGCAAAATCACGTTTTCCCGATTATCCTTGTATAAATAATTATAGGAATTTGTCACCTGTACATAGTTTTTACTTGTAATTGTTTTTCCATCTGCATTTATTTTTACGTAATCTGCATAATCCTTATAATTCCACAAAGGTGAGGACCAACCCACAGAGATACTCTGAGTTGTATTTTTATAAATAATGGTGATTGCATCGATTACCCCATCATTGTTTTTATCAAGTTCAGAAAAGTTGTACTTTTTTGTACCATCATAATTTGTAATCACATTACCCGCTGATATAGCTCTGTTTATAGATTCAGACCAGTCTGTTTTTAATTCGTACATACGCTCTGCTCTCTCTCCGTTGTCCCTGTAACCTTCAGGATTCTCTTCACTATACTCTGCATAGTATCCTCTTGTATGAGATAACTGCACTGAACCACCTTTATTAAACAAATACACGCTATTTATCTTAAGACTTCCCCTTGACGCAATTTCATAATAATCCGAAACATTAAAATATGCACTGTTATAAGTATTATCTGTAATTTTTCTAACAGATTCCCCATTATAAGAATTATCTATAAATTCATCTTCATCTAAAAATCTTGCAAATACTATAAGATTTGTAAAATTACTTTCTTTTGTTTTATTTTCTGTATTTTCATTCGTATCATCAGCAAAAGTTGCGCCACTAAAAAGCATTGTCATAACCGTAACAAACGCCATAATTATACTAAACCCTTTTTTCATAAAATCTCCTTTTAATCATTTATTCTTTTACACCTTAATTATATATTCATTATAGCATTTACCGGATTAAATTTGTGTTCTAATTTTTTAGAATTATAGGCTCATCATACCAGACATTATACAACCGCCTTTGGCACCGCATTTGATTATTTCATCCATTTGTACATCTGAAAGTTTTATTCCTCCAATTGCGTAAACTGGAATTGTAACGCTATTGCAAACCTCTTTTAAAAACTCCAATCCTCTTGGTGGTAAATCTTTTTTGTAATCAGTAGCAAATATATGACCTGCACTTATATAGGTTGCTCCTAGTTTTTGTGCTTCAATCGCCTTCTTAAATGCTTCTGCCATCACCTGAACATCTCCTGCTGTTGCAATTGCTGTATTTGCCATTACTGCTTTTGCTCCCATTTCCATGGCTTCACATGCCTGAGATGGACGTCCAATTCCCGCATCAACAATAATTGGTAAATCTATTTCATCTATAAGAATTTGAATAAAATCTTTGGTTGCCAATCCTTTGTTTGAACCAATTGGGGCACTTAATGGCATTACGCATGCTGCTCCCACATCTGCTAATTCTCTTGCCGCATTTAAGTCAGGATACATATATGGCATAACAACAAAACCTTCTTTTGCCAAAATTTCTGTAGCCTTAATTGTTTCATAATTATCAGAAAGTAAATATTTTGAGTCATGTACTACCTCTAATAAAAACATGCTTTGCCTATTCAACTCCCTCGCCCCTCAATCTTGAGGGGTGGGCTTTTCTTTTGCTTCATTTTTCTGCATAATAGACATATGAATATCTTACAAAGAATCTTTACCGACTATTATGAAGAAATTAAATATACTCTTCATCACAGATCTTCTGAGATGGAAAATATCGAAAAGATGATAAACTGTGGTGATTCTTCTTTTGGTGGTTCTATGTACGGCTGCCCACACTGTGGAAATCTTAAGTTCATTCCTTTTCGCTGCCACAGCCGTTTCTGTCCCTCTTGCAGTAACAAGTATTCTATGGAACGTACTACATCTATGTCTTTTAAACTGGTTAACGTTCAGCACAGACACTGCGCCTTCACAATTGATGAAAATCTCCGTGATTTTTCCCTTCAGGACAGAACTCTGCTTCATTGTTTTTTTCATTCTGTTGCCAGTGTTATTTTCCACATGTTCTTTAAAATGAACAAATCCAAAAACTTCACTCCCGGTTATATCATGGTTCTTCATACTTTTGGCAGGGATCTCAAATGGAATTCTCACATTCACTGCCTGATTTTTGAAGGTGGCTACAGCTATGACGGCGTGTTCGTTACCTTCCATTACAATCGTCACGAAGACGAAAAGTATGTCGAAGAAACTCTCCCTACTATGGATTTCATAAAACGGTTAATCAGACACATCCCTGAAAAGCACTTTAAAATGATTCGATATGGTGGAATCTATGCCCGCCTCCCGGCAGGCTGTTTTCAATTTACCAGAACGCCAACTACGGTCTTTCCTATAAAGTAAAAAAGACTCCAATGTGACTAATTAATCACATTGGAATCTTATTCTCCTACAATTACGTAAGTGGTAGCCATTTGGTAGCCATAACGTAATTTTTTATACAATTAAATGTGTGAAACCCTTTATTTATGGGCATTTCCAAGTGTTTAAGTTTGTAAGACACCTTATTCAAACTCTTGGGCGGAGATATTTATCTAGCTGTTTCTTGGTACACATTTGTGTGTTTTATTCTTCATATTCATTTCATTTAGCAATTTTGTGTACCTCGAGTAAAATTTTTAGAGCCAATATGGAGCCACAGCATTTCCATCACAATGGTGAAGCCGAATTAATTATTATCGCCTCAGAAATATATCTCATTAAAGGAATTTCCATTGTTAATTCTTGACTATTTACAAAGGGATTATATACACCTCTTTCATTTAAACGACCTTCATTTGATTTACTATGTACTAACGCATTTCTAGTCTTATATATCCTTGCTGCTAACTTTTTATATAACTTTTCATTTGAAACATCTCTTAAATCAACTGTATCTCCCTTTGAAAAACTAACTTCTGACAATTTATAATGATCCACAATGGAATTACTAAATTCTGTCAAGTCATTAACCAACTCACTTATATCAACAAATTTTTTTAAAGTCAATTCCAGTGCTTCCAATTCTGAACCTTGAAATTCTTCCTTGTTTTGTCTATTTTTCTTTTTTATTAAATCTACAATCTTAACAATATCTTTCGTCCTTTTTGCCGAAAAACCAGGATGCTGAATAATATGCTGCACACTTTTGAAAACATCTTCATTATACACTTCTTCATAAAAATGTTCCATT
>OGPH01001929.1_pt1 | contig 13477 bp, 12 predicted proteins | sample 1552891 | NCBI WGS metagenome assembly OGPH01 (sample SAMEA2580272, study PRJEB22360) | human gut metagenome | biome: human gut; feature: human-associated habitat; material: faeces | place: Denmark | collected 2008/2010 | reverse complement strand
GCAGGCGAAATCCGTAACGCCTGCCCCCATTTTCCTATTTCGCAGTATGTCCTCCGAACACATCGAAGTTCATGGTGTCCAGCTTCGCGTCAATATCCGCAACCTCCGCCGCGCTCAACACGATGCTTCCTGCCCCGAAGTTTTCCTTCAGCCGCTCCACTTTCCGGGAGCCGGGAATCGGCACGATATAAGGCTTCTTACAGAGCATCCAGGCCAGGGAAATCTGCCCCATGGTGGCATGTTTTTCCTCCGCCAGGCGGGAAAGCAGTTCCAGAAGCCCCTTCGCCTTCGCATAGCCCTCCTTCGTATACTGCGGCATGCCGCTGCGGTAATCCTGGCTGCCTTCAAACTTCGTATCCGGCGTATATTTTCCGCTCAGGATCCCATTCGCCAGGGGAGAAAAGGCCACATAGGCCACATTCATCTCCTCGCAGACCGGGAAAATCGCCTCATGCCATCTGGCCATCATGGAGTAGCGGATCGATCCGGTGCTGATAATACAGATCGATGTAATCGGTTCCCAGCCTTTTCAGGCTTTCCTCCACGCTCTTTTGGATGATTTCCGGGCGGCTGTCCATCCGCAGGGTGAGATCCTCATTGTGGTGGACGCCCATCTTGGTGGCGATCACCACCTGATCCCTCACTCCCTTCAGGGCCTCTCCGACCAGTTCTTCATTATAGGAAATCGTGCCATCCGCATAAACGCCGGTATAAACCTCCGCCGTATCAAAAAAGTCATATCCGATCTCATACGCCTCCCGGATGGTTTTCACCGCTGCGCCCTTCTCCATCGGATCGCCTGACGCATGACTGAAACCCATGCAGCCAAGGCCCACCGGATTCACATACAGTTCGCTGTTTCCAAGTCTTCTTTTTTCCATATCTTACCTCCATATCGGAGCGCCTTTTGCTCCGGCTGCGCGGAAAAAGAAGCGCCCTCTGTCTGTTTTCGCTCTTATTATAGCGAACAGACAAAGGGCGCGGTATTTTCGTTTTGGAAGCCAGTGAAAACCTCCGGGTAATCAGTCCCGTTTAGTCTTCGTTTGTCAGATGGAATTTCTCAAGCAGATGGAAGGTCAGGCCCAGAATCATTCCGACCACGCAGGCCAGAACCATGCCGGTGAGCTGTACGCTTCCGATCGTTACCGTGATGCCGGACAGTCCTGCCACAAAGATGACGGAGGTCAGGATCAGGTTTCTGGATTTGCCGTAATCCACCTGGGAGTCCACCAGGATACGGATGCCGGAGGTCCCGATCATGCCGTAAAGCAGGAAGGAGATTCCGCCGATAACCGGGCCGGGTACCGTCTGAATCAGGGTGGAAAGCTTTCCGATGAAGGAACAGATGATGGAAAGCACTGCCGCGCCGCCGATCACGCGCACGCTGTAAACCTTTGTCACCGCCATAACGCCGATATTTTCTCCATAGGTGGTTGTGGGAACGGAACCGACCAGACCAGAAAGCATGGTGGAAAAGTTATCACCGAACAGAGTACGGTGCAGTCCAGGATCCTTCAGAATATCCCTTCCGACAATCTTGCTCGTCACCACCTGATGTCCGATGTGTTCAGAGGTGATGACCAGAATGACAGGAAGGATGATCAGGATCGCCTGAGGGTCAAATTTTGCCAGCTGGAAATTCGGCATGGAGAAGATCGGCGCCGCTATTACCGCAGAGAAATCCACGATTCCGCAGCAGACAGCAGCCACATAGCCCGCGACCACAGCGATCAGGATCGGGATAACGGAAAGAAAGCCGCGGAAGATGATGGATCCGAAAACAGCAACGCCAAGCGTTACGAAGAACACGATCACATTTTCCGGCTGAATCGTTTCGTCCAGAAGCCCTGCATTCTCCGCAGCGCTTCCCGCCAGCTCCAGGCCGATCAGCGCCACCACCGGCCCCATCGCCGCCGGAGGCAGAATCACATTGATCCAGTCGGAACCGAACTTATAGATAATCGCAGCCAGAATACAGCCGCAGAAGCCTACCACCACGAAACCGCCCAGCGCATATTCATATCCCATCTCGCTGATGACAATTCCCGCAGGCGCCAGGAAAGCAAAGCTGGAACCCAGATAAGCAGGCGCCTTTCCCTTTGTTACCGCAATGTACAGAAGCGTACCGAAGCCGTTCATGAACAGAACGACCGCAGGATTAATGCCGAACACAAAGGGCACCAGAACACTGGCGCCGAACATGGCCAGCAGATGCTGGATGGACAGAGGGATCAGCAGATTAACCGGAACCTTTTCGTCCACCTGAATGACTCTTTTGTTTTCCATTAGGATTTCCTCCTCATAAGTAAAACCAGTTATCGTGTAACATTGATCCGTGTTTCAGGCCCGTACCCGACAAAGGCGTTTCCCCAAACTGGAAACGCCGTCCGGAACAAGGTTTCGACACATTTTTACAATTCTATCACAAAAGCCGGCTACATACAACTTTTTTCCGACTTGAGTTTCCCTCCCGAATCAGCTACAATGAACAGGAGAACGCTTTCATATTTTCATAGTACAGCCGCAGCGCGGCGAAAGGACAGGGGATCAGCGAATGAAGGAAAAATTATATACCATACCGTTAAACGACGCCATGAACGCGGACGACGAATGCCCGTTCTGCTATATTGAACGCAATGTGGAGCAGGATATCATGGATTATGTGCTCGGCTCCTGCGCTTCCTATATGGAAAGCGATACCCGGGACGCCACGGATAAGGCCGGCTTCTGCCGCATGCATTACAAGAAAATGTTCGATTACGGAAACACTCTGGGAAACGGATGGATCTTAAAAACCCATTACAAGAAACTGATTGCGGAAATGAAGGATCAGTTCTCCCACTTCACTCCCGGGAAAACTTCCTTTATGGATAAGCTGAAGGGAAAGCCTTCGGAGGAAAATCCGGTTTCCGCCTGGATCGGGGAAAAGGAAAAAAGCTGCTATATCTGCGATTATTTTAAAAAGGAGTACGCCCGCTATCTGGACACCTTTTTCTACCTTTATAAAAATGACAGCGCCTTCCGGGAAAAACTGACAAAGAGCAAGGGCTTCTGCCTGCATCATTTCCGGGATGTCTTAAACGGCGCGGACGCGAAGCTCAACGACGCGGAAAAAAAGGAATTTTTCCCTCTGGTTTTCGGCCTGATGGAAGAAAACATGGAGCGGGTTTCCGCCGATGTGGACTGGCTCATCGAAAAATTCGACTACCGCAACAAGGACGCGGACTGGAAAACCTCCAAAGACGCGGTACAGCGCGGCATGCAGAAGCTGAAGGGCGGCTATCCCGCGGACCCGGTTTACAAAATGAACAAATAATCAGCAGCGCGCTTCTTCCCATCAGGAGGAAAACAGCCTTTCAAACAGTCTGAGATAGGAAAAAATCTCGCCAAACAGTTCTTCCGGCAGAAAATCCTCCCTCCGGCAATGCTCTCTGGTCAGCCCGCGGAAGGTATATTCCATAACATGCAGGATCCTGCGCTCATCAGCGTTCGGTCGAAGCAGGCGCACGTCCGCCTGCTTCACAATGTCCGCGAGCCTTTTCTCATACTGTTCCCTTTGCTGCGCGACGGCCTGCAGCGCTTCCCGGCAGTCTTCCTCCTGCACGCTGTCCAGAAACGCCTTCATGCAGGGATACTGCCTGCAGGCCCGCAGGGAAGCCTCTTCTATGAGCCGGATCAGAACAAACAGATCGCTCTCCGTTTTATCCACCGTGCCTGACAGTTCCAGAAGCATAAACCGGACTGCATAATCATATAAAAATACATACAGTCCCAGCTTGCTTTCAAAATAATGGAACAGCAGCCCCTTGCTGATACAGGCACGCCTTACCACCTCGTCCGTCCCCGCATGACGGTATCCGTTCTGCGCAAACACCAGCAGTGCCGCATTGATAATCCTGTCCTGCTTTTCCTTTGAGACATCAAAAAATTTATGGTTCATTCGGCGCCTCCTTCCGAGCTGCCACCTGTTGCTTTTTCCGCTTTTTATCATAACATATTTGAAAGGGGCGAAACAAGAGTGCAGAACCGTCCTGCCGAAATGCTTTTATGTTACAGTTCAGCCTTCGGCAGAACTGTAACGGCATCCGGCCATTCCAATCGCAGCACTCGCCTCATCGTGCAGCGATGGGCCGGATGCTTCCTCGCTATACGTTTTCGTACGGTCTGCGCAGTAAATGCGCAGACCTGACTGAATAGTAACGCTTTTATACATTTTTTATACATAATTTCTTTTCAAATCTTCAAAATAGTATTAGAATACATGTAATGAAGTCTCTGACTGCAGTTTATGAGGCAGAAATACCGGAATTGATGTTAAAAATCACCTGAAGGAAAGGGGAAAAAACAATGGCCAGAAAATCGCATGGATTTGGAAGGCTGCTCACCGCCGCGGCGGTTCTCGGAGCGGCTGCAGCAGGCACCTGGTATTACCTGAAGAAAAAGGACGGCTCCGCCAAAGAGAGCAGCGGTACGGATGACGAATTTGACGACTATGATAAATACGATGATTTCGATAAGTTTGAGGATGAGGACCTGGACGATATGACGGCTTCCTCCACTCCGGACGCGGAATCAGAGGGCGCCGGCCGTTCTTATGTATCTCTGGATCTGAAGAAGGCAAAGGAAAAGGCGGATGAAATTCTCACCAGCGTTTCCGGAAAGGTGGAGGATACGGTAAACAGGATCAAATCCTCCGGAGAATATGAAACTGTGACCAGTAAGGTGGATGAAGCGGTAACCCGTTTTCGCAATTCCGGAGAATTCACCGCGGTTACCAGCAAAATCAACGACACGGTGGACCGGATCAAGAACAGCAACGAATACGCCAACGTGGATGAGCAGATGGAGAACGCCATCAGCCGTGTGAAGGAGGCTACGGAAAAGGCCGTCAGCAAGGTGGGCCAGAGGATCAACGCCACCATCAATTCCACCGGAAGCATGTCAGGGCAGGCAGAAAACGTTTCCGCAGAGGATTCTGCGGAAGCCGGTGCAGGCATGCCGGAAAGCGAAGCCGCAGACAGCGGATTTACTGACAGTCAGAACGGCGAAGATAAAAACGAAGACAGTCAGGCGGAATAGAAACCGATACTTTTACTTTTATAAAAGACTCCATGCAAAATGTCCGTTCATTTTGCATGGAGTCTTTTCATACCTGAAAGCCGCGGGATTCGTTTTTATGTGGTCTCCCGCTCCACAAGGGATACGGGAAGAATGGTTCTGCTCGGCACCATTTCCTTGTTGGACGCCCGCAGGATCGTCTGAACCGCAAGCGATGCCATCTCCGGAATCGGCTGACGGATCGTTGTGATCGCCGGACTCGTCAGCATGGAAATAAGGCTGTCGTCAAATCCCACCAGCTTGATCTGGTCAGGAATGGGAATCCCTTTCTTTCTGCAGATCTGGATCACCTGCGCGGCAATCACATCGCTGCTGGCAAAAATGCCGTCAATCTCCGGATGTTCCTCCAGAATTTTTTCAATATATTCATGATAATCCAGAGAGGCGTACAACGCGTCCGTTTTCTCTTCCTCCAGGTCAAGGCACTCAAGCCCTTCCTGGCGGCAGACCTCCGCAAAGCCCAGCGCCCGGTCGTCCGCAGGCATCGGCTCCGCGTTCTCCCCGCTCAGATAAATCACTTTCCGGCAGCCCTTTTCAGCGAGGTGTTTTGCAACCATTCTTCCGCCCTGGCGGTTATCGCACTCGATCGCAGCGGTCCCGCTCTCCAGAAACCGTTCGATCGTCACAAGCGGCACTCCCAGATCCTCAAACCGCTGCACATCTACGGTGCCGCTGCACAGGATGATGCCCGCCACGCGGATCCCTCTGCACATTTCCAGATATTTGACCTCTTTATCGTCCCTTTCATTGGAATTAAAGACCATCAGCTTATATTCATTCAGATATGCGGCAGTCTCCAGACTGCTCAGCAGCCTTGAAAAATAGGGATGGTCAATATGGGGAAGAATTACCCCGATCGTATTTGTGGTCTGTTTGGACAGGGATCTCGCCACCTCGTTGGGCTGGTAGTTCAGCTTCTTCATCGCCTCATATACCTTTTCCCTGGCCTCCTTGCTGATATAACCTCTGTTATTCAGCACACGGGACACCGTACTGACCGTAAGGCCGGTCTCCCTCGCCACATCCTTCAGTGTTGCCATGATTTCCTCCAGCGCCTTGTATTCTGTCTGTCTTTTTTCTTGAGTTAAGGCGTTTCCATTATATCACAACCGCTTGACATTTCCAATGTAAATTCCTTGAAAAAGCGTATAAAAAAGACCGCAGGGGTCGGGGGAGACCCATGCGGACTCAAAAAAAGAAGGGGGTTAAGATGTTCCCGCTCTGTGCCGGGAATTTAGGGAGGGACCCGGCTCATAAGGAACATCCTTATGGTAATGATATCTTTTGGGGAAAAGATATCAGGAGGGGGTATTTCTACAGCCAGGCTTGATACTCGGAAGACCGATGCCGCACCGCCTTTATAACATGAAAGGGAGGGGGAAAAGAGTTCTCTTGACGGAAAAGCTTCGGTATTTCCGTTTGTTTTCTCTTGCCTTACTGTGCTTAAATCATATCATCACAAAAGACGTATGTCAACCGGTTAACATACTTTTCGTGCTTTTAACCAAAAGCTTTTTATCGGTTTTTTAAACTCATCAAAATTTGCACAAAAAAACAATTTGATTTCAAACTTTTCCCAAGCTTTTTTCCTCATTTCTCGGGCTTTTCCGGGTCCTTCATTTTGTGAATTCGGTTTCATAGGGCATTTTTCACACTGTGCCGGCCGGCATAAAAACCGTTTGCCAACTGCTCCATCCACGTTACCCGTTCTTGTGCATAGCCTCATGTTCCCTTCTCAGTTCACGATATAACTGCAGGCAGTTCCAGCCGCTGTTCGTCTCCGTGAGCACAGCTTTGCAGGCGATACCCGCCAGACCGGCCTTGCGCATGGCAAGCAGCGCCTTGTCCAGTTCTTCTCCCGTCAGATAGCAGAACACCAGCATCTCTTCCGGAAGCGGTTCTCCGTCATAGGTTCCTCCCAGAGGCAGGCTTCCTTTGACGCCTGCCAGATAACCAAGCGGAAGCAGATATTCTTCCCGCTCCACTTCCCTGACGGAAATTCCAAACCGGGCGAGAGCCCGCCTCAATACGCCCGCGCGTGCCGGGGCAAATTCACAGATCAATACCGTTTTCTCCATTGCAATTTTCCTTTCCCCACGCCGGTTTATCGCAGAAACCAGCGCAGCAGGCGTTCTTTGGTTCGGGTATAAGGCATGTATCTGACGGGCAGATCCAGCCAGATCGCCTTGTCCACGATTGATTTTTCATGGGTAAATGTATCGAAACTCCGCTTCCCATGATAGCTTCCCATTCCGCTTTCCCCAACGCCTCCAAATCCCAGCTGTGTAGAAGCCAGGTGGATGATCGTATCATTCACGCAGCCGCCTCCGTAGGGAAGGCCTTCCGTTATCCGCTTCACCGTCCTGCGGTTTTTTGTAAACAGATACAGGGCCAGCGGTTTCGGTCCGGAAGAGATGATCCTCTCCGCCTCCTCCAGCCTGTCAAAAGTAAGAACGGGCAGCACCGGGCCGAAGATCTCCTCCTGCATGACCTCATCCTCCAAAGAGACATCTTTCAGGATCGTGGGCGCGATCTGCAGCGTTTCTTTGTTTCCATAACCCCCGCATACCACCGTTTCTCCCTCGATGAGCCCCATCACACGGTCAAAATGTTTGGCATTGACCATTCTGGGATAGTCCGGATTAGCCAACGGCTCTTCTCCGATCAGCTTCTTCGTCCATTTTACCAGTTCCTCTAAGAAGGCATCCCGGACCGCTCTCTGCACCAGACAATAGTCCGGCGCCACACAGGTCTGTCCGCTATTTAAGAATTTCCCGAACACGATCCGCTTCGCCGCCATGGAAAGGGGCGCATCCGCCTCTATGATACAAGGGCTTTTTCCTCCCAGTTCCAGCGTCACAGGGGTCAGGTGCTTAGCCGCCTGTTCCATCACCAGACGCCCCACCTGCTTGCTTCCTGTGAAAAAAATCTTATCGAATTTCTGTTCCAGCAGCCGCTTGTTCTCTTCTCTGCCGCCTTCCACAACAGCCACATACCCCGCCGGGAACACGGAGCCGATCAGCCGCTTCAATACGCCTGCCGTCTTGGGCGCATAGGCGGAAGGCTTGAGGATACAGCAGTTTCCGGCCGCAATGGCGCCGACCACAGGGATCAGGGACAGCATAAACGGATAATTCCAGGGGGACAGAATGAGGGTTACGCCCAAGGGCTCCTTTTTCACATAGCTTCTGGCCGGAAACTGGGAAAGCGGCGTGCGCACCCGTTCCGTCCTTGCGAGCCTGGCCGTGTTCTTCAGAAAATAGCTGATTTCCTCCAGAGTCATGCCCACTTCCGTCATATAGCTCTCAAAGGAAGATTTATTCAAATCCTCCTTCAGCGCCTTCTCTATAGCCTCTTCATTCTTTCGTATGGCCTCCTGCAGCCTCTGCAGCGCAGCCACGCGAAAGCCCACCCTTTTGGTTTTACCGGTTGCAAAATAAGCCCTCTGCCACTTTACCAATTCTTCTATTTCCATTTTCTCAGCTTCCATTTTCCAGCCTCCATTCCGTTGCCGCTACAGCACCTCTTTCAGTCTACGTACGCCTTCTTTTATCTTATCCCGATCCAGCCCTGCATATCCCAGAAGGATCGTAGCATAGGATGGTTCAAACGGAACGAGCGCCGCTTCCTTCAGGCCATAGATGCGCACGCCCTTCTCCGCCGCCTTCCCGATCAGGTCCTCTTCACGCGCCTGGCTGCGCGATGTCAGCAGAACGTGCAGGCCCGCGTATTCTCCGCTCAGCCTGTATCGATTCAAGAATGGCTTCAGTTCCTCCAGAAGGATATCGTGTTTTTCCCTATAAAGCTTGCGCATCTTATTCAGATGCCGTTCAAACGCACCGCTCTGAATGAATTCATTCAGAATCGTCTGATCCAGCCTGGATACCGTAGAGGAAAAAAAGCCGCAGGAACGCTCATATTCCGCAAGCAGGGCGGGCGGCAGCACCATGAAGCTGATCCGGATCGCCGGAGCGATGGCCTTGGAAAAGGAGCCGATATAGATCACCTTTCCCGCGCTGTCCGATGCCTGCAGGGAGGGCACTGGCTTCCCGCGGTACCTGAATTCACTGTCATAATCATCCTCTACCACGAACCGGTCTTTGGCCAAAGCTGCCCAACGCAGCAGTTCCATCCTGCGTCCTATGGGCATGATCCGGCCTGTGGGATACTGATGGGAGGGCATCACATAGGCCACATTGGCGCCGGCTTTCAGCAATCCGTCCACGCGGATTCCCCCTTCATCCGAGGGCACCGTCACCGTCCGCGCCGCAAAAGAAGAAAAGATGCGGTACGCTCTCCGATAGGACGGATTTTCAAAGGCAGCGCAGATATTCCTCCCCAGGATATACTGCAGCAGAAGGAGAAGGTAATCGTTTCCCGCCCCCACGATAACCTGTTCCGGGGAAGCGTTCACGCCCCTGGAAGAATGAAGGTACCTGCAGATTGTCCTCCGCAGCTCCAAATCTCCCCTCGCATCTCCCAGGGCGAAAAGTTCCTGCCTGTCGCCGCTTAAGATCTCCCGGTTGATCTTTCTCCAGACCGCAAAGGGAAAACGGCTCATATCCACAGCATTCGGGGAAAAATCAATCTCCCAGGCCGCATCTTTTTCCTTCCCTTCTTCCTGCCTTAGATATGCGCTCTCCTCTTTCACACCGATTCGATAGAGGTCTTCCACCCGGCAGATATAATACCCTTTATAAGGAACGGATTCTATATAACCTTCTGACAGAAGCTGCTCATAGGCCAGTTCCACCGTGCTACGCGCCACCTGCAGATATTCTGCCAGACAACGCGTGGAGGGAAGCTTCTCTCCCGCGAGAAGCTTCCCCTCCCTTATCTCATCCGCAATATACTCATAAATCTGCTCATACAGATGCTTGTTCCCCACATCCGTCAGCTGAATCGCAAGATCATTCATATGTGCGCCCTTCCATTTCTATACGCGCCCTTCCGTACTGTTATTTGGGAAGGCGGAAAGAACTTTTCAGAGACACAACCCGGTTGAACACAGGTTCTCCCGGCTTGGAATCCTTGTAATCCACACAGAAGAATCCCTGCCGCACGAACTGGAAGCTCTCATAAGGCTTCGCTTCCTTTAAGGAGGGCTCCATAAAGCATTCCTTCACCTCCAGCGAATGGGGGTTCAGATTCAGGCTGCCGTCCTCGTTGTATACGCCCTTTTCTTCATCGATGATATTCTCATACAAACGCACCGTGGCACGGATCGCTTCGCTGGCGCAAACCCAATGGATCGTTCCCTTCACCTTACGGGCATTAAATCCGCTGCCGGACTTGGTCTGCGGATCATAGGTGCAGTGAACCACCGTCACATTGCCGTCCGCGTCCTTCTCACATCCCGTGCAGGTAACGAAATACGCGTTCATCAGACGCACCTCATTGCCGGGGAACAGGCGGAAATACTTCTTCGGAGGTTCCTCCATAAAATCTTCCCTCTCGATGTACAGTTCACGGCCAAAGGGAATCATCCTGCTTCCCAACGCCTCATTTTCCAGGTTGTTCGGCGCCTCCAGCATTTCTGTCTGCCCTTCCGGATAGTTGTCAATCACCAGCTTAATCGGGTCCAGAACAGCCATCACGCGCGGCCGCTTCAGTTTCAGGTCCTCTCTGATGCAGTACTCCAGCATGGCATAATCCACAGAAGAATTGCTTTTGGACACGCCGCACAGATCCACGAACATCTGAATGGATTCCGGCGTAAATCCCCTTCTTCTGAGCGCGGCGATGGAAACCAGCCTGGGGTCGTCCCAGCCATCCACGATTCCCTCTTCCACCAGCTTCTTAATGTACCGCTTGCCTGTCACCACATTGGTCAGATACATCTTGGCAAATTCGATCTGCTTCGGAGGCACGGGATATTCCAATTCCCTCACCACCCAGTCATACAGAGGCCTGTGATCCTCAAATTCCAGCGTACAGATGGAATGGGTGATGCCTTCAATCGCATCCTCAATCGGATGGGCGAAATCATACATCGGATAAATGCACCACTTATCCCCTGTGTTGTGATGGCTCATATGGGCCACCCGGTAAATCACCGGATCCCGCATGTTCATATTCGGGGAAGACATATCGATCCTGGCGCGCAGCACCTTCTCTCCGTCCGCATATACGCCGTTCTTCATCTCCTCAAACAGCTTCAGGTTCTCTTCCACGCTCCTCGTATTGAAAGGATCTTCCTTTCCCGGTTCCGTCAGGGTGCCGCGATACTCCCGGATCTGTTCCGCCGACAGATCCGATACATAGGCTTTTCCCTTTTGGATCAGCTTGATGGCGGCTTCATACATCTGTTCAAAATAATCGGAGGCAAAATAAAGCCTGTCCTCCCAGTCCGCTCCCAGCCACTTCACATCTTCCTTAATGGATTCCACAAATTCCTGCTTTTCTTTGGTGGGATTCGTATCATCAAAACGGAGATTGAACTTTCCTCCGTATTCCTTCGCCAAACCAGCATTCAGCAGGATGCTCTTAGCATGTCCGATATGAAGATAACCGTTCGGCTCCGGGGGAAAACGGGTATGCACCGTATCATATACGCCCTCCGCCAGATCCTTATCGATGATCTGCTCGATGAAATTCTTAGAAACCGTCGTTTCCTTCTCTGTTCCTTCGGCCTTTTCCAGTTCTTCTCTGCTCATACTCAGGATATCTCCTCCTCAACCGCACTCTTGTAATAAAATTTATCTTATCACAAGAATATAGAATACGCAAACGCATTCTGGCCAAATATGCGGAGGACTGAGCTACAACAAAGACAAGACTAGAAATCGTTCGCAGAAAACCACTGAACCATATCCTCCAGCGTCTCCCGCAGGGGCCTGGGATGGTATCCCAGTTCCCTCGTTGCTTTCTCATGGCTGAAGTTCCCGTTGCTTCCCAGCGTATATACGGAATAGGGCGTCACCAGTTCCGGAAGGCCGAACAGATGGGAGAATTTTTCACAGAAAGGGGCCGCGGCTCTGGCCATGCCGAGGGGAAGGCTCCCGTACACCGCGTGCTTTCCCGTCAATTCCGCCAATATATCAAACATCTCTCTTATGGTGACGTATTCGTTTGAAAGGATATAGCTCTCTCCGGCTGCTTCTGCCCTCATGCAGCGGATAATGCCGTCCGCCACATCCCGCACATCCACAAAATCATAGCCGCCTTTCACCGACAGGGGCATGCCATGTTTGACGTAAAGCCGGATCAGCTGCGTCATATAGCTGGCGGTGCTGTCTTTTGGCCCGATCATTCCGGAAGGATGGACGATCGTGGCAGGGAGCCCGCGGCTGGCCGCTTTTTTCACATAGGCAGCTGCCTCGGCCTTGCTTTTCCCATAGGCTCCTTTTACATAAGAAGCGGAAAAGCGGCTGGTCTCTTTTATCGTCCGTCCGCCAGTCTTTTCCGGTATCGCATGCACGGAACTGACATAAATGAACTTCCGTATCCCATACCGCTCGCATAGATCCGTAACGTTCCGGGTGCCGTCCACATTTACCCTCCACAATGCGGGATGGTCCGATGTGATGGATACCAGCCCGGCACAGTGAATGAGAACCGCATCGTCCCTGGCCGCCGCCTTCATAAACGGCACCAGCGTGTGAAGGCGGCTCACATCTCCCGTATAATAAGGAACTTCCGTGAGCAGATCCCGATCATCCTGCAAAAGCCTCAGCCCGCAGACTTCACAGCCTGCTTCCAGCAGTTTCCCGGCCAATGTCCTTCCAAGGAAACCATTGATCCCTGTTATGTAAACCTTCTCTCCCATGCCATCCTCCTTTCCGCAGAATTGCTTATACGCTTTTTTTCTATTATACCTGAATGATGTTTCCAAATTGTTAAATTCGTCCGTCTTTTCCGTTAACCATAAAAAGATGAGCCAAAAGCAGCCTCTTTCCCGCATGCAAAGCGGAAGATCATATCTCTCCTGCCTGATATTTGTCCCACAGCACCTTTATTCCAAACAGAATCGCTCCGATCACGGAAATTCCCGCTGCTGCCTTCAAAATTTTTTTCATACATTTACTCTCGCTTTCTTGAACTTTAAAACCTTGGTTTTTCTTCCCGAATTCTGAAATCACTCTACGCGTTATTCTTTTGGTTTTTGTTTACGGAGTGTTTCCGTTTTATTAATTTACCGCAGACGGCCGATTCTCACCGAACATTCCATTCGGGCGCCCATCCCGTAAACAGCAGTACCAGGATAACTGTGAATGATTTTCCACCCGTCTGGGCTCTGTTAACATTTCATTAATAATGCTGTTTTATAATAGCAGCAGTTCCGGCAGCTCTGTCGGGAGCTGTCAGGGAATGAGATGTTTTATCCCCAAATAGGTGTAGGAAAACGGCTCGATGGCGG
>OGPH01001926.1_pt1 | contig 13490 bp, 15 predicted proteins | sample 1552891 | NCBI WGS metagenome assembly OGPH01 (sample SAMEA2580272, study PRJEB22360) | human gut metagenome | biome: human gut; feature: human-associated habitat; material: faeces | place: Denmark | collected 2008/2010 | reverse complement strand
TACCTCCTAAGTAGATTGTATTATTTATCCTGTCTACTTAGGAGGTATCATATCAATATCGGAAAGGGCTTAATGATCTCTGATCTTATCTTTACTCTCGCAGGATTCCTAGTGTTTAACGTCAAAACAGGACTTTATTCTTTGTTTGGTCTGATCATGCGTTCTGCGTTGATTGATAACTTTATTGAAAGTTTTAACCGTTCTAAATATTTTCATGTTGTAACTTCCAATGCAACATGTATTTGTGATTTTATCCAAAATGATCTACAGCGCGGAGCAACCATTGTAAATGCGACCGGAGCCTTTACAGGGGATGATAAATATATTATCCTGACGGTTCTTAGTCCTTCACAAGCAGTGAAACTTCGAAATTTTATCAAAGAACATGATCCAAAAGCTTTTCTTTTAATTTCTAATACAAGTGAGATTATCGGAAAAGGCTTCCATTCTGTCTAGGATGGACAGCCTTTTCTCTGCTTTCATCTGGTACATAATACATTGTTCCTATCTCCTTTTTTGCTTTTATTGGATTTATTTTACAAAATATTTTTCTTAAATCATCACATACTAAGAAACGAGGAGGTTTCAATGCATGAATAAGAAGAAGAAACGAGAACTTACAAACGAAGAAATTGATGAAAATATCTTCGAAATGTGCAATATTTGTTCTACCACGGATTGTACTGGATTGATCCAGATTGTTCCAAGAACACAAGCCGAGCTTGAATCTTATGAAGAATTGTACCACTTCCGACCACCGTTTTTACCTTGTGATGATGATTAAGTCGTCATCCATTTTCTCCTGTAATAAGATCTTATAGCCTGTTATGACTATAAGGTCTTGTTTTATTTTTCCGAAAGTAATTTTCAATGTCCATTTTCTCTTCTAATTAGTCTGACAAAAAATATCATCTCTTATTGATTCTAACATAATTGTTTGTGGTGTAGCATCATAATTTTCATCCATCCAAGCTACAGACTCATCGTCCAAATAATCCATGAAATCAATATATGTATTCTCATCATCCATTTCGAAAATTCCTTCTTTCTCAAAGCTCAAAACTCTCTGAATCAGCTTATTATCAGGATACGTCTTTTTAAGAAATTCAATTTGCTCTTTTTTTAGTTTAAATTTTATCATACTTATCACTTCTTCCTTTTAAAATTTCTCAAATAATCAATTCCACTTTTTCCAAACATCTGGTTGATATCCTAGTGTTGATTGCTTTCTATTTCGAACAACTGGTGTCTTGATGACTTGTGGATTTTCTAATACTTTTTCAAGTTTATCTTCATTGGCAATATATTTGATCAGTGCAAGCAAGTTCTGATCTTTGCCTTCCCAATTGATCATATGATCTAAACCACCATTTGCCTGAGCTACTGAATTGAATTCGCCTTTGCTCATGCCTTTTTTCTTCATATCAACAAACTGATATTTGATTCCACGTTCTTTGAAAAAACGTTCTGCTTTCTTTGTTTCGATGCATTTTTTTGTTCCAAATATTTGTATGTTCATGCTGGTTTAAAATCCTCCATTTAGATATGCTCTAGTTTCTTTATCTCATTCATCATTAAGCGCTACAGCCTGTATTTTGCAACTTTTTGACTTCATCTTTGTATTCAGATTTCACAAGGTCCAAACTCAGGAATGCTTAAGTTGCAAAACAGCTTTCTCATCTAATCAGCTTTTATTACACCAGTAAAATGAGACTCAACAAGCTTATCCATCTGTGCTGCAATCTCTATAAACGGCAAATTCAGATCAAGTGTCTTAACACTTATCTGACTGCCATGCATCTGATACACATTATCAGGCTGGATTTCTTCTTCTGTCTTAGCATAAAGAAGCATTCCTGAAACTGTATTATCTTCTTCTCCAAATTGATAGCTTCGATTTTTTACATAGGTAAAAATCTGATACAAATTGTTTGAATGAAGCGTATGTTTATCAAAATGAACCTGTGTAGTGTGACTGTAGTATTTCGCATCAATGATAAGTACTGTATTACCACGTTGTAAATGAATATCACTTTGCATAACCGGCAGCATCGTTCCAACACCATTGTCTAGTGCCCACGGAATCTGCGATGCACTAACAGACAATTCTGGATAATGTCTGCTGTAATATTCCAGAATGAATTTTTCATACAGCCTGCACATACGCTGCTCGTCTACAAAGGATGCTAATCTATAGTTACCTGCATCTGTTGTGATCAGCATTCCTTCAATCATCAACTGACAAATGCTCATTAACATTCTATATGTTTGATTATTACGCTGAAAATGAATCGATGACCATTTAATTTCTGTAGGTTCTATAGAATCTACATTCGAAAAATACAACATTTTCTTCTTCAGATCATCTTTGTATTTTGCTTTTACTTTGCCGTTTCGCAAAAGAAGCATGACTGTTGTTTTCAAGATTTGATTCAACATGTTATTTTCTGAAAGCTCATCAAAATCACAGGTGAGTACTTGTTTATGTAGCAGTTTATTTTTAATTGTACCTGGCATATTAATTTTACCACGCATAACCGTCAGCTCTTCCTGATGACTTATATATTCTCTGTAAAGCCCCTGCTTCAACTGCAGCCCTATGCCCTTGGCTAGGATTGCAGCCAGCAGATTATACATCTCATCAAAAGACTCTACTGCAACATCATCATATGTCTCTTGCTTCAGTGTCTGAAAAGCATAGGAAAGCATATGGTAAATATTATTGATCAGAATACTCTTGTCCTTTGTCATTGAAATACCCCATGCAAAATGTTCTCCCAATGCTGTAGTTTATCTGTATCATCAAACCAATACTCTGCTAACATTGGCAATATATCAAAATCAACTACATCTTGCATCCACTCATCCGTACATTCTTTCGTATTACAAAAATAACTATGTCCAATACAGAATCCTTTCCCTAGAGATTTGTCGTTTGCAATTTCTCTGTTTAGTTCCTTAATACGGTCAATCAACGTATTGAATGTGTCATTTGCAAATGCTTCCTGATACTTAATAAATCCTTCTGAATCAAATCCTGGTTCCATATCAAAGAAGCTAAATCGGCGGCGAAGTGCATAATCAATCATTGCCAAACTTCTATCAGCCGTGTTCATCATACCAATGATATGTAAACGTTTTGGAACGGAAAAGCTGAGACCATTATAGGCTAATGTTGTCTTTGTCTCTCGATAGTCAGCCTCAATCAACATTAATAATTCACCAAAGATTTTACTCATATTGCCCCGGTTAATCTCATCAATGATAAAGAAATAATCTTTATCTGGATGGTTCGCTGCTTTCTGACAGAACCTATAGAAAATTCCATATTTCAGTTCAAATCCATCCTCGACTGGCTTATACCCCATCATAAAATCTTCATAGGAATAATTTTGATGGAACTGTACAAATTCAATGCGGTCGTCATCTTTCTCTCCCATCATTGAATAAGCCAGACGCTTAGCTGCATAAGTCTTTCCAACACCAGGTGCTCCTTGTAAAATGATGTTTTTCTTCCTTGTCAGAACAGCTACGAGACGATCATATTTTGCTTCTGTCATGTAAACCTGATCTAAGAATTTTTCTTTCGAATACTCATCTTTATTTTCCTCAGCTGTTGGCACTGGATTTTCTTCACGGATCAAATCAATGATAAATTCGTATTCAGTCTTTGTTAATTTGAATAGACTTCCCTGATTGATACTGAAATATTCCATTTTTTTCAGTTCAGGACAGGCTTTCAATGTTGCAAAATCAATTGGTGATGAGAGTCCTTCTAACTTTTCAAAATATATTCTCTCTCCATCCTGCTCTGCATTTACACGAAATATAGCTACAATTTGCTTCACCGGAGTAGACTCATATCCAATCACCATGTCTCCAGCCTTTGCATCAAGAAAGTTTTGGAAGATTCTACGCTTATTTCCATTGTCATTAAACAACGTATAATTCTGAATTTCTCCCACTGGCATACTGGACATACTCCACATTTTTGGATTTGCATTTAAGAACCAGTATTGCTGTCCATCATCTTCTTGAGGCTGTGCATAAAGAGGAACATTTGTTGAATCTTCCTTGTTCCAATAACGAAAAATGAAAAATCCAACATCTATTGTAAGTGTCCGTAACTCGGGATCCGCATAACAAGACGACGTAATCTGAGAATTTAGCAGATTTCTAAGCTCATCGTCCTGCTGTAATTCTGCACATATCTCATCATATAATGCCATGAAATTTCTAATATTATCTACATAAGCACCTTTCTTAAACCGATAGTCACTTTCAAGTTCCGATGAGACAGCTTTTACTTCACTGAATTTGTAGATATAATATTTGTCTGGATAGCGCAGCCACAAATATGTCATGATTGCATTTTCATACTGATAGTGCTGCGCAGCTCCATTTCCGTAGCGTTCTAATAACTCATTTGATCTGTTTTTAAAGTTAGCAATTCTCTCACATAAATCTTTACTCTCGTCATATAGTTCCATATACATGGAACGTACTTCTTCTGGTGCGGTCTCTGCAAAACCAGTAATCATTCCTGCTGGAAAGTTATTCGCAGATGTAAGCAAATTACCAACCTGATCCAGAGATTTCTTAAGCATCTGTGCAAAATCAGCTGAATTAATATCCCAATTCTCTTGAAAGCATTGCACAGCTTCCCATTTGTATTTTTCGTTAGGCCACTGTTGCTGCACAAAAACTTTTTTGTATTCTGCTAGTATTTGTTTTAATCGAAATTTGTTGAACATTGTTATTCTCCACCTTTGTAATTTCTTTTTCCAACACGATTATTATGATTTCGTAAGATTCCAGGAAACTTAAGGTTACATGCTCCTCTTACCCTATAATTTTCCAATTTGCTTTTCGTTTCGTTCCGTTCTGTACTAATCTATCTTTTTCCTGTAAAGAAGCAAACATTCGAGAAATCGTTCTTTTCGATATACCCATTTCTTCCGCATAATATGCCTGTGTTGCAGACGGATTTTTCTCTATAATCTGCAACAATTTTTCTATCTGCGTCTGTTCCTTATCAAACAGCACTTCAGTGCCATTAGTGCCATTATTGACGCCATTAACGCCATTTTTAGTATCATTGGCGTTAATCGTGGCGTTATTGGTATCAACCTGACCTCGATAAATATTGATACGCAAATTAACTTCGCCGCCAATAAACTCCGGCTCCTGCAGTCCGGCAGCAGTTACTTTGTCTATAATTCTCGGAATGCCTCTTCCCCAATGCTCGATCAGATTCATGTAAGCAAACACGTGAGCAAGAGCTTCATTTCTGATCTTAGAATAGCCTTCTTTCATACGCTCCATCGTTTGTCACATTGGCAGCTTTCCTGGGGCAGTGATTTCTTAATGTCTATGGACCTTAAATTTGTAAGAATCTAAAGCAATTATTATACTATCTAAAATATTAATATTTTATAGCAATTCCAACTTTTTTCTGGTTACATCTACAATTTTTTCTGATTCGGATGTTAAATTTCCTTTATCATTTAAAATTGGTGTATCTAAAACTGCCTTTATTGCTCCTGCCATCGCTAATGCTTGTGCAACAATATTTTTTTCTTCCAAAGAATATGTTCTAAAATCTGTACCTTTACTTTCTATTGTCTCCGTCATCTCATAAACTAATGGTTCAAATACAGAATTATCATATCATGGACATTTTGAGATATCATAAACATCTTGAGTTGACGATTAGTTGACCACATTGTCTACTAGCACTTAAGTACATTGTATGTCATTGTGATCTACTATCTACCTTCCATTCCGAAGATCACTAAACCATTTGTAAATTGCATATAGGATAGCAATCATAAGTCCAATCATTAAAATCCCTTAACCGCCACCCAAAATAGCCCTAATATACTTTCTAGAGTTTCTTCTGGTATTATAAAAATAATTAAAAATAATAAAACCCACATTTTTAATACTTCTTTTTACTTATTTATTTGTTCTGATTTCGTTTCGTAAGGTCTGAGGGGCCTTAACTATAAGAGATTTCTTAAGCATCTCTGCAAAATCAGCTGAATTAATATCCCAATTCTACTGGAAGCATTGTACTGCTTCCCATTTGTATTTTTCATCAGGCCACTGTTGCTATACAAAAACTTTTTTGTATTCTGCCAGTACTTATTTTAATCGAATTTTGTTGAACATTGTTATTCACCATCTTTGTAATGATTGTTTGAAACTTTTATAGATCTTTGGCTGATTTGTTAATGTATACAGAATCTTACGCTTCCTTGCACTAGTTTAAGTTATTACTGATTATTATATTAATTTTATCAGCCTTCATAAATTTTTAATTCTCTATCTAATTCATCTATTTTTTCTTTCATTTTTTCACTTTCGATTTCTTTAATCTTTTCAATTTCAAGAGGAAATATTTCCATTAATATTTTTCCTACAATACCACTTGGCAAAATAACCAAAATAAATTTCATGTATAAGTCAAGATTTTTTATCATTTTTATTGGACATTTATAAAAAAATAAAATTTCTATTACAATAATCATAAATATTGTAAATAAAGTAATCAAAATATTTCTTTTGCGAATTTTTAATGAATTGGTTGATATTGTTGATTTCAAATGATCTTGTTCTGCTTTTATTCTTCCAATTTTTTCTCCCAAACTGATTCCCTGCTTATATCCCGATTTTTCTCCTACATTTTTACCTGATATGTATCCTTCATTCTTAGTATTTTCTAAAACATCATCATATACTTTGTCTACAAGCTTCTCTATTGTATGATTATCATTAAAAGATAATTCATTAATTTGCTGATTATTATCAGCAATTTCCTCGAATAACATATCTTGTAAAGCACCATTAGAAGTTTTTTCACACACACTATTAATTAAATATTGTATATTTTCTGTAGGCTTGTCTTGTATATATCTGATTTTTATAAATTCTATAAAGGCTTTTATGTCATCTTTTGCTCTGCCCTGCAATTTTAAAATAATAGAATACCAAACACTAGGTAATACAACTATTGGATTTTCTGCGCTAAACTTAATACTTGACCATTTAATTAATTTATGATCTGCAGAAATCAAATACTCTCCTACATTCCAACCAATCGTATCTGATTTACACTTGCGTTTTTTATTTACAAAAAGTAAATTTTTAACATCATACTCAGCATTTTCCTTTGTTATTCGTTGCTCTTTCCATACCATATAGTCTTCTAATAATTCATTCTTTACTTGAATATCATATGTTTCTTCTACTTTAATATCATTTAAGATTTCATAAAATTGCTTTTGTAATTTTTTATAAAACTCTTCATAATGATCATTAATACCATTTTCACCAATCCACTCAAGATATTTAATCAAAAAACCATCTTCGTAATCCGAGTTATCATATAACTTATTCAATGCAAGTCCTTTTCCTTTATAACCATGCATTATGCGTTTTACCTCACCTACATGATACCGAATAGATTCTAAAGTTTCTTTTTTTGTATACGATGTGATACGTAATTTAATCTTGGATTCTTTACATTTATTTATAAATCGAAGTGTTGTTTTTTGACGCTTTTCATTATTTAATCCCATCATGCGAAATATAATATTAGTGTCTAAATAAAATGTTTTTCCTTGTAATAATGTCGCAAAATTTTTTCTATCTTTTCTAACTGTCAATCTACAATAATCAACAGCAAAAGATACTATCTCATAAAGTAAATTATTTTTTTCATCATCTTCCCAATCTATAAAATCATTTATAATTTTCCTATCTATATTACTCAATTTTTCTAATTGAAATAATTCTTGACAATTTTCTGTTCCTTTTACAACATTAAGTAATGTTTCAATATTATTTTGTATACTATTATACAAAAATGTATATATTAAAGATTTTATTTCATCAGGCTTTCTTCCAATATTAAATTTCTTTACATATTTATTTAAGATATCCTCAAATGCCTTATCTCTTTGAAAATTTATTTTTTTATTACCTTTATCTGTCAATATAATTATATCATTATTTATTTTGCAAAAATATGTAGTTTGTTTCTCTAACACTTCATTAATTTCTTTTTCTGTAAATTCAAGTCCAGACATTTCCTCTATCAAATCTGGCAAATCACTAAGTTTTGTTCGTTTTCCTTTTGAATTATAATAATATATTACATATACAATTATATTCGTAAGATTGTCTATAAACTTAGAATGACTTGTATTAACAACTAATGCCAATCTAAGTAAGTATTCCTTCATAATAAATAAATTCTCCTTTGTCAAAATAAACTTACTACCCGTAATTCGTATGAATATATATCCTATTTTCATCCTTTTTCTTTAATATTCATTACAAAAATTACAAAATTTTTCTTCCTTTTAATCAATAACATTTATTTTTCTACATAACCACTTCTCTTATAAATGATTATTTAGAAGAGATGGCAAAGACCATCTACAACTATTGGTTTGTACAGTTTGATTTTCCTGACGAGAATGGAAATCCGTATAAGTCATCTGGTGGTAAAATGGATTTTATAAAAAATTTTGGATTAGCACCTTCTAATTGGAAAATTGGAAACCTGTATGATATTGCTGAATTTATAAATGGTTTAGCATGCCAAAAGTACCGCCCCACTGAGAATGAAGCATCACTTCCCGTAATCAAAATTAAAGAAATGCATGATGGCATATCTTCAGATACAGAACGGGTAAAATCATCTATTCCAGAAAATAATATTGTAAGAACAGGCGATATATTATTCTCTTGGTCTGCTTCACTTGAAGTTCAACGTTGGACCGGAATAACAGGTGGTTTAAATCAGCATATATTTAAAGTAATTCCTAAGGAAAAATATTCTTCCAGTTATGTTTATCATCAGCTAAAGTCTTATGTTATAAAATTTATTCAAATGGCAGAAGCTCGAAAAACAACTATGGGGCATATAACAAGAGACCATTTAAAACAAAGTGTTATTATTTTACCACCAGAAAACATAATTCGCGATTTTTCTAACCAAGTTGATAATATCCATGCGGAAATCTGTCGTATTAACAAAGAATGTCAGAAACTATCTCAACTTCGTGACTGGATTCTTCCAATGCTCATGAATAGTCAAGCCACCATCGAAGATTGATATGATAAATAATCATTTATTTTTTTATTTGTTTCTATTTTTTTCGTTATATTATCAATAACAGAAATTATTGCCTTCTGTTCGTCTATACTTTCAGGAAATACTATAGGTAAATCTTTAATTTCAGATAAAGTAAGTAAAGGCACTGTACTTACTTTATTATTTCTTATTAAAAAAGCTCTAATCCAAGGACTAGAAAACCAATAATATGCATATAATAAATCAATTTTTTTTGTATCTATTCTTGCTCTAATTTGCTTATTTGATATTACATATTTCGTATATCTTGAATTTTCAGGAATAACACCTACTTGTCCTATTGTTCCTGCTGCTGTAAATATTAAATCATTCCTATACGCATAACAGTTTAACTCATCTGCCTTTTCAGGCGTTACAAACACAAAATGATTATCAAAAAATTTGTCATAATTCAAACTTAAATTATTTCCTCTTATAACCGGGATCCCTGATTCTACAAAAAACTTGCTACTTATATTAGATCCAAAAGGGCCTGATATAATTGCACCTTTTTCATGTAAGCATACTTGTTCCAATGTAGAACTTATTAATTTACTCATATTTCACCTCATCCAATATATTTTCTGTGTGCATTCTTAACATTACTCTGTTTAACCATTGCATACTGTAAAGTTGTATCTATTCGTTGATGTCCCAATAATTTTTGTAACTGCTCTATAGGCATTCCTTTATCAATCGCTACCGTTGCTAGTGTTCTTCTAAACTTATGCGGATGAACTTTGTCTATATTCAAACGCTTTCCTAATTCTCGAAGTCTAACTTCTATTCCTCCTATTTTCATCCTATTATATGGAGCTTTTAGTGATACAAACAATGCATTATTAGTATCTACCCTAGAATTAAGATAATTCTGTAAATGAATCTTTGTTCTAGCATCAAAATATACCATTCTTTCTTTATCTCCTTTACCAAACACAATACATTCTCTTTCATCAAAGGAAATATCCTCTTTGTTTAGTAAAACCAACTCACCCACGCGCATTCCTGTTGAAGCCAAAATATCAATCAATGCTAAATCTCTCAAATTGTCACAATTATCTCTCATAGTTTCCAACTGTTCATCCGTATAAGTTTCCTTTATAGTACTTCCTGACTTGATTCTATGTATTCTGCGAACTGGACTTTTTATAATATAATCTTCATCCTCTAACCAAGCAAAAAAACTTGAGAATATCCTTCTAATATTATCTATTGTAATTTTGCTAGACTTTTTCTCAGCCTGATAATCTGCCAAATAAACTCTAAGATCTTCAGTTCCTATTGAACATACTGACTTTTCCACGCTATCAAGCATTTGTTGTATAGTATTTCTGTAATATATTAATGTCTTTTCCGAACATCCTTCAATTTTTTTTGCTGATAAAAACGTTTCTAAATAATCTATTTCTTCTTTTTCTGTATTAGCATCCTGACTGACTTCTATTGATATACCAAAAAAATATGTCTCCAAAGTATTTTTCAATTTTCTTAATTGTTTATTATCTAGTAGAGGAAGCATCTCTCTAATAATCTCCGATATAAGTTTTTCTTTCATGTGTTTCTCCTTTATTATATAATATACGAGAAACATAAAGAAGTTAAGTTCTTCTATTCGCTCTTGCTACTCTCAAGAATATTCAATTATTATAAATGATTATTTATCATATCAATCTTCGATGGTGGCTTGACCATTCATCAACATTGGAAGAAGCCAGTCTCGTAAATTGGATAACCTTTGAATTTCCTCATAATTCTTTGATTTTAAAGGAAATATAGATGCAAGCCTTTCTTCAAATTTTAAAATGACAGATAATGGTGGTACACATAGTTCTATTTCCAAAAGGGTATTTATACGGATGCCTTTAAAAATACTTCCAGTAGAGCTAGATGTTGCATGTTTAATAAAAGCATCACTCATAAAATATAAATACAAAAATGCTGGCGTAATAATATCAGTGTTTGCACGAATTGAAAATACAGATTCGTTGATATCCCAATCCGTAGGTTCTGATTGAATGAGGTAGCAACGTCCTAATGGAGCGATACTTGCAAATAAGATATCTCCAATTCGAATATCAGATCTGTTATGAACGATAGTTCGTGCAGATTCATCAATAGTGTCACAACCTGTAAAATCTAAAGTTCCATTAGTGGTCAGATTTTTTACAGTAATGTATTTTATATCACCTGTTCCTAGTTTAAAATTATCTCTTGGGTTCAAACCAGTGCAAATATTTGAAATAATATCTTGTACTTTACAAAATGTCCAGCCTTCTGGAATAATGTGACCATTAGCATTTACCATTTTACCGCCGGAGGACTTATATGGTTTACCGTTTTCATTCGGAAAATCAAACTGTACAAACCAATAGTCGTAGATGGTCTTTGCCATCTCTTCTAAATAATCATTTATCTCCTCATTTTTGATAATTTTCTCATTCAAATTACATAGAACCTTAGCTATCTTATTCTGATTCTCTAAGTCTGGCAAATCAATCAACATTTCCGCTGCTGATCTAACATTAAAATGTTTTTGAATAGCACCAACTTTATTATTTTCAATCTGCCTTCTTCCAAAAACATTAATATATGCAGCCAAATAATGAGGATTTACTAGTTTTAAATTTGGTCTAACCAATACCACATCAGCACAATTGCATCCTTCATAATTTTTAGGCACTACACAACATGTTCCTGGCATTCCTGTTCTAACAATAATCACATCATTATGATGTAAAACCGACTTGTTCAACGATTTACTAAATTCTTTAGATACATACCTCAGATCATCTTCAACAATGCGATACGGCTTTATGTTGAGTGAACGGAGAAATTTTACTCCTTCCTTGGTATACTGTTTTGCCATATTCCCAACAAATCCTACCGTTAACTCCGCAATATCTTCCAGTTTTACCCTCTTACTACTCATATTTTACCTTCCTCAACTGTTCTAGAATTTCTGCCTGCAATGCATTTCCTTCTGCAAACAACTTAGTTAATTTTTCTGTATATTCATTCATTTTATTTTTAAATTCTTCCTGTGTTAATTCAACATACTCTATCTTAACTTCAAAATACTGTCCTGCACTAAAAGAGTATTTTTTCTGCTCAATTTTATCATAATCTACAACAACCGAGAAATCATCTTTTGTTTCAAAATCATTAAATGTATTGATAATATTTTCTATTTCTTCAGTAGCTAAAACTGTTCTCTGATTTTTTCCGTCCACCTTAACTTTTGTTCCTAACTTAGAAGCGTCCATTAAAATTGCCTTATCATATTTCTTAGAATTATCCAAAAAAATAACCGATACATTTGTTCCAGTCGTAGCAAAAATATTACTTGGCATTGAAACAACACCTCTAAGCATTCTCTCTTTTACAATATATTCTCTTATTCTCTTTGGAATCCCAGTTGCTGCTGTAAGAAATCCTGTCGGAACCACTACTGCCGCCCTACCGCTATTCTCTTTCATAGAAAAAATTATATGTTGTAAGAACATCTGATAAATCGCCATACTATCCTTTTTTTTATTTGGAATATTAGGTACCCCCGCCCAAAATCTTTCTTTGTAGTTATCTCCAGCAAGAGTATCTCTGTTGTCTGAAAAATCTACATTAAATGGTGGATTGCTAACAATATAATCAAACTTCATTAATCCATTTTTCTGGTGATTCAGATGTTGTGGTGAAAGCAATGTGTCTCCATGCACAACATGTCCAAGTGAATGTACAAGATTATTTAATATAAGATTCAATCTTAAAAATTCATTGGACTTCTGTGAAATATCTTGCGTGTAAATTGTACAATTATTTTCCCCAATTTCATGCGCAAGAGCAAGCACAAGAGTTCCAGTACCAGCTGCTGGATCATATACCGTCACATTTTGCGTACCTTTTGGAACCATAATTCGTGCAATAATACTTGCAATAGAATGTGGTGTATAATACTCTGCATATTTACCAAAATCTTTATTATAATCTTTAATCAAATACTCAAAGATTGTTGCAAAAAAATCATATTTCTGCGAAAAGACCTCTGAAAAACTGAATGTGACCAATTTATCAATCATTGCTTTGCAAAAATCAGATCTACGATTTGACTCTGTCACATTTTGAGACAAATGTTCATCAAATAATCGTATTTTATCTCCTGATCCCGTACTAACAGAGAATACATCTAAATTTATATTCGATATATCCCATAAAGTAGAATCAAATAATTCATTAAATTTTTCATCATTTTTATGATTAAATTAGTTGATTGTCTTGAAAAATGCTTGATTTACGGGCATATTCGCAGGTTTGCAGATTGATTTTACTACTCATTTACTACTTTTAACGA
>OGPH01001922.1_pt1 | contig 13504 bp, 18 predicted proteins | sample 1552891 | NCBI WGS metagenome assembly OGPH01 (sample SAMEA2580272, study PRJEB22360) | human gut metagenome | biome: human gut; feature: human-associated habitat; material: faeces | place: Denmark | collected 2008/2010 | reverse complement strand
GGATGTAACAGTGAGGGTTACAACGGTATAAATCCTGCCCCTGGGGGCAATGCGAAAAATGTCGAATACGCGCGAATTTTGTCGAAAGTGCATAAATATACATTTTATGAATAAAAATAAACGGGGCTATTAATAAACCCCGTTTAAAATTTAAAGTTTTACAACAGTGTCTTGTGTTATTATTGCTGTATCAGCCAAAGTATATGCGGCGTTTGATGCACCTTCCCACGGCTGAATATACATGATATTTGTTACTTTTTTAATTGAGTACACATTCTTATATGTGGTCCCGACTAAAACAAGACCCGATGCGGGGTAGTCGATTAATTCAGAAAACAAATCTTTAAGTTGCGAAATTGTGACATATTTACGTGCGACGTCAGATACTACTTGAAATGAAATAGCATATGCTCCGTCTATTTTCATACAAATATTATGTTGGTACTTTTGTCCTGAAATATTTTGCACTATCAAAACTTGAAACCTTGCGGTACTACCTGCAATCTCGGTACACATACCCGTCCACGCTACAACAGAATTATCAATGGATTGTCTTGTTATGAAAAAACATTTTTCACGAATGTGAGGTGTTCTATTGAAATTTGCCGTTGAAAAGTTGAAATAATTTCCTGTCGATGCGTTTCCAGTTGATCCCATGCTAATAAATAGCAAAGGGCTTTCTTTTACCTCGTGAAATTCCCCGCTTTCCATCGCGCCAGCGGCTTCCCATTTCGCAACACCAGTGTAGGTAACTTCTGCCCCGTTCATAGAAACATCGGTACTTGTCGGTTTTTCGAAACTTACGTAGTTTGGCAATGTTGCAGGACCAGCGGGACCTGTAGCACCCGTATCCCCCTTATCACCTTTTGCGCCTTTAATCGATGTCCTATATCCTGTAGATACGGTATTTCCGTTTATAGAAGTAACTTGGCATACTTTCCCCTGTGTGTTTACGAGGAAATCATTTACTTTTATACCTGAGGGCATTATTTGAGAAAGTAATGTTGAAACAGGTGTAGTTCCCGTTGTATTATCCGTAGTATAGTAGAACCCTACACCGTCTTTTCCAGCGGCACCTGTAGGACCTTGCGGACCCGTATCACCCTTAGCGCCTGCAGTGCCTTGTATCCCTTGTGCGCCAGTATCACCCTTTACGCCCTGTGGACCTTGGGGACCTGTTTCCCCTTTGTCACCTTTCGCACCTGCGGGACCTTGGGGACCTGTTTCACCTTTGGGACCAGCGGGACCGATTTCACCTTGTGGACCTTGCAAACCTTGGTCACCCTTAGGACCTACGGGACCCGTCGCGCCTGTTGCACCTTTTTCACCTTGTATACCCTGCGGACCTTGTTCGCCTTGCGTCCCTGTAGGACCTACTAAGCCTTGTATACCCTGCGGGCCTTGCGGACCCTCGGGACCTTGCGGTCCTTGGATAGGACCTTGATTTACGAATTCGGAAATATTCTCGGAGAATAAGTATATATCACGCGGAGGAGCAATACCTACTGCGTAAGCATCGCCAGCCTTTGCGGTAGGCTTTAAAGGTTCAAGGTCTGCCACGGTAGCGAGCGTAGATATAATCGTGAGTCCCGTTCCGTTTTCCCCTTTGTCACCTTTATCCCCTTTCGGTCCTTGTATACCTTGGGGACCCTCTGGACCGCGTGCACCCGTATTACCACTTACACCTTGTAAACCTTGTATACCTTGCGGACCCTCGGGGCCTGTAGGTCCTGTTTCCCCTGTATCGCCTTTTACGCCTTGGGGACCTTGTGGACCTTGCGGTCCTACTGTACCAGCGGGGCCTTGCGGACCTGCGATACCCTGTAAACCTTGTACGCCTTGGGGGCCTGTTTCGCCCTGTATGCCTTGCGGACCGCGTGCACCAGTATCGCCTTTTACGCCTTGTAATCCTTGGGGGCCTTGTGGACCTGTATCCCCTTTAGGTCCTTGCGGACCCTCTGGACCAGTTTCCCCCGCTACGCCCGAAACGTAGAGTTTCCATTCTTCCTCGTTCGTAGGGACTACGCCTATGATTTCTTTGTCGGTATAGTGTACATATCCGTTTCCGTTGTAGACTACGGCATCTTTTAATTTATACGTAGCGGTAGGGTCATAATTTCCTCGCGGATTATATCCTCCCATAATTATAGCCTGTTCAAGCCTTAACTGCATTTGGTACAGCAGTTCCGCGACGGTTTTAGGCTCATGTTCCGATGCTGAATAGGTCTTGTCATTTATTGTAGTCATCGAGATATCTCCTATAGAAATTTTGTATCGTAACGGTATTTATGAATATGGGATTGAAACTATCCACGAATTTATAAATAATGTTACGGTTCCGCTCCGAGTACGCGAGCCATTTTTCGAACGGATTCCCTGTTTTGGTTGAGTTAAACGTACGTTCCCCCGAACCTGAACTTGTTCCTGTGCCCTCGGAAGTATTCATATTCCTCGAGGTAAGCCCTGCGTCGGTATCCTTGTTGTACTGGTTCGGTACGTTTGTAAACTTACTGTCCCCGCTCGCGTTCGTCGTTGAAGTAGATGTTGCGCTCGTGTTTTCGGTATAATCTTCGGATTGGTCTTGGAATGTCATTTTCTGCGCGTTCTCTACGTTTTGTTTCATGATATAGAACCCACGGTTCCATATGTTCGTAAAATACTGCTGAAACTCTTCAATCGTTTCGAACGACATTTCGCGGAACGCATACTCGTTCATTATAAGAGTTTCGATATCTGAGGTACCCCAGTTTTCCCCGAGGTACTCCACGTTGATATCGCCCGAGCACATATCGAATACACCCTGATGCGGTTCACGGGGAGAAGTAATCCCGCCGATTATCAAGTCAATCTCTTTCAGCGTCAGCGTCAAATTCGCCATCTTTCTTCTCCTCCTTTTCGTTGAACCCGTTCAGGTTTACTTTTATGTTCACGCCGCCCCAATCCTCAGGCCAAAGCCTTTTTGCCTGTTCCAACGCATCGGTACGGTTTTTCAGGCGTTTGGTTATATTCATGTTGTATTGGTCTGCCGTGACTTCGATTTCGGAAGTTATCTGCCGTTCTTTCTTTTCGTTCTGGTTATGCGCTATGCCGAGGAACTCGAACATTTCGTTTTTGTAGTTCTTGATTTCCTCGGATAACTCCTTCCCGAAATACTGTGCATTGGTGCTCAGCGTTTTGAGATACGGAACTACTCTGGATACGAAAGCGTCCTCGTTATCCTCGGTCGCAAGCAGTAACTGTTTGATTTCCAAAGACAATGCGTTGGCGGTCTTGATAGTGTCCTCGTCGCTCGTATCGATACCGAACAGCATCGGAAGTTTTATCCAGTTTCGGTTGACCTTCTTCGCTACTTCGCAGTCGGCTACCATCGCGGCGTACAGTTCTATCGCCTGAAATACCGTGAACGACGTGTTACCCGCCGTAAGCGTAGGAAAGAAGAAGTCGGAAACGATAACGCAGTCCTTATTGACTATCATGTCTTTGAAATACTGCGACCCGCCGAACGCCGCGTAAGGACGCACCACGCCGAACTCCCCGTAGCAGTCCAGACCGTATGAGCCAGTAAACGGTAACGCGAGGTATGTCTTTTTCCGTACCATATGCCCGTCAAGATTTGGGAACGAGTAATAATACGGGAATATCGCCACGCGTCCGCACCGAGCAATCATGCTTTCGATACGTTTACTGTCGAACCTTGTACCGCCTACGATTTCCTTTGGCTCAGGTAAGTTCTGCCAATCGAAAATGGATATAGCCGTTTCCTGGAACGAGTTCATGTATAGCCGTTTCACATGATTGCGGAGTTTCGCCCTATCGCTTTTCTCGACCTTTGCGCGCGCCGCCTGTGCGGTCAGTTTAAATATTTGCTCGCGCAGGATTTGGTTATCCTTTTGCGATTTATTATTGGCGGCCTCGAGTTGCATAAGCCTGTCGTTTAGTTTTCCCATTTTACACCGCCTTTTCTGGATTTTCTATAGTAAAGTTTTTCATGTTGTTATAGTCATACCACACGCGCACACCTTTCGAAAACGTATCTTCTACCTGACTGCGTTCCATCTCATCGAGGAAAACCTCATCGGTGTTCAATACGGTATCGTCCGCGCGGTAGTAATCGAACAGCGTATGCTGTTGGAAACTGTCGGAAATATCAATCATGCTTTCGAAACCGTAAGCCTTATGATATTTCACGATTTCATCATAGAATATATTCTTGAACACAACGACCCTCATATACATTTTATTCACGATAAACGGAACGATAGACGAGCCGAATGAAACTTCCGACGGAGTATTCTTCAAGTCCTGTATCTGAAACTCTTGCAGTTTCCGTTCTTTCGCTTGGTTGTTGTTCAGCGTGAGATAGTTTGAAATCGTGTTCGTTGCAAAGTCTGTCGCTTGTTTTGCGGCGCTTACCTCTGCCAATGCAGGTGCGGCAGCGTTTTTATTTAAGGCCGCCGATATCTGTCCTCCTGCAAGTGTTGCGCCTATTCCTACCACCGTATTCGCCAGTCCAGCCGCTGTACGCACGCCAAGATTTTCACGTTCGGTTTCCTGTTTTACTTTCAACCCCATTATTTGGGAGTTATAGTTTTGGCGGTACCAGTCTGCGTACGCGCTTGAAAAGTCCATGAACGTGGTATCGTTATTGAAACTGATAAAGTTATTCGGCGTGTATTGTATTCGCTCTTCGTTAAAGTATAATGTCGTGCGATACGGCGGCACGAAAGATTGTTTATACGTTATTCTTGTTGTGCCCGCGTAAGGAATAATTTGTCGCATATCATATTCATAGACGTTTCCGCCGTTGAATATATTCAGTTTCCTATACTCAGGAATAGAATACATATCGATAGGAAGATTTTCTATAAACGTTTCATATGCTGACGGTGATTTTTTTATTAAGGCTATTTTTCCAACGTTTGCAACATTTAAATATTTTATGAAATTCGTATACGCTCCCGTAAGTATAGCCTTATAATTATCTCCGTCTTTTGTTACGGTCACGTTTATCTCATTTTTAAGATTGAGATAAACCATTGAGGAAACGATATCAAATCCCGCTGTTGTTTGGTTTAAAAATTTATCCAGTCCGAAAATATCGAGGAGTTTATCGTTTGAGTTATCATAAAATATGAAATCCTCTCTTACGGTTCCTGTGGTTAAATCGTATACGAACGGCAAAACAAAATTACGTATGGGATAAGTAGTATTTCCTTCTACATATGCGAATTGTTCACTTGTGCTTTCTTCGTATTTTAACGTCGTAGTAAATACTACAATCCCTACTGCCAGAGTAGGAAGTCCCGAAAATTGAAACGTTTTCAGCAGGTTATATTCTTCCTCTATTTCGTATATCTGCCCTGCATCTATCGCTTTATACTTTCTTCCGTTCGACGTAAGTTTATTGCTGTTATACGTACACATAGACGGATAGAACCTTGCGAATTTCAACTGCCAGAATATATTGGACACTAAATCTTCGTCGCAGACCATGCGGCAGACCATATCGTTTACGTACTCGAAATCCCGTATGAAATAATACCTCGTCACGCTCGGCTCGGTATCGTCGTTGTTCACGTAATACTTAAACCGCGCATAATTATATTTACGTTGATACTCGAGATAGTTCCCCTCCAACCTGAACGGGTCTGTAGGATTGAACGGTGCTTTTATGATTTCCGTTTGAACTCTTAAACTGTTGAGGGAGAGTTCACGGTTTTCTTGTGAACTCCCCACAAACAGATTTTCTTCGTCAATCGTAGTCATATAAAGTTTGATGTCTACAAACATATTTGACTACTCCTTTTTAATTTATTACGCGCCTGCGGCTACGTTGGAAACGCTGATGATACGGTCGGACTTGAAGTCGTCTGTAATGACCAACGGAACATTTACATACGCGGGGCACATATCGAAACAGTAATCCTGGATTTCGTTGTAGTACGTGGTACGCGCGTTCAGAGGTTTTGAGATAGCGGATTTGAACCCGAGGCCGAACTTCACGGCGTTGAAGTCTACGATACGCCCGATGAGTTTACCGCCCGTAATAGTCGCTTTCGTCATGTTCATGGGGTCGAGGTTAGTATTCGCGGCAAGCGTCGTAGGATTGAGCGCGTCTACCTCGATGATACGGGAACGCTCTTCCTGCATACCGTAGTTATCGCTGTCCTCGGAACGGAACAGGAACGGTTTCAGATACTGCTTGTAGGTGAACTTCTGCGCGAAGTCAAACGCGAACTGCGTATCGATGATAAGCACGAAATCGCCCGTACCTCTCGTGGTGTTGAACTTAACTTTCTTGTACTGCATGTTCGATTCGGGGTATCTCTGCATTGCAAACACTTTATGCATGAACGCATTGAGGGACGCCGCATCGCTGAATTTCTGTACGTTGGCGTAGGTATCGTATTGATACTCTTCGCAGTTCAGAACGTTGTTTTCCATGACATACTCAGCCGCGTTATTCTCGGACTGGAGCACCGCAAGTTTGCCCATGATAAAATCATCGAGCGAATTGTTTTTGAGCGCCATCAACATATCAGCCGCATCGTAGTCAATCATACGCTCCATTTTCGCGTTGATTTTATAGATAAACGAAAGCGGGTCTTTGCCGTAATCGAATGTTACGTAAGGGTTCGTAATGGTCTTAGGCGCATATTTCTTCCCGCCGTACAGATTATCCGCACCTTTATCCCGCGCCTGTACAAGGACTTCCTGGAACATACCGTTCAGGCTCCCGCCGTTCATTGCGGCGTAGCCTTTTTCAAGCCCGCGCAAAGGGTTATCAAGTCTTGCAACTTCCACGCGCTGGGTCTGTACGTACGACATCAGTTTGTTGAAGATAGGCTCCAACGTGTTTACGATTACGTTCGCGTCTGCGGTATTGATGGCGGTGATTTCATCATCGGTCACTCCCGCGGCTTTCAATACCTTTTCATTACTCATCAAATGCGACATTGTTTATACTCTCCTGTTTTTAAAATATTCGGCAACTTGTTTTGCCTCTTCCTCGTCTTTCTTTTTCTGCTCGTCCTCGGGCGTTACTTTCGCCTGTGCGCCGAGCAGTGCGTTCTGCTGTCTGAGCAGTAGTATTTCATCTTCCAACGCTTTTATTTTCGCGTCTTTCTCATCATCTGTTGCGGGGGGCTCAGGCTCTGAAGTGGCGGCAGGCTTGACCCCCTTATCCGCAAGCCGTGTAAGCAGTTCGTTAAATTCTTCGTCCGTCATTATTCATGCTCCACTTGGTCTTTACGCTGTTTCAGTTCCGCGAGCACGCGTTCATACTCCGCAATCTGCGCGTCCAACTGTTTCAATTCACCGTCTTTGCGGTTGAGTTTATCATAGCACGCCGCGCAGACGTCGAAATGCTCGTATTGTTTCGCTTCGGACACTTTTACCTGTGCCCCGCACTTATCGCATAGAAATACTGCCATAGGTTCCAACTCCTTTTCTTCTTTTTTCTGCTTTTCTTTATTTATATTCATCACCTTTTCGGTGTTTTTGCTGCGCGCTTCTTTGAACGCTTTCCGTAGTTGCGCTATCAATAGCAATATCCACGTTGCAAGGCAAGCGGCGTAGGTCGCTATCCTGAACCCGAAATCTAACCATTCACTCATTTCTTACTCCTTTTTGTCGGTAATATATTTACAAAGGTATCGAAGACCTTTGCATTCTCGAACTCGATAAGCCCGCTTTCGAATATCTCCACAATAGCCGTTTCAAGACTTTTCAGTATCAACCTGTTGTCGGGGCGGCATAACTTGATATCGAATACGTAAGTCGTGTAATTATTCCGCGTCGGTTCCGTTATGTAATACTTATTCCGCTCCAAAGACTTCCAGAACGTGACGCGGCGTTCTCCGTCCGAGAGATTATACATCGCTTTGCGCTTGTCTGGCTTTCCTGTAATATATCTTACGTCTGTATTCACGTATGCGTTACCCGTAGAGAACATATCCTCTTCCTTTCCTCGGGTAATCATGCCTACGATGCTCTCCTCTCGTGCGGCGAGCCACTTCGGGTTCGGCTTGATATGGCACCATACCGCAAGCGGCTTTATCGGATAACCTGGCTTATAAATCGTATAAGATTTTTTAAGCCCGTAGGAAATATCGAGCGGCTGTTTGAAATTGAAATTTTCAAGAAATATATCGTACGGCTTTGTAATGTTGCCGCATAGTATAACCATACAATTGCGACGAAATCGAAAAACTGTTTCCAAAAAGTGTAGAAATCCATGGTATCTTTTATCGTCCGACATCTTCGGGGTAAGCGGGATAAACTCATCGAAGAACGCGGTGGTGGTCTTTTCGATATTGTTCTTGACGAACTCTTCCATTTCCTCGATCTGTTCCTCGAGTTCCTGTTCGCGCCTCGACTTTACGGCACGCTGTCCTACGGGCGATACCGCGCCGCGGAACTTCCCGTACGTGGAAAGAGCGACCGCATATCCTACAATGATACCGTCGATTATCACTTTATTGCCCATGGTCGTGTATTGGTGACCTTTGTACTTTTTATCGTCCAATAGATAACTGTCCCAAAACGCGCCCGCGAGCATATTATCCACTTCTTCCTGCGTTTCGCGCACGAGTACGAAGTACTCGCCTTTCTTGAAATATTTGTTCAGGATATGCTCGTGCACGGGGTAGGTTTTTCCCGCTCCGCGCACGCCCGTCAATATTTTTATTCTGAATTGGTTATAGTCAAACACTTTCCGTGCGTGGCTCTCGTAAATGCTGTTTCCCATGGATAGATAGGGGGGCGGGTAGCCTGGTCTTTCGGACACTATGGGACGGCTCGCGCCGATTAAAATTGCGATAAAACCCAAACAGTACTACTTTGTCGCCCCCTCTCCCTGGTTATATTATACTACATTTATATGAATTTGTCAATAGTAAAAACTAATTAAAACCAGTTTACGACCTCGCATACGATTTCTTCAAACGAATCGTTGTCCGACACTCCGATATGTTGTACCTGAAAATCTTCTTTTGGCTTGTTTACATCACCTTTGCAATATTCTGACAGCAAACGAGCGTTTTCTTCGCTTTTAGCGGCGCAGATGTATTCCTCTACTTCGTCGTAAGTCGGACTTTTATTTACAATGACGCGATACAAATGCAATCTATTCCAAGAATTTTTTTCAATTTTCTCAATTATTTTTCTATATGTCTTGACTTGTTCTTCCTCTGCTTCCGCGCGCAGTTTGTATTGTTCTGCAATATAGTAAGGCGTACAGTCAGGAGTAAAGCCGTGGTCTTTTGCGAATTTTTCCTGGTTCTGTATATTTGCTCTCTCATGGTCTCTTAATCGTTTTATTTCCTGAACGATAGTCCATGTATGCTCACAGCCCTCACAAGCATGGAATTTGCACTCGTCGCACATTTTTATCATTTCATCGATTGAACTCGCGCATCTTAAATCTATATCCTTTTTTATTCTCTTTTTCATTTCTTCCTCCCGAATAATCCACCGAACATACCGCCGCCGCCCTCATAATTCATGCCGTGCGCCGTGCGGTAGTCGTCGCGGAATGCTTTTAACGTATCGTTTAAATCCGCAATTTCTTCCGCGATACTTATTCTATTTTTAACTACCATACTAAGTATATCTCTTGTGGCATCTTCTGCATCTTTTTTTTCACACTGTGTATGCGCAATAATACAATTTCTTACAACATCATATAAATAATCCCTATTTTCTTCCATTTCTGTCCCTCTCCTCTATCAACTGATAATATTTCAAACTCTGTTCCACGAACACTACGGGCTTGATAAAACCGTAATCCGATTGTTGCAGTAATAACGTTTCGAACCCGCCGTCGATAAATTGTTGGTGGGTAGGCGGCTCCATGATGCGTCTGCCTGACAATCTTATGTCTTGCATGATTTCGCCGTCCTCGTTGGCAAATATCGCGCTGTAATTGGATATTTCCTTTACCGCAAACTCAAGATAGTATTGACGTAGTTCCACTTTCCCGACCAAATCGGAGTACCTGGAATTAAACCTTAAATCCATTTCGATGGGGACATCTGATACGAAACCGTCCGTGTTGGCGTATACGATATGCTCCCAATTGGATTGCAATAACCTGCAAATCTTGACTTTCGCCGAACCGTTCACGTACAGATACAACGGATAAAACGCTTTCTTGTCTTTCGTTTCATACGTTATCGTCGCGTTTACCCTGTTTTTCTTGTCACCGCCTATCATGTACTCGTACACGGGATATTGGTCGTTCGCTCCGAACGAGCCTATCAGCGTATTGTTTTTCGCCTTGTTATACTTACGTATAGGCTTGTCAGGAGTGTAGATATTATCCTCGATGAACTTATCGAATATGCTTTTCTGCATCTTATACGAGTACTTGAACTGTATCGCATATTCTACATCGTAGAACTCTTCCAAACATTCCAACATATCCTTTGTAAGGTACGTATTAAACGGCTGTCTTTGGTTCTCTATGAATTTATCGAATAATCCGAAGAAGTCGTATACGATGGGAATACAGCGGTATACTCGTATCTTGGCAATGTACCAATGCTTTACGGGTACTTCTATCAATCCTCTTGTGCCTTTCCCCTGTGGAAATAACGAGTTATATAATTCAGACGGGAACGACGCGCGAATATCATAACTGTATACATCTTTATAATTCCCTGCCTTTTTCAGGTACATGAACGCTTTCACGCTTTCTTTCGTTTTCTTCCACGTGATGAACTCTTCCTCCTCAGGTTGCGGAAATATCTTGTCAAATTTGTATCGGTTGATGAATTCGTTCTTGCAACCAGTTACGCACTCCATGAACTCAGCCTTTGCCGTCTGCGTGCACGTGGGCTTGAAATATGTATCCGTAAGCATCAGACGCTTTGCCGTTTCCGCGTCCGTATAGTCCTGCAAGAACTTCTTTTCGTAGGAGCATATCGTTATCTTTTCTTTTTTCGTGCGGTAGATTTCCATATAATCGCCGTATACGTTCCATGACATGGTTTTGTCAGACGGTTCGCGTTGCTGATGGAATTCGGGATTATTCAGCAAACACCATATCAGCGACGGCTTACAGATGGAAAACGATACAAGGATAATAAAGGAGTTTTCAGTGTCGTATTCGTTAAAACCAAGTAAGGCCTCTATATTTACAGTTATTGCACGTTCCCCGTCTGTTTGTGTTGTAAATACGTGCGTTTCCAATCCTCTTTCGGTTGTTTTTATATCCGGATAAAATAATTTCATGCCAATTCCCTCGCCTGGATATATGTCTGCGCTATCTTTTTCAGTTCTTCCAAATCGTTTATTTTTCTGATCTGGCTTTCGTCAAGTTCTGTGTTCTTGATTATCCAATCCTGTAGAGGTACAGGGTCGGACGGTTTATGCGAGTAATCGTGAGGAACGTACATAAACGTACCTTTTTTCAGTAATATTTCGGTCTGTTTTACATCGAAATTTGTGCCGTAGTATTTGTTTACCTCGTTATAAAATTCTCGCTTAAAACTCTCCTCGTCGGTCGCAATGCCTTTCAGGTACTTCAACGCTTCCAATATCTGTTGCGGCTCGTAGTGCCCTTTCTTTTCTATGACATCGCTCAATTTATACGGGATTTCCCGAAGTATCTTCGTATATTCTTTGTCCATGCCGAGAAAATCGGGAAACTTCGCGTTTTTGCTGTATTCCATCGATAATTTTATCGATTGCTGTTGTACCTTTGAAACATCTGCCACTATATCTTCTATCTTGAATACGCTCTTTACCTGACCTTTTATTCCGACCGTGATGTTGGATTTGTTTCTATGGATATAGTTATATCTTGAAATTGCCATTTCATACGCTCCTTATATGCTTTCGATACTGCTGAAAAATGTGCTCCGTCTATATATCCCGCAAGGATAATCAAAGTATTGCGCAACTCTTTCAAATCCGTTGACGAAAGGGCTTTTTTAAGCCCCTCCGCCATCGTTTCATAATCTACTACTATATTCATATGAGTTAAAAAGGAGGATTGTCTTTATCTTTCTTCGATTCAATAAGTTCTAAATCCCTTACGAGCACATTCACCGACCTGCCTTTACTACCGTCTTCGCGCGTGAAATCACGAATACGCAGTTCTCCGTTCACTGCAACTTTATCGCCTTTTTCTACGTAAAGTTTAAAGATTTCTGCCGTCTTATCGAAGAGCGTGATATCTACAAACATCGTCTGTTTATTTCCCTCGGCATCCTTTCCTTGGTCTATTGCCAAACAGTTATTCACCATCTTTTTCTCGGTTTTCGTCTGGACGTATTCGACGTCGCGCACCACTCTTCCAATCAGATAAATTTTGTTCATTGCTACAAAAACTCCTTTAAAAATTATTTATTATACAACGCATCAAACTCCGCGTTATATTCCTCGATTTTAGATTTAAACGGTTCTTTATCACCGTCTTTATCTGCAAGCCCGCTCAAAATAAGTCCGTATAAATATATCATTTTATATTTCCTATGCTCTTTCGGTCTATGTTTATTCAAAATCATGCTCCAACCGTTTTTTATTTTTGAATAAAATACGAAATCCTCCATTTTATCGAAAAGCACCACTTCCATGTTTTCGAAATCGTTAAAAAGCCTGAAAATTTCCTCATACTGCAATGTCTTGAAATACAGAACATCTGCTTTTATGCTATCTGTCATCCCACACTCTCCTACAGCCTCCTACACTTAATACGTTGGCAACGTAATCGATGATTTCCCGTACCTCTTCTTCTTTCGTCATGGCACTTGCTTTCCCGAGCAGTTTTAAGATTTCAATTTCTTTCACGTTCGCGATGCGTACCCGATACCCGTTATACTTGGTATATCTATACACCATATTCTTTGCGCTTGGCTCGTTCTCGGAATATACGTGAAATGTATATTTCAACGCGCTTTCCTCTCCTGGTCTGAATGCTTCTACCTTGTAAAATTTCTTCATGGTTAATCCTCCTGTATATATCCTATTATTTTTTCACTATAAGGGATACAAAAATATACAACACCGAATTCACTGCTGTAAAAACCATTATACTTTTTTCTTTCGGTAACAACCACGCAATCCCCATCTTTTAATTGATTTACTTGTTTTAATTCCATTTTACACCTCTTAAATTTTATTTGCGCGGTATTGACCGACCGCGCGCGGTTTCGTTCGTTATGAGTCTTTAATCAGGTCTTTTATCCTGAATAATGTTTCGCGCCAAAACTTTTCCAAAGCATCGACTTCTTCATCGCGTTCTTCAAATACCGCTTTGTAGAACCAATATTCCCAACGCTTTTGTATCGTCAGATACTCTTCTTTCAATAAGTTCTTTGCCCTGTTCATGTTTACCACCTCTCTTTTTTTTGTACCTATATTATATCATGCCTCATTTGATATGTCAATATCATTTCAAATATTTTTTTGTGAAATATTGTAAAATTATTTTTCACCAAATTTTCACATAACTATCACATTTAGAAAGGGGAGTTGTAACTCTCGCTGTTACATCCCA
>OGPH01001914.1_pt1 | contig 13572 bp, 11 predicted proteins | sample 1552891 | NCBI WGS metagenome assembly OGPH01 (sample SAMEA2580272, study PRJEB22360) | human gut metagenome | biome: human gut; feature: human-associated habitat; material: faeces | place: Denmark | collected 2008/2010 | reverse complement strand
GGCAGGGTGCAATTCCCGACCGGCGGTAGAGTCCGCGAGCGCAAGCTGAACCGGTGTGATTCCGGTACCGACAGTACAGTCTGGATGGAAGAAGATTTCTGTGCGGTCACTAGAGCAATCTGGACCGTCTGTTTGCAGCACCTGAAGTTCGTTTCAGGTGCTTATTTTGTTTGCAAAGGATGGTCTTCCATGAAAACACTATTCTCCTCGATCTCGGAAAATGTTCAATTTGTGCTGCTCTGCCTGGCAGTCACGGCGGCGGTCGTGCTGCTGGCATGGGGCGGCGAGAAGCTGGTGATGAAAAAGCGCCACCGGCTGAGCACCGCACACACCATCACGACCGTCGGCATGCTGGCAGCGATCTCAGGCGTTCTGATGGTCATCGAACTGCCGCTGTTTTTTGCGCCGCCGTTTTATAAGCTTGATTTCAGTGAACTGCCGGTTCTGATCTGCGCGTTTTCGCTGGGCCCGGTTGCAGGCGTGGTCTGCGAGTTCCTGAAGGTTCTGATTCATCTGTTGCTCAAGGGCACATCAACAGCGTTCGTCGGCGATCTGGCGAACTTCCTCGTTGGCTGTTCGTTCGTGCTGCCCGCGTCGATTTTGTATCAGAAGCTGTTGAGCAAAAAAGGGGCTGTCGCGTCTCTGGCGCTTGGCACGGGTGTTATGACCGTGTTTGGAAGCTTTTTCAACGCGTGGTTCCTCATTCCGCGCTTTGCCGTGATGTACGGTCTGCCGCTCGATGCGATCATCGCCATGGGTACACAGGTCAACGGTGCAATCACCGATCTTTCCACGCTCGTGCTGCTGGCTGTCGTGCCGTTTAATCTGCTCAAGGGCGTGCTGGTGTCGGTTTTGACGTTCTTCCTGTACAAGCGCGTGGAGCGGCTGTTTTTCCGAAAAAAGCAGCCGGAATGACGCCCTCGTCCAAGTGTCTTTAATACTATACAAAATCTCTGTTCTGCCCAATCTTCATAAATCTTTAACATTCTTCCGCTTGTTTTTTGCGTAGATTTCGGGTACTATTTTCTTTACTAATGATTGGGGTATTTGGATATGAAGGAAAAGAACCGTCAGAAGCGGCTGCGGCTGCTCGCGGAAGCAAAAAAAAAGCCCGCCGTATTTACGGTCTATATCATTCTGCGTCTGGTTGTCGTGGCAATCCTCGTCTCGTCGATCCTGCGCGGCGAATATGAAAACGCAGCAATCTGCCTGCTGGTGCTGTTTTTGTTTTTGCTGCCGCTGTTTGTGCAGAAAAACTTCGGCATCGAGTTGCCAAGCACACTGGAGATCATCATTCTGGTGTTCATCTTCGCTTCGGAAATTCTGGGTGAGTTGGGCTGCTTTTTCATCAATGTCCCCAACTGGGATTCCATCCTCCACACAACGACGGGTTTTTTGTGCGCAGCGTTCGGCTTTGCACTCATCGATATTCTGAACCGGAATGACAAGATCAAGTTCCAGCTGTCCCCTATTTATGTGGCGCTTGTCGCGTTCTGCTTCTCGATGACCATCGGCGTTCTGTGGGAGTTTTTTGAGTTCAGCGTGGACAGGCTGTTCCACATGGATATGCAGAAGGACACGATCGTGCACACAATCTCGTCTGTTATGCTTGACCCGACGAACAAGAGTATTCCCATTACGATTGACAACATCACCTCCGTCGCCGTCAATGGACAGGATCTGGGCTTTAACGGCTATCTCGATATCGGCCTGTACGACACGATGGAGGATCTGTTCGTCAACTTTATCGGCGCGCTGACGTTCAGCGTGTTCGGCTATTTCTATATCAAGCACCGCGGCAATGGCCGCATCGCCAAGGCGTTCATCCCCACCATCACGGAAACCAAGAAGGAGTCAGACCATGCGCAGCCATCCGAAAAAGCAGTGGAAGATCGGGACAGTTGAAAACTGCCGCCATCACTGGTATCTTCTCATCTGGATCGCTTATCTCGTCCTGTTTTATATTGCCGAGCATGTTGTGACCGACCATTACTGGGTATCGTATCTCCCGCTCGACGATAAGATCCCCTTCTGCCGGTATTTTATCATCCCCTACTGCATGTGGCACCCGCTGCTGTTTGCCATGACGCTGTATCTCATGTGGTACGACGTGCCCGCGTTCAAGCGCTTCATGGTGTACATCGGCCTCGGCTTTGGCGGCTCGATTCTGTTCTGTCTGGCTTTTCCGAACGGGCAGGATCTGCGCCCCACAGAATTCGCCCAGCATGATTTCTTCATCTGGCTTTTGCAGCGCATTTATGCCGCCGACACCAACACGAACGTCCTGCCCAGCATGCACGTCATCGGCTGCGCGGCGCTGACACTGGCCTGCTTTGACTCGCAGCCGCTCTGCAAGCGGCATTTGCAGTGGGTCGCGCTGCCGCTGGGTCTTCTGATCTGCGCATCGACGGTGCTTGTCAAGCAGCACTCGATCCTTGACGTGTTTGTTGCCATCCCGGTAAGCGTCATTTTATACTTTATTGTATACCACAAGACTTTCCGAACCATGCGGCAGACAGCATGACATCTTTTCTGAAAAAGCGCGGAAACCCGCGCTTTTTGCTTGACTTTTCTAAGAAATTATGAGATATTAACAAAACTTCACCGAAAAGGCCGTGTTGATTATTATGAGTATACTGGAAATTCTTCTGCTGGGTATCGGCTTGTCGATGGACGCGTTTGCCGTATCGATCTGTAAGGGCCTTTCGACGAAAAAGCTGCAGATCAAGCACTATCTCATCATCGGCGCATGGTTCGGCGGTTTTCAGGCGCTGATGCCGACCATCGGCTACTTTCTGGGCTCGACATTCGAGCAGTACATCACGGCCTTCGACCACTGGGTCGCATTCGTGCTGCTGGCTGCTATCGGCGCAAACATGATCAAAGAAAGCTTTTCCAAGGAAGAATCCGAAACAAACAGTTCTTTTGCTTTCAAAACGATGCTGTTGATGGCACTGGCCACAAGCATCGACGCGCTGGCTGTCGGCATCACGTTTGCGCTGCTGCCGGATGTCAACGTGCCGCTGGCCGTCTGTCTCATCGGCGTAACGACATTCGTCTGTTCCGCCGCCGGGCTCAAAGTCGGCAATCTCTTCGGCCTGCGCTATAAGGCAAAGGCAGAACTTGCAGGCGGTATCATCCTAATTCTGATCGGCCTCAAGATCCTGCTCGAGCATCTGGGCGTAATCAGCTTCTAATTTTCAACTCCGGCAGGACTTTCCTGCCGGAGTTTTTCTATCAGCATGCGGCATACTCCTCTGAAAGGGGAGGTTTGGGTGCAGCCGTATAACGACCAGCCAGATTTGCCGGGAAGCTTTTGCTCTGCTGGATTTTCCGCGCTGGAAAACCCGAAAGAAATATGCTATGCTGGAACTGTAAAAGCAGACAGAAAGGAATGCGAATCATGATCTGCAAGGACTTTCAGGGGCTAAAGCTTTCGCAGCTTGGATTCGGCACGATGCGGCTGCCGCTGCGGGAGGACAGATCCATCGACGAGGAGCAGGCCGCTGCCATGACAGCGGAGGCGATTGCGAAGGGCGTCAATTACTTTGACACCGCGTGGCCGTATCACGGCGGCAAATCGGAGACAGTCATCGGCGAAATTCTGAAGCAGTATCCGCGCGAAAGCTTCTATCTGGCCGACAAATTTCCCGGACATCAGATCGCGCCCAGCTACGACGTGAAGGCCGTGTTTGAACATCAGCTGGAAAAGTGCGGCGTGGGGTATTTCGATTTCTACCTGCTGCATAACGTCTATGAAAATTCCATTGCCGTCTATGAAGACGAGCGCTGGGGCATTCTCCCATATCTGCTGGAGCAGAAAAAAAACGGACGTATCCGCCATCTTGGCTTCTCGACCCACGCAGGCGTGCCCGCGCTGGAGGCATTTCTGGAAAAGCACACAGACGAGATGGAGTTCTGTCAAATCGAACTGAATTATCTCGACTGGACGCTGCAGCAGGCAAAGGAGAAATGCGAACTGCTGAACCGGTATAACATTCCCATCTGGGTCATGGAGCCGGTACGCGGTGGAAAGCTGGCGAATCTGCCCGCTGCTGCGCAGGAGAAGCTGCGCGCGCTGCGGCCGGATGCCTCCGACGCGTCCTGGGCGCTTCGCTGGGTGCAGGAGATTCCCGGCGTGACGATGATCCTCAGCGGTATGTCCAACATGGCGCAGATGCAGGATAATCTCGCCACGTTTGATCATCCCGAGCCGCTCAGTGCCGAGGAGCAGGCGCTGCTGCTGGAGATCGCGAAGGGCTTCAAGTCCGCCGTCCCGTGCACGGCCTGCCGCTACTGCATGCCCTGCCCGGCAGGCGTCAACATTCCCGGCAACTTCAAGGTATGGAACAACTATCATATGTATCGTACCTATGGGCACGTTCAGAGAGCCTGGGAGGTGGATCTGAAGGAGGAGGAGAAGGCGAAGAACTGCGTGAAGTGCGGAAAATGTGAGACCCTCTGCCCGCAGAAGCTTCCCATCCGTGCGGACCTGGTACGTGTGCAGCAGGAGCTTGATGACAGAATTTTCAAATAATTAATCGAATTTTCAGAAAATATTCATGGAAAAAGCATATAAGCTGGAATTTGAAAATGAACAGACCGGGGCGCTCGTTGTAAACTGCTGCGGCTGCTCCAAAACGGAGCCGCTGCACAGCTTCGGCCCGGCGTTAAAGCCCCATTACATGATCCATTATATCCTGAGCGGGAAGGGCGTGTTCCGCACGGGAGGCCGGGAATATCCGCTGGAGGCAGGGAGCGGCTTCCTGATTGTGCCAGGACACCTCGCTTTTTACCAGGCGGATGAAAAGGAGCCATGGACCTATGTGTGGGTGGGCTTTTCCGGAAGTGGCGTGGAAAGCTTCGTTTCCTATACGGGCCTGTCGGTCCGGCATCCTGTTTTTCAGTCGGATCATTCGGACGAGCTGTATGGAAGCGTCCGGGACATGATGGAGCACAACACCTATGGGCTGACCAATGAGCTGAGGCGGAACGGGCAGCTCCAGATTTTTCTGTCCCTGATCGCGGAAAGCGCGGGAACGCAGGCACGCCCGGAGGAGGACAGGGCGAACCAGTATGTGAAACGGGCGGTGGAATTCATTCAGCGCAACTACTGCAACCCTGTAAAAGTGACGGATGTGGCGGACTATGTCTGCATTAACAGAAGCTATCTTTATACCCTCTTCGAGAATTCCATGGGCATGTCTCCGCAGCAGTTTCTCACGGCCTTCCGGCTCACCAGGGCGGCCGAGCTTTTGGCGGTGACGCAGCTCCCGGTGGAGAGCATCGCGCTTTCCTGCGGCTATAATGACCCACTTGTTTTTACGAAGGCATTTAAACAGATGAAGGGAATGTCCCCCTCTGCCTACCGGAAGGAGCTTCAGAAAGGGGAGACCCGCCGGAACCGGGAATATCTTCGGCAGGTTGAGGATTTTATCAGCCAGGTGAAAAGCCTGCAGGGATAAATGGAACGGCTTAACATTTTGACAGGTACACGCAACAAATATCCGCTTGCCGTCATCGTTATTTTGTTATATGATGATTGTAGCTGAAAGCGGTTGCAGGTATGTGGAGCAGCCGCCATACGGCAATGGTGCCGGAAAGGATGAGTAAAGGAGAAGGGATTATGGAAATGAAAGAAAAAGTACTGCAGAAATTCGGGGAGGTGTTCGGGGATACCGAAGGGGTGAAGACCTATTTCGCGCCCGGACGCGTAAACCTGATTGGAGAACATACGGACTATAATGGCGGCCATGTATTCCCCTGCGCGCTTACCATTGGAACCTACGGCGCGGCGAGAAAGAGAGAGGATCGGAAGCTTCGTTTCTTTTCCATGAATTTTGAGCGCCTCGGCGTGATCGAGAGCAGCCTGGACAATCTGGTTCCTGAAAAGAAGGCGGACTGGACAAACTATCCCAAGGGAGTGATGTGGGCCTTTGAAAAGAGAGATATGAAGATCCCGTACGGCATGGACCTGCTCCTGTGCGGCAACATTCCCAACGGCTCCGGACTTTCCTCCTCTGCTTCCCTGGAGGTGCTGACCGGCTTCATTCTGCGCGATATGTTCGGCTTTGACGTGACCAACCAGGATCTGGCGCTGATCGGCCAGTATTCTGAGAACAATTTCAACGGCGTTAACTGCGGTATCATGGATCAGTTCGCCATTGCGATGGGCAAAAAGGATCACGCCATTTTCCTTGACACCGCAGACCTGAGCTATGAATATGCGCCCATCCATCTGGAAGGCGCCAAGATCGTCATCGCCTGCAGCAATAAGAAACGCGGCCTTGGCGATTCCAAATACAACGAGAGAAGAAGCGAGTGCGAGACGGCTCTGGCAGAGCTTCAGGAAGTGGTCGGCATCAAGACCCTGGGCGACCTGAATGAAGAGCAGTTTGAACAGTACAAGAGCGCCATCAAGGATGATGTCCGCAGAAAGCGCGCAAAGCATGCGGTCTATGAAAACCAGCGTACCGTCAAGGCGGTTGCCGCGCTGAAGGCCAACGATATCGAACAGTTCGGACAGCTCATGAACGCTTCCCACGTATCCCTCCGCGATGACTACGAAGTGACGGGCATCGAGTTGGATACCCTGGTGGAGGAAGCCTGGAAGGTGGACGGCGTGATCGGCTCCCGCATGACCGGAGCAGGCTTCGGCGGCTGCACCGTGAGCATCGTGAAGACCGATGCTATCGACAGCTTCATCGAGAAGGTGGGCGCAGAATATCTGAAGAAGATCGGCTACGCTGCGGACTTCTATGTGGTGGAGATCGGAGACGGACCGAGTGTGATCTGAATGAATAGCCGCTTTGCGGCTGTTCATTTATGAGCAGGGAGCGAAGCGGACTGCAAAAATTATTTGCGGACAGGAAATGAAGCGGGACGTGAATACGTCCAGCGGCGTTTCAGGGAATGGAAAGAGCACACAGAGGCGCGTCGCTGCGGGAATGGAGGAAAAGATGATTCAGAACAGTATCAGAGAATTAGTGAGATATGGACTTGCCACCGGCCTGATCGAGCCGGAGGATACGATTTATACGACGAACCGCCTGCTTGAGATGTTCGGGCTGGATGAGCTGGAGGATGCGGATACGCCCATCGTGGCGGACAAAAGTGAGGAGCCACAGCTGGTTGCAAAGCTGGAGAGCATCCTGAAGGACATGCTGGACTATGCGGCGGACAACGGACTTCTGGAGAACAACAGCGTAGTGTACCGGGATCTGTTCGATACGAAGATCATGAGCACGCTGGTGGCCCGCCCCAGCGAGATCATCCATACCTTCCGCGCGCACTATGCCAGCTCCCCGCAGGAGGCCACCGATTATTTTTACAAATTCAGCCAGGATACGGACTATATCCGCCGTTACCGCGTCTGCCGCGACCAGAAGTGGGTGGCGCATACCAAATACGGTGATCTGGACATCACCATCAACCTTTCCAAGCCGGAAAAGGACCCCAAAGCCATCGCCGCAGCCAGAAACGCGAAGCAGAGCGCGTATCCCAAGTGCCAGCTCTGCATGGAGAACGAAGGCTATGCGGGCCGGGTGAATCATCCCGCAAGACAGAATCACAGGATCATCCCCATCACCATCAACAACAGCGCATGGGGCTTCCAGTATTCTCCTTATGTATATTATAATGAACACTGCATCGTGTTCAATTCCAAACACATCCCCATGAAGATCGAGCACGACACCTTTGTGAAGCTGTTCGATTTCGTGAAGCTCTTCCCGCACTACATGCTGGGTTCCAACGCGGATCTTCCCATTGTAGGCGGCTCCATCTTAAGCCACGACCATTTCCAGGGCGGACATTATGAGTTCCCCATGGCAAAGGCCGGGGTGGACCGGGAGTTCACGGTAAAGGGCTTTGAGGATGTGAAGGCGGGCGTGGTGAACTGGCCCATGTCGGTGATCCGCTTAAACGGTCCTGACAGTGACCGCATCATTGCCCTTGCGGATCTGATTCTGGAAAAGTGGCGCGGTTATACGGATGAGGCGGCCTTCATCTATGCAGAAACGGACGGAGAGCCCCACAACACCATCACCCCCATCGCCAGAAAGCGCGGAGATAACTACGAACTGGATCTGGTGCTTCGCAACAACATCACCACAGAGGAGCATCCGCTTGGCGTGTATCATCCCCACGCGAAGCTGCATCACATCAAGAAGGAGAACATCGGCCTGATCGAAGTGATGGGCCTTGCAGTGCTTCCTTCCCGTCTGGACGGCGAGATGGCAGAGCTGGAAAAGGCCATCCTTTCGGGCGCGGATATCCGCAGTGACGAGGTGCTTTCCAAGCATGCGGACTGGGTGGAGGAATTCCTTCCCAGGTATGAAAACGTGAACGCGGATAACATCCATGAGATCATCCAGAAGGAGATCGGCCAGGTATTCATGGAGGTTCTGGAAGACGCGGGCGTATACAAGAGAACCGAAGAAGGACAGGCGGCGTTTGACCGGTTTATTGCGACGTTGGGATAAAGGCGGACGAGGCGGATTACAGATATAAAAATAAGAGATTGGACAGGGGAAGCTCCTTCTCCTGTCCGATTGCGCGGTGCGGCACGTGGATGGATTCCATGTGCCGCGCTTTTTTATTCGGGAACCGAGGATGCGCGGTGGTGTCCGTGAAAATGCTCTGCCGCGTTCTCCATCAGCAGATAAAAGGCCTGTCCCTCCGGCGAGATGCCGGGCCTGCAGAAATCAGGGGCGCCGCAGACCTGCCGGACAAAGCCGTAAGCGTCCACCTTTTCGTTTGCTGCGGCCCGCATTTTTTCCGCCAGCGGCAGGTATTCCGGAGACAGCCAGCCGTCCGCCATTCCTGTGAAAAGGGCATAGGCATACATCTGGGAAAAATTGACCTCCACGAAGGAATCTGTGCGGTTAAGAATATCATGGGACAGGCCGTCCTCCCGTACCATGCTGCGCAGGGCTTTCAGAAGCGGAAGCTCCATGGCGAGCAGGCGGAGACGCAGTGCTTCTTCCTGCATCGGGATACGGTGCAGAAGCCTTGCCATGGATGCCGCAGCCCAGCCATTTCCGCCGCCCCAGAAATCTGACCGCACGAAGCGTCCGGCTTCCGCGTCCCAGATGTGATGGAAAAGCCCTGTCTGCAGATCACATAAAAGCCTGTAATATCCCTCCATCTGTTCCACGGCCTCCCGCGTATGTCCTGCGGCAGCAAGAAAGGTTGGAAGCATGTAGCAGGAATCCGCCCAGACCTGCTTCGTGCCGATCACATGGCAGACCACGCCGCAGGAGGTGCGCGGCGCCCGGTACAGCGCCCAGTCAAGAAGCCGGTTCAGGGCATCCTCAAATATCGGGTCTCCCGTCAGCCGCCAGGCCTCCGCAATCGCCTCGCCCGGCGCACAGGGATCCGTCACCGCCTGATCAGAACCCATGACAGCGGCTCTTCCGTCTTCCTTCTGACGCATCACCGCGCTCATGGCGAGGGCGATCACCATATCCTTCTCCCCAAGATCGAGAAAGGCGTGGGCAGCCACGCCCTGTTCCCAGGAATGACGCTGCATGGAGAGGAGGGCTGATTTTACAGCTTTTACTTTCCGGATTTGTTCTGTGGTTTCCATATCTGCTGGATCTTATCTTCCTTTTCTTTTGTTTTCATTATAGAAGTCTGTATGTCGGGCGTCAAATTTTTCCTGCCCTGTTGAAAAGTGGATCTTGCTGAAAATGTTCCTTTTTTGCACTTGTAATACCGCTGAATTGACCTGTGCAAAAAAGCATTATGGATCAAAACTTATAGATATTGCACAAATAGTATCGCTTAATTAGAATGTAATCATGCTAAATCACAAGTGATTTCAAAGGCCAGAGAAAAACAGGTGAGATAATGTATAAGCAGGCTGGTTAAAAAACCGGACCAAATATGGAATAAAAAACAAAATAGAAAAGGAGGGGCTAATGTGCGGAAGAAAGGAATAAAACTGAAAAAATACTGGCAGCTCTATCTATTGTTGATACCTGCAGTCATTTATGTATTGATTTTCGCATACGGGCCGATGTATGGAATTATTATCGCATTTAAGGATTATAAACCAAAGCTTGGATATTTGGGAAGTGATTGGGTCGGGTTGAAACATTTTATCCGTTTTCTTACATACCCGGATTTTTGGAAACTGATACGCAATACTTTGTCCATTTCGATTTATACTTTGCTGACATTCCCATGTGCAATCATATTAGCACTTTTATTTAATGAATTGAAAAGTGGGGTATTCAAAAAAACAGTACAGATGGTGACCTATGCACCATATTTCCTTTCCATGGTAGTTATGTGCAGTCTGGTCATACTCATGGTTGGAAGAGAAGGCCCCCTGGGACAGTTGTACGGAATGATTACCGGGAAAGCTGCCGATTTGCTCACGCTGCCAGCATACTTCAGCAGTATATATGTATGGTCAGGAGTGTGGCAGACAACAGGATGGGGAACGATCATTTATCTGGCGGCCCTTTCAGGAGTTTCGCCGGAGTTGATTGAATCAGCCAAAATTGATGGGGCCGGAAGGTTCCAGGTCATCCGTCATGTGAATCTTCCTTGTATTATGCCGACAATTATTATTATGTTCATTATGAATACGGGAAATATTCTGTCGGTAGGTTTTGAAAAGATTTTTCTGCTTCAGAATGATCTGAATCTGGAGACATCAAGAGTTTTGTCTACTTATACATATGAAATTGGACTTTTGGGAGGTCAGTTCAGTTACTCTACTGCAATCGGGCTTTTTAATAACCTGCTTAACATTCTGATGCTGTTTATTTCCAACAGAATTTCAAAGAAAATTTCAGGAATTGGATTGTGGTAGGAGGATGATATGAAAAAGAAGAAAAAATGGGAAGTATTTGATATTGTAAATTTCTTTTTTATGTTGTTGATTTTATTCATAACCATTTACCCGCTTTATTTTACGGTGATAGCGTCATTCTCAGAGCCAAGTGCGGTTGCTACCGGTAAAGTAATATGGAGGCCGGTGGGATTTACGCTGGATTCCTATAAGCAGGTGTTTGCCTATAAGCAGATATGGCAGGGTTACATAAATACGATTTTTTATACGGTGTTGGGTACGGCGTTTAATCTGGTTTTAACGATTCCGGCAGCATATGCGGTAAGCAAAAAGTATCTTCCTGGCAGAGGAATCGTTATGGGATTTTTCCTGATAACAATGTATTTCAGCGGTGGAATGGTGCCTACATACCTGCTGATAAAAAATCTGGGTCTGATTAACACAAGGCTGGTGCTGGTGATTGTAAGCGGAATCAGCATCTATAATCTGATTGTGACGAGAACCTATTTTACCACGAGCATTTCAGAGTCCATTTATGAGGCCTCAAGGATTGACGGCGCCGGAGAAATCAGGACGTTTCTGTCCATTGCGCTTCCACTGGCAAAGCCCATTATCGCAGTTATGGTGCTTTATTATGCGGTTGCGCACTGGAATGATTATTTTAATGCGCTGCTGTATGTATCCGATCAGAATCTGGAGCCTCTCCAGTCGGTGCTCAGGAGGGTCCTGATACAGAACCAGAATGCTCTGGATGAGAGCATGATGCAGCAGTCCATGTCGGCAGGAGAGCTTCTTGACAGTGCACAACGTGCTTATGCGGCGTACACAATGAAATATACCATGGTATTTATTGCGAGCGCACCGCTTTTGATAGCATATCCCTTTGTTCAGAAGTATTTTGTCAAGGGTGTCATGGTGGGCGCCGTAAAAGAATAAGAAAAGGAGAGAAGAGGAATGAAGAGAGGAATGAAGAAACTGACGGCTCTGGGACTGGCGGCAGTAATGCTGTGTGGATGCGGAACTGGGGGAGGCACATCATCGGAAAGTGGCGTTTCACAGGAAAATGCCTCTCAGACACAGGCGGCGGGTACGGAACAGGCGTCAGTGGAGCAGGCAGAAGCCACTTCCTATCCGGAGTATCTGAATCTGGATTCTGCCCGCCCGATCGTGAACGAAGGGGAAGAGGTTACGCTCAGTGTACTGGTGATGAGAGAATCCATTGCGAACAGCGATGTCAATGAAAACTGGTTTGTAAAATTCATTGAAGATGAACTGAACATCAATCTTGAGATTGAAGAGGTCAACGAATCTACATATCAGGAGCGCAGAAATCTGATGCTGGCGTCCAATGATCTGCCGGACATTATGATTAATATGCGGCTTAGTGCCAATGATATGGTAACTTATGGTACGGAAGGAGAACAACTTCTGCCGATGAGTGATTACATTAATGAAGAGCTGACTCCGAATATTTATCAGATGCTGCAGGAAAATGAAGCGGCCAGAATCGAAAATACGGCTCCGGACGGAAAGATGTATACCATTCCGACTATGATGGCGAGCTATCCGGGATTTGGAGATACCATTGGTATGCAGAGAGTTTTCATTGATAAAACCTATATGGAAGCAGCTGGAATTGAAAAGGTTCCGGAAACTCTGGATGAGTTCGTGGAGATGCTCCGTGCATTTAAGGCGCTGGATCCTGTTCAGATGGGTGTGGATGAGATCTGGCCCATGGTATCGACCTGGGGGAATGATAAGGAATTTCTGTTGAATGCCTTCGGATGGATTCCAAATACTGTGACGGATCCCACCTCCCCTGCATGGGACGTGGAAACACAGGATGTGGTTATTCCCTGCGCGCAGGAAAAATATGCGGACTATGTATCGCTTTTAAATACCCTTTACAGTGAAGGACTGATCCATCCGGATTTCTTCACCATTGATAAAACGGCTGCGAGAGCATTGTATGCGGAAGGCGCTGTGCCTGTGCTTGCGGATGCGGCTCCCTATCTTTCCGTGCCGGATCGCTATGAGGATTATGTAGAAGCCATTCCGGTCAGCAGCGAATGGTGTGAAAACGGCATCACCAAGAAGAGCCCCAGCTATACTTTGGGAACAGTGCTCATCTCCGCAGATACGGAATATCCCGAAGTCTGTATGAGGCTGCTGGATTATCTGTATTCAGAAGAAGGTTCCGTATACAGCACCTGGGGATGTCCGGAAGGCAGTGAGGATACAATGGGAATGATCGAGGGCTTCTATTTAACGGACAATGGAACAATCGGTTATCGTGACGTGGATTCCGGAACCTATGAATCAAGTTTTGATTATACAGTAAATGCAATAGAGTTATCACAGGATACTCCCAGAGATGAAGGAAAGAGGATTCTGTATGCACAGGAACTTCTTGGAGTGGAAAATCCGGAGTATCCGGAACTGGATCTTACCAATCCGGACGATCATTACAGGGCGCTTTGTTATGAGGCACATGAAGGACACATGGAAGAAGGACTTCCCAGTATGTACCTGGATGCGGAAGTAGCGGCAACCTATACGGATCTTCAGACTGTAATCAAGAACTACGTGGATGCGGAGACAGCCAAATTCGTGGTTGGACAGAGATCCCTGGACGAACTGGATGATTATTTTGAAGAACTGAAGGCTTTGGGAATCGATGAATATGAGCAGATTTGTAAAGATGCCTATCAGGATTACATCGCGACAAGAAAAGGATAATGAGGCAGGGGCCGTTTATACGGCCCCAG
>OGPH01001904.1_pt1 | contig 13667 bp, 17 predicted proteins | sample 1552891 | NCBI WGS metagenome assembly OGPH01 (sample SAMEA2580272, study PRJEB22360) | human gut metagenome | biome: human gut; feature: human-associated habitat; material: faeces | place: Denmark | collected 2008/2010 | reverse complement strand
TTTATATATTTAAAGTATCAAAAACAAAAAGTCCTTTTTTATAGGACTTTACTCTATGTACATATCATCGGTATCTTATTTGTCACATTATTACCTTTAGATTTTCAATATGCCCAATTTGATCATTTTCATCATTTTACTGTTCACAATTTTACTTTTCCCTTTCGGGATGTCATTTATCATTATGGTGGTGCCATTACAAATGTTATTCTCAATACATTTATGTTTATACCTTTTGGATTCCTTGTTCCTTTGTCTTTTCAATATTCATTTATAAAAACAACGCTCATAGGCTTGATGACAATCATAGGTATTGAATCATTACAGATGATATTTTCCTTATTTTGTATTGGATTTAGAACTTTTGATATTACTGACATTATCACAAATTTTATTGGTTTATGTTTAGGATATCTGATTTATTATATCGATAAAAAAAGACAATGCTTTGTGAAATGAACATTGTCTTTTCTTATCTATTGAAATGTTTGAATATGCTGATATAATGCTCCAATTAAATTGGCATCATTACGATAATGACAAGGAACAATTTCTGGCTTATAAACATCAAATCCTAAATGATCAAAAATATTATCAAAATGTTTATTAATTAACTCAATTAATAATGGTTGTGCACTTATACCTCCACCAATCGCAACTTTTTCACAATCAAAAATAATATGCACATTAAAGATTTGAGTAGCCACTTCTTTACAAAATTGACTAATACCTTCAATGACTTTCTCATTACCTTCATTAGCCATATCAAAGATTTCTATACCCGTATATTCCTGATTAGTTCCTAATGATTCCTGGACTCTTTCCAATAGTCCTTTAATACCATTACGTGTAGACCATGCATAGTCCCAACTAATACCATCTAAACAATTTGTTTTCACAAAAGAAAACTCTCCAGCACTAAAATGTCTTCCAGTATGCACTTTGTGATCTTTGATCAGACATCCTCCAATCCCTGTTCCTAAAATAACAACAGCTCCATCTTGTATATCCTGCAAATTCCCATATCCAATTTCTGCATTGGCTGCACATTTTGCATCATTACCAATCGTTATATTGATTGGACATCTTTCTTTTAAAATATCTACGATATTCATCTTATCAATATATCGTAATGCTCCACCTGTAAAAGCGTAACCTATTTCAGGATTGATAATACCTGGCATAGAAATAGCCATACCTTCAATACGATCTTTGTATTGATCATAAATGGTACCTATTGTTTCTACAAAATGATCCATTGTATCCATTGGTGTTGGGACACTAGATTTTTCTAAAATTGTTGAATCTTTCTGAATTAAAGCATATTTAATTGAACTTCCACCAACATCTAAAGCTAAATATGTTTTCATTTTCTTCTCTCCTTACCTATTGTTCTCTTATTCTTATTATAAAATGATTGATGTTAATAGGCAAATCAATTATTGTCTTTGGCGACTATGTATATAAACTGCTCCTATAAAAAAGATAATAGTAAAGATAATCAAATAAAAATAGTGACATATTGGAGTTAAAGTTATATTCTCAAATTGATAAGTAATACCTAAGATATTTTGAAATTCGACTACAGCTGTTTGAGGTAACTGTTGAAAACTTTGATTCATCGTTGAATTCATCATAGTTTGCCTTAATAATACTGCTCCATGTGACGTTGGAAAAATCTTAATAACCCATTGAATAATCTCTGGCAAAGTTCCAATAGGAATATAAATACCTGTTAAAAAACCAATCAACGTTCCCATAATTGATGTTGCTGTTGAAAAAGCATGATTACTTTTAAAAAAAGATGATATAAAAAACATCATGCTACTATTCATAAGAACTGTCAATAAAAGAATAACAATTATTTGCATATAAACTGAAAATGAAAACCAGTTCCCTTTATTAATAAGAATATATATTTGAGCAAAGAAAAGTGTAATAAGTGAAAGGAAAAAGCTAATGATCAAAGATGCCATAAAATAACCACCAGCTAATGCTGTTTTCTTGATAGGTGTACAATAAAAGTCTTTTTGTCTTTTTTGATATTGATCATCCACCATGACACTCAATGTCGCAACACTTGTTGAAACAGAAGTTGTTGCTAGCAATCCTGCCATAACCCATTGATCCATCAACTGATGGATATTTCCTATTTGTTCAAAACTAGAACTATATGTTTCTCCTAAAAAAAGAATATAAAGACCAATAATGATAAATGATGATAATAATGAAAAGAAAACCGCTGTTTTATCTCTCAAATAGATTTTTAAAACCCTTGATGCAAATATAATCATATATGAAGCTCCTTCCCTGTTATTTGAATAAAGACATCATCCATACTTCCTCTTGTAACTTCAAAATCTTCAATATATTTTTGACAATGATTTAAAATGGGTAATGCTTCAAATGTATTTTGAATAAAAGCAGTGATTTCCGTTCCATTTTGAATATATTGAATATTTTTCTCTTTTAACCATTCTTGAATAAAATGATGATTAGAAATCATTGTTAATTTATCTCTTGTATATTGCTTGCGTAATTGAAAAGGAGTCCCTCTTGCAACAATTTCTCCTTCATCCATGATGATGACATAATCGGCTGACATAGCTTCTTCCATATAATGTGTTGTTAAAAAGATTGTCAGCTGATATTTTTTCTGTAAATTATAGATTGTATTCCATACCTCTTGGCGTGTTTGAGGATCTAAACCTGTTGTTGGTTCATCTAAAAATAAAATCTGTGGCTGATGTATAAAAGCTCTGGCTATATCACATTTTCTCTTCTGACCACCCGATAATGTTCCATATAAACGATGAGCATATTTTTCAATATGCATTGTGTTCATGATATCGTTTATGGCTTTTTGTAATTCTTTTCCTTTCAGTCCATAAAGTGCAGCTCGTACTTTCATATTTTCTTCTATCGTCAATAAATCATCTAATAAGCCATCTTGAAATACAATTCCAATGGACTTTCTAATTTCTTCATCTTCATGTTGTAGTTGATGGCCCTGAATCCATACTTCTCCTGCATCTGGTTTTAAAAAGGTACAAAGCATATCAATGGTTGTACTTTTTCCTGCTCCATTACAACCTAAAAATGCAAACAACTGTCCTTGATGAACCTGAAAATCTATACCTTTGACAGCTTTTATACTACCAAAAGATTTCTTCAAATTTTTAACTTCTATTATTTCCATGATGAATGTCCTCCAGCTTCCTATTGATTTTATCAGCAATTGATTTTTCATGAAAATACATACAAATTCCTGTTACGATACCTACTAACAAAGCAATCATACCTACTTCAATAATATAAAGTATTTGCCATGGAAACCAATGAAAGAGACCTCCTCCAATCCCATAAACTCCTATGAAAATGTCGATAAGAATAACAAAGTTTTCAAACCAAAAGGAATCTATAGGAATCAATGAAGTCAATGTAATTAAAATAGAAATAGCACTTGTGACAATCAGAAATGATAAATAAGTCCAGTGACTTGCTTCCATGACCCTATCAGGAAAGAAAGATAATATTGAAATAATAAAAGATAAAACTGTATAAGAAATACAATTAATCAAAACCATCTGAATAAATTTATTTTTCATACAACTCCTCCTATAAGCCAAACTTTTTCTTAAATGCTGATAAGTAATGACGATTAATAATCAGATGTTCACCGTTCATAAGCTTTGCTTCCATTCTTCCACTCAATAATGGTCGAACTGACTTGAGATAGTGAATATTTAAAATCGTTGATTTATTAATTCTGATAAATGAACTCTCTTCTAACAGCTTTTCCCATTCGTATAGTTTCTTATGAGACAAATATACATCATGATCTAAATAAAGAAATGTCTTTTCATCAACATATTCAATATAATAAATATCTTTAATCAAGATGCGATGTATACGATCATTTTGATATCCCACAACCGTCTGTATGCGCTGATTGACATAATCAATCAAGTCCTTTGTTTCTTTGTCCATTTTCTTATAATAAACATATACCTCAGTTTCTTCACTTTTTCCTTTTTCAATATAAACTTTCAATATGATCACTTCTTTCTATACTTATTATTAATAATTCTTTCATGATTTTCAATTTTTTAAAGATAAGTTGCTTTTTTTGATGGCTAAAATACACAAAAAACATCATAATGACTTCTCATCACGATGTTCTTCTCCCCAAATACATAACTGATCTAAAGCTTTCATAAGAGATTGACCACGCTTTGTTAGTGAATATTCAACCTTTGGTGGTATTTGTGGGTAAACCTCTCTATGTATAAGCTGATTTTTTTCTAACTCCTTTAAATTCTGACTTAATGTTTTATCAGATATTTTTTTAATATATCTTTGTAGTTCATTAAATCTAACTGTTTTATATTCCATCAAACAATATAAAATAATCATTTTATACTTTCCTGATATAAATGATAACGTATAACTAAATCCAGTATCTTCAAAATTTGCATTTTCAATATAATTTTTAATCATAGCTTTCTCCTAAGATAGTACCTTACATAAATGTGGGTACTTGTTTTTATTTCTACCTGCATTATAATAAAATTATAGTCATTCTACAATCAAAAGGAAGAATAAATAATGTTAAAAGATTTAGGAGTCAAGCCATATGTATTTCCAATGCCTGTATTAATGATTGCAACTTATGATGAAAATGATAAAGTCGATGTTATGAATATGGCATGGGGTGGTATTTGTTCTCATGATATGGTCGCTTTAAATATTAGTGAAAGACATAAAACAGCTAAGAATATTAAAGCACGTCAGGCTTTTACTTTAAGTATTGCTGATGTGGAACATTTAAAAGAAGCCGATTTCTTTGGTATAGCTTCAGGAAATAATATGGATGATAAGTTTGAAAGAAGTGGATTAACAGCTATTTACAGTCAAAAAGTCGCTGCTCCAGTTATTGAAGAATTTCCATTAACTTTAGAATGTGAAGTTGTTGAATGTCAAAATACGGTTTATGGTTTTAGAGTCTTAGTTAAAATTGTCAATGTTCTAGCAGATGAAAAAGTTCTTGATGAAAATGGAAAAGTTGATCCTACCAAATTAAATGCTTTTGTATTTGATCAATTCCAAAGTAGATATTATGCTATTGGAGAGAAAGTTGGTCAAGCTTGGGAAAGTGGACAGGAATTGATGAAATAGCTACTTTAAATGAGTAGCTATTTTTTTGATTGAATTAGGATATAATAGGGAAAGATTGGAGGTAAAATATGAAAGCATTAATCACAGGGGCTTCATTGGAAATTGGAAAAGCTATTGCAAAAGAATTAAGTCTTCGAGGATATGATTTAATTTTAGTTGCTAGAAATATTCAAAAATTAAAAGAACTACAAACACAAATAAATACACATATAGAAGTGGTTTGTATGGATATTTCCAAAGAAGAAAACTGTTATCAATTATATAAAGAATATAAAGATATTAATGTTCTCATTAATGATGCTGGATTAAGAGATTGTGGTTATTTCTATCAGACATCTTTAGAAAAAGATATTCAAATGATTCATACTAATATTATTGGACTCCATGTACTAACAAAACTTTATCTACAAGATATGAAAGAAAAAGATCATGGAACAATTCTCAATGTCGCCTCTATTGGTGGATTTATGCCTGGTCCTCTTATGGCCACATATTATGCCTAAAAAGCTTATGTCGTTAGGTTATCAAAAGCTATAAGAGAAGAATTAAAAAAAGAACATTCTCATGTTCAAATCAGTATTTTATGCCCCGGTCCAGTAAATACACCATTTCATAAGACTGCTAATGTGCAATTTTCATTAAATGGATTGAGTAGTGAATATGTTGCAAAAATAACAGTGAAGCAATTATTGAAAGGAAAATTCTATATCATTCCTGGATGGAAAATCAAACTTGCTAAATTTGCAATGAAAATAGCACCAACATCACTTATTTCACATTATGTCTATCAAATACAAAAACAAGAAATAAAGTGAAAATTTGCTATAAGACACTTATAGCAAGTTTTAATGTTAAGACCTTAAAATATGTCTGAGATTTGTATAGAAGAGTATAAACTGTATGCCTTCGATAATAAATGTGCCCCAAAACAGATTAATACTGTTATTAAAAATATTATATTGTGGTACAAGCAATTTAAAAGTCAATGTATCTCCTGGCTGAAATATTCCCATTCTGCTCACAAGATTTGTAGCCAAATAAATTACTTCTGTCAAATAATTATCTCTTAAATATAAACTGTAATCTTTTCTTTCATCATATCCAATATATTGAATATAGAGCCATTTAAAAAACTAGCCGATTATTATGATAGACATAATTCACATTATAATGATAAAAGAGATACATCGGTCTTATCTCTTTAATATAGTCAAGTTGCTGAAGGTGTTCAACAGTTTCTGTAGATAGCGGGAATTCATCACCACTATATCTATAACTCCATTCATCAATTGGCTGATAAACAATTGTATCATTTTGAAAAACATATTTTTCCAATTCTTCTTTATATATACTCAAGTATTCATTTTTCAAAAGAAATCCTAAAACAACACCACAAATAATTAATTCAGTGAAAAAATACTTCAAGATATGATAAATAATATCTGCTATTTTGATCTTGTGTTGCTATAACTGTCATACGTGAACTCAAATCATATTTTATTAACTTGATCATCTTTTGACTCATTTTTTAATCAACAAAAGTAGTTGGTTCTTCTAATAAAATAATGCCTCTTTGTGAGATAATCGCAAATAATAATGACAAGCGTTTCTTTTCTTCTTCCATAAGCATTGAACCATACTTATCCAAAGTATTTTCTAATTCCAATTCCTTTAAGAGCTACTCTTCTAAAAACGAATCTTTCTTTATATTAAATATGTGATAAAGCGTATCTATATTTTCTTGAATTGTTAAATCTTCTTCAAACAAAAGTTTCTGTTTTGCATAATTAATACGTCTTACTAAAAAATCCTTTTAGACTTCTTATAATATTTCATGAATATCTTCTAAAAAATTAAAATCATAATCTTTTAAAAGATCCAAGCATATATCTATACGTTGATGTTCTAATAAAGTTGTAGGATGATGGGCATCATAACCAAAACAAACTTTATTATCTTTTGTAACATGTTTAAAGAATTCTGGATGTGGATAAGGATATGCCAAACCATCTTGATAGTAGAGTTTCCCATATCTTAAACCATTTAAGTTAATTTCTAAAACAGCATGATATTTTTTAGCCGCTTCAACAATGATTTGCGATGCCTTGTCACATGCTGGTGTCCATTGTCTTCTTCCTAACATAAAGAAGTCTGGATGTGCTATATATCTTGTTAATCCTAGTTCCAAAGCACTTTGAATTTGATTTGCATACATCAAGACATCTTCATCATTATTAAAATAATCATAATTATATCCATCAAAATAGCGGAAATGCTGTCCAATAATCATGTAATCACAACATTCTTTCATTTTAAGTAAATAATCTTTTTGATCATCATAATATTCTATTTCAAAGCCTACTAATACTTCAATTTGATCTTTATACTTATCTTTTAATTGATACATCGTATGTAAATATTCTTGAACATCTCGATTATACATACGTTCAGCAGCTATTTCTACATGAGGATAGGCCATATGCTCACTAAATCCTATCGTTTTCATTCCAGCTTCTATCGCTGCCAGAATATATTGTTCATCTTTTCCAACAGCATGATGACAGCGTGTTGTATGCGTATGTAAATTAAAATTCTGTTCCATTATTTATCTCCATTTTTATAAAAATTCTTGAATATCTTTTTCTATAAATCCTTGATCTGTTAACACCATCATAGATGTAAAACCACAATCTTGAATCAATTCCAAAGATTCTTTATAATAACAATCTAACATTTCTTTTTGATGACAGTCACTATTAAGACAGATTTTCCCACCATGATCATGAATATATTTTAATAGTATATGATGTGGATAAGGTGTTTTTCTTTGTCCTCTGGCAATAGCACCTGTATTGACTTCAAAAATTTTCTTTTGATCAATAAGCATATCAATACATTCATATGCTAATTTTAAATATTCCTGATCATCAAAATCAATAAATTCTTCATTCTCATTAAACTTTGTAAGTAAATCAATATGCCCTACTATATCTACATCACTTCTATAAGCTATCTTTTTCACTTCTTCATAATAACTTTGAGCATAGCTTAAAAAATCCCCATAATAATCTACAATCTTATGCGTCACTTCCTGACTTTGATCAACAGCTAAATATTCTTCACCAGCTTTTACAAAATGAACACTTCCAATAATATAATCATATGGATTATTTTTTTCAAAGCTTTGTCCTAAAATATCTTCTTCAATACCTAAAAAAATATGTATCTGATCTTTATATTTTTCTTTGACTTCAAGGACATCTTGAATATATTTTTGGGTGTTATCATCAGTCATAGAGTAATCATCTATTTCTCGACAATTCCCATGTCCTGAAAAGCCTAAAATCGTAAAACCTTTTTGAATAGCTTCTAAAGTCATGTCCTCGATTGTATTTTTGCCATCACAATAAAGTGAATGTGTGTGTAAATTTTGTTTTATCATATTTTATCATCCCTCTCCTATTATAATTCTTTTTCATTTCCATTGATAGTCTAAAAAGACTGTCTTTAAACAGTCTTCATTTATTCTCTAATGGCTAGAATATTATGTGGCTCAATTCCAACATACACTTTTTGTCCTTCATCAAACAGTGTAGAACTTCTAAACAATGTTTCTGATTTTAAAATAACATCATGACAATTTAATGTATATCGTAAAACATTTCCTCTTGAAATATAGTGACTAACTTTTGCTTCAAAACTATAGACATTTTGATCTTGAATTGGTTCATTTTGAATAGAAATGGTTTCCGGTCTAATTGCATAATAATGATTATCAAAGTCTTGTTTTGGTAGCAATGTTTTTAATTGATGATTATCTAATATATTATAATGTCCTATAAATTCAGCCGCAAATTTAGAAACAGGGTGTGTATATAATTCTACAGGATTTCCACTTTGTTCAATGATTCCACCATTCATTAAATGAATTTTATCAGACATAATCATGGCTTCATCTTGATCATGTGTTACAAATATAGTTGTAATTTTTAACTCTTTTTGTACACGTTTGATTTTTTCCTGTAACTCACGTCTTAATTTTGCATCAATTGCACTTAATGGTTCATCTAATAATAGAACTTTTGGTTCCATAACGATTGCCCTTGCGATAGCTACACGTTGTTGTTGTCCACCAGATAATTGACTCGGATAACTTTTTTCTTTTCCTACCAAATCTACCATTTCAATAGCACGCTGTACTTTTTGAGCTATCTGATTTTTATCTACTTTTGCGATTTTTAAACCAAAGGCAATATTTTCTTCTACATTCATATTTTGAAATAATGAGTATTGTTGAAAAACCATCCCTATACCACGTTTTTGAACTGGTACATCTGTAATATCTTTACCATCTAATATAATTCTCCCTGAATTAATCTGCTCTAATCCTGCTAAAGATCGTAATAATGTAGATTTTCCACAACCACTTGGTCCAAGTAATGTAACTAATTCACCTTTTTCTACATCTAAATGAATATTTTTTAAAACTTGATTTTCACCATCGTAGCTTTTGCATATATCTCTAAATTCAATGTATGCCATTAATTTTTCCCCCTCTTTGTGACTGCTTTATTTTGAATCATTAATGTTAATGTTGAAATGATAAATGTTGTAATAAAAAGAATAACGATAATTGCACTTGATAATTGTCCTGATTTTGACATTGTTTGATATAAATAAATACCTGCTGTTCTAAATGCACTTCCGGCAATCATATTAACAACAACGAAATCTGCAAATAACATTGTAAAAGCTAACATCATTGTTGAAATAATTCCATTTTTCATTTGTGGAATAATAATTGCAAAGAAGGCATGAAGTTGAGAACATCCTAACACCTGTGCAGCTTCTACAACACATTTCACATTTAATGCGCCAATAGTATTTTTTAAACCTCTAAATGTATATGGTAATATAATGATACAGTAAGCTCCTACTAAAAGAAAAAGACGATTTGATAAAAAGCCGGGTTTACCTGAATATAGTGAAATTATACCTACTGCTAAAATAACACCTTGAATGGCATATGGAATATTACATAAAATTTCAATATACTTTTCTAATTTTGGCATATATAATGTTGTCACATAAAGAACTAATAATATAGCCAAACTACAAATACACACTGGCACAAAAGAAATAACTAAAGATCTTAATAATGAATTAATAAAAGCTCCATCTGTTAATATTTCTGAATAGAAGCTAAGAGTAAAACCAGTTGGTAAAATATCCATCCATGCTGTAAAAACAGAATATAAGAAAGTTAAAGCTAATGGTATAATTAAAAATGCTGCGATAATAAATAAAATACATCCATCCCATAATTGTGTTTTTAATTTCATTGGACACCACCTGATTTCTTTTGTAATTTATTTGTAATTAAAACTGAAATAACCATTAAAGCCATCATGACCAATGAAAGAGCACAACCAAATTCTTGATTTTGAACAACTTCACCAACAAATTGTTGAGAAATACGAATTGGTAATAGAGAAATATTATTACTCAACAATGCATATGCTGTTCCATAAGCCGCTAATGAGTTGGCAAATAAAACTGAAAATGTTCCTAATATACTTGGTAATAATGATGGTATTGCAACTTTAAACCAATAGTGAAAACTGTTTCCACCTAATAGTCCTACAGCTTCTTTCCATTCTTTTCTTAATCCTGAAAAAATAGGAAGCATCAATAAAGTTCCTAATGGAATTTGGAAATAAATGTAAGTCAATAACAAACCATTAATTGTATATAAATCATAATTAGCCAAAAATTCTATTCCATAATTTTTTCCAATTAATGTTAATATACCAACATTTCCTAATAAAATCATAAAAGCAAAAGCTAATGGAACTCCAGCAAAATTACTTGTAATATTTAATACTGAAGTGAAAGCATTTCTTATTTTAGGACTGGCATTATGTGCTGCTTTTGCACCAATAAATGCAATAAATATACCAACAACAGCTGAAAAAATAGATATCCATAAACTGTTATAAATAGACTGTTGATATAGACGTGTACTAAAAATTTTAACAAAATGGTCTAGAGTAAAACCTCCACCACCTGTCTTTGAAAAACTTTCTATCACAATATTAATTAATGGTAATATTTCAAATAATAAGACAATGATAAAAAAGGGTAATAAAGCGAACAGATAAAATTTATAGTTCTTTTTTGCTTTCATGAATACGTTTCACCTCCAAAGGTTTCATTTTTTCAGTTGCTTGAATATCCAATAAATAACAAAGCAACGGCGCAAACTCCAATGTTGTGAGAACTTGTGAATGATACCCATTCACAATGCGTTGATCAATAATATATAATGCTGTGGTGCGTTGCTGATGACTATTACCACCATGATAACCATTTTCACTCATTCCATGATCTGCACCTACCACAACACTATACCCATCTTTAATCCATTGTGGAATATATGTTGAAAGGAGTTTATCATTTTGAATAACTGCTTGCGCGTATTCTTGTGAACCTGCACCATATTTATGGCCTGCATCGTCGATACCCATTGGATGTATAAACACAAAATCATATTGATCATGTGACATTAAACTTGATGATAATGCATATAAATGATTATCTGGATAAGTGTCTTCATAATAGAAAAAACCTTGATCTATATAAGACTTTGGATCATGATGATAGACATCTTGAAACTTATTAAATGGTGCTGATAAATAGAGCTCACTAATCCAATAATATGCTAATGCTAGACTTTTTTTATGATTCTGTTTAAGTAATTCAAATATATGGATTTGATTAGATAATCGACATATATTATTATTTGTAATTCCATGTTCATATACTGGTAATCCAGTAAAAATTGTTTCGTACATAGGGCGTGAAGCGCTAGGTAATTCACCTAGCACTTCATATTTAGCCGCCTTTTTATGTTCACATAAATGTTCTAAATAACCTAAATGCTCTCTAGCATATTCACTCTGTAATCCATCTAATAAAACAAATACAACTTTATTATTGTGCATAAGCAACAACTTCCTCCTGCCAAGATGTTGATAAATCTGACACAGCTTGATCCCAAGCTTCCTGATCTTCAATAAAGCGTGCATTTTTATATTGTTCATCTGGTAAAAGCATCGCCTTTACATCTTCTGGTAATTCTACATCATCACGAATTGGACGCGCATAACCTTTAGCTAAATTAATCTGTCCCTCATCAGATAAAATATATTCCCTTGCTAATGCAGCAGCATAAGGACGTTTTGTATAGGCATTAATAATTGTACAATATCCACTTTGAATTGCTCCATCTGTTGGTACTGATACTTCAAAATGAGCATTGGCATTATTTTCTAAGATTTGTGAACGATATCCTAATGAATTGTAATCCCATAAAACTGCAACTTCTATTTCACCTTTTTCTAAACGTGCAACACTTGTGTCTCCCATATCTAATCGATCTTCTTCAGCTAAAGTCTTGAAAAAGTCTAGACCAGGCTGTATATTGCTTTCACTACCACCAAAAGCGATAGCAGTACTTAATAATGCACTTTGTGCCTGAGTTGCTACTGAAACGTCTCCAATTGTTAATGTATAATCTCCATTTAAAACATCTTGCCAACTTTTTGGTGCTTGATCAACAAGATCAGTATTTGTAATAAATGTAATTGTACCATAGTATCCTATAATCCAATCACCATTATCATCTTTAGCCCAATCAGGAATTGAATCCCAATATGATGTTTTATAAGGTAAAGTTACACCTTGTTCTTCTGCAACTGGCCCAAATGATTGTCCAACATCACCGATGTCTTTTGTTGCATCACTTGCTTCATTTGCAAAAATAGCAAGTTCCTCAGCACTAGACATATCTGTATCCGTATGTTTAATTCCGTATTCATCTTTAAGTTCTGTCCATGTTTCAACCCAGTTAGCCCATGTATCAGGCATTCCAACAGAATTGACTTCTCCATCTTCTTTTGCTTTTTCTGTAATTTCTTCAATTGTCATTGAATTTAAATCAACCTTTGCTTGTGTGCTTTCTTCAGCGCATCCTGTTAAAAATGTTGCTGCAACAAGAGCACTCATCCCCAATTTAAAAAATTTATTTTTCATTTTCATACTTCCTCCTTAGCGAGTAAAGTATAGCATTTATAAAATTCAGTTAAATATCTTCATTTTGTAAAGAATTGTAAAAATAAAAACACTATAACAAGTGCTTTGTAAATATTTTAAAAAGAAATTTAAATTCTATATTAACATTTATTAAGTTTTTAGATACTTTTGCTTTATATAAAAAGTTATAAAAATCATATATTTTTCTATATAAGTATAATAATTTGAGTCTTTCAATTTATCATTTAAACTAATATAAATATTATTTAAGTTGATCATCATATTAATGTTTGATGATTATCATCAAATATATCATAAAAAAGAACTACCAGGATGAGACAAGGTAGTTCTCTTTCAGTATACAAAATAAAAAAAGAAAGGGAATAGAATGACTA
>OGPH01001900.1_pt1 | contig 13690 bp, 13 predicted proteins | sample 1552891 | NCBI WGS metagenome assembly OGPH01 (sample SAMEA2580272, study PRJEB22360) | human gut metagenome | biome: human gut; feature: human-associated habitat; material: faeces | place: Denmark | collected 2008/2010 | reverse complement strand
AAGCGCACGATTGATTCCGCCGTAAACGTCGCCGTGATGGACGCAAACGGCAATCTCGCAACCCTCAAAGTTTTGCAACACATCGACGGCGGTAACATTATGACAGACATTTACTACTTCGATCCGTCCACGAATATGATGAGCAAAACGCAGGTGTTTTCGACGGGTTCAAGGCAGGTCGATACGGGTTGGAAGCCGACAAATATCCAGTTTGTTCTGCCCAACGGCGAAAGCGCCGAAATCACGATTCTTGCCGACCAGAACACGTTAACCAATCTGGGAGCCGCGTTCTATTCCGAACCCTGCGAAGTCTGCGACGGAGGTTCTTCCACCGTAAAATACTTCCTTGTGAAGTCGGGGGAAGGCGGAGAATGATTCGGCTAAAATCCAAATGCGGCGACGACTGCTCGCAATGCGAGCCGAGCGTTATAGCGAGCTACACCACAAACGGCGATAATCCGACGTGGGACTTGACGCCGTATCAGGGCGACGGCGTCGGCAAGCCCAACGCGCTTTGGCGTTTGTATGAGCTAAGCGGCGGTGTTGAATACAATCGCGGGCGCATCGACGAAAACGGCAAACTTGAGGGATTGCCGAGCCAATTTAAATCCAACTATACCTACGACGGCTATATGGAGCTTCAACAGGGCTGTCCCGATATTTGTTACGACGACCTCTGGGGCGTCGGCATCAGATGGCCCGAAAGTTAATTTATGTTTGAATTCGATAAAGAGATAAATTCGCATATGCCATTTGTGGCTCGCGGCGCGCCGCCAGACCTTGCGCCGAAGGCCTTTTGCTGTCTTAAAGTCGGCGGCAAGTGGAAACTTCACCATTGCGAAGATGGAAAGTTGAAGCGCGTTTATACAGGGCTTCCCGAAGACGCCACGGAGTGTTCTCCCACTGCCGAACTTGTAGACGGCAGGTGGAGAATTTCGTTCATCGCGGGCGGATATGAAAGCGACAGGCGTTTTTATCTATATAAGATTGACGGAATCGGCAACGTTTCCGAAAAAGTTGTCGCCGCCGATGTAGGCTTTGTTTTCAAGAACCGCATTGTCTACGGCGGGCGTTCGGGCTGGCTTTACATTGTAAACGGCGAACATATGCAAAAGTTGACTTTCCCCGACGTTGAATATCTCTACCGCGTTTCATACAATCCCGACAACCCGAGCGAGTGGCTGATTTCTGGGCAGACGAAATCGGGCGGGATTTTTTCGCGGGTTTGCAATGTCTTTGCAGAGACGTTGCAAAGCCTTTGCGTAAACGGCAAACCCGCCTACAAAGCGGCGTTGTTTAACGGCAGATGCTTTTACGCCGAACGCGGCGAAAACGGCTTCGAAGACAGGCGCATTGCAGAGGCGTCGAAATTTACAAGAAGCGATTTGGAGTTTGAAAAATCGGCAATTTTGGAAACTTTGGATAGTTTGCCTACAACATTTCAAATGGTGCAAAAGTTTACAAAGGCAACCTACAACTGGGCAAAATCGGGCTTCAAACTTGCCGACGAAACCGAACTTGCAAGGAGAACCCAGATATGCAACAAATGCAACTTCTGGTATCCCGCCGCCCGAATGGGACTCGGCAAATGCCTAAAATGCGGCTGCTCCTTAGCAAAACTTAAACTCGCTTCCGAAAAATGCCCAATCGGGAAGTGGTAAAAGAAAAGCCTTTCGTAATCCCGAAAGGCTTTTTTTCGATTCATTGTTTTAACCTTTGACTGATTTGGTCTGAAATAATTTTGTTTTGTCGGATATTACCGAATCTTGAAATGATTCATACTTTTGTATGTTGGAAATCACCTTGTCAACCCAACCAATATTCCTTTTTCGCAACGGCAATATGGTTCGGGAGCGGGAGCGTGTTTGGTCTGCGAGTGTCCTATGCACAAAAGCCCGCCCGATTTGCCGTTGCCTTCGAAATATACATTCGCCTGAGCCGCCCCCGAAACCGTATTGCCGAACTTCGCCGAAATTGTATCGCCAACACTTTCCTCCGCCGAAAGGATACAGGCTGCAAGCAGCGCACCCGCATATATTACAAATTTTACCATTTCCCCCATAAACATATAAACCAATCGGCACAGCGTGATTGCCGTACCGAACGAAGTGTTGAAAACTGTTGGAATTTTATGTTTGACTGCAAGCTTTTTTAGCGCAAAAGAGTTATAGAAAATTTTATAAACATAATCTTATGTTCCAGTTATTGAAAATATATAAAGTAGGTATCATGAGAACAAGTTGTCTTGTAATTATATCGGCAGCGGCATTCGCCACAAGTTCGGCGTTCGCAACCGACTATCTTCTGTCGGGCGGCACTAACGAAGAGAACGCAACGAAGTTCTCCTCAGACATCAAGAACTCGTCGGGTGATGTCGTAACGCCGACGGATTCCGACGGGGTTCTCTGGAAGGGCCTCAATTCGGGCGTTGCAACCGCGCCGGCGTACACCGTTGTGGACGGAAAATATTCATTCAAAAGCTTCATGGTAAGTGGCGATGGAGGAAGCTATACCGACCTGAATATGCTTTTCGAAGACGGAGCGGCACTGACGTTATCGAGTGGCGACGGAATAGGGTTCAGCGCCTATCCGCTTGCGATGGATTTTTCCGTTAAAAACGGCGGAAATGCTGCGATAAACTTTACCAACGGTTGGACTCTTACCGCTCCCGTAGGCACAGGGCATTCGGGCAGCACGGCGTCGATTAAAATCGGTAGGGGCATTACCGTTACGAGTTCGGAAGCGGTAACCGTCAAAAGCGACGACGCGAATACGGTCTTCACCGTCGACGGCGTTATGAACGTTACAGGCGCGTCCTATTTCACAAACGGCATAAACAACTTCAACGGCACGTACACGACTTCGGGAAAAGCCGCGTTCAACGGCACCGTTGCAAACATTGGCGGCAACTTCACAGCCAATGAAACGACCGTACAAAATTCGACTCTCAACATCGGAAAGGACGCCGTGTACACTACCTCCAGTCTTGAACTCACACCCGACAACGGCGACGCAACAACGGCAAGCAACTTGGTTGTCAACGGTACGCTCAATATAAACGGCTACTTTTATGTTTCGAAACACGACAGCATTACGCCAAAGATAACAATCGGCGAGGGAGCATCCATCAACGCGCAAACCTTCCGTTCAATAGCCACCCCTATCACTCTCGCGAAGGACTCCACCATGATTATCTACAATCATAGTAGCAATGTCGGCGAAACGTTCGCGAACGGCGGTCTTTTCACAATCAAAAACGGCGCATCTCTCCTCATCTTTACGGATTCGGCAACGTGTGTCGCCGGCAAAAACTATGAAGAAATCGTCCTCGACAAAGGAGGCAAATTGTTTATCAGGGGCGGCAAATATTTCGCGCTCGGCAATGCGATGACACTCAACGATGCGCTCGACATCGACACGCACCTTGCGTTCGGCAAAAATACCGACACAAACGCGGGCTCGCTGGTTGTCAACGCCGACAACACTTGGAAGAAGACGGCGTTCCTCGTGTCGAAGTCGTACAACGACAACAAGCCTTCAAGCTCCTACGGTAAAATTACGATAGGCGACAACGTTTCGCTGACGGCAAGGGGTATTGCGTTCGCAACGGGCGAAGCCGCGCAGTTTGAAATCAACCTCGGCAACGGCTCGGTTCTGACGTTCGACGAATTCATCGTTACCGACATCGCCGGTTATGGCTTGGTTGGCGGCGATACAATCGTAATCAGCGGTTTCGCCGAAAAGTCGCTTGCAATAAACAAACACAATTCGCTTGCCGACGACGCGTTGGCTTTGGGCTTTGCAATCTACCGCCGCCGCAAGTAAGGCAAAATTTTAAACTTTCAAACCGCCAAACCACAAGGCAAGGCGGTTTTTTTTGTACACAGAAAAGCAGAGACAAATTCTAACTACCTATTGGCTTTTGCGCTCCCGCTACGTCAATATGCGCGGCATTTCCCGCGCGGAAGCAAAAAGCTTTTTCAACTGATAATTTGACAAGCCCGCTTCTTGTATGACTCTTTTTATAGACGTTGAGAACAAGAAGCTTGTCCAGAGTTTGACTTCCGACAGGAGTGTGCCCGCGCCCGTATTTATGCAGGGCGACAACGAGCCGCTCGAAATCTTCCTTTTGCAAAAGGGCGGAGAATCGCTCTACGAGGTAAAGCCGCTTGTAGTCGGCACGAATTTTTTGCGGGTTGCGATTGCGCGTTTCAAAGGCTACCCGAAATCCCTAACCTATGCGGCAGGCTACGCGTTGAATCCGAACGGCGGTGCGGAAGTGTTGTTGCCGCTAAACACAACGGCAATCGAAAACGCCGTTCAGGAAAGCGAATATATCTCCGCATTCTTGGAGGTGGAATATTCCGACACGGCGGGCAGAATCGTTACGATTTTGCAAACCGCCTGCCGCGTAAAAAACGACCTCATCGAAAACGCGCCCGCCGTCGAACTTCAAGAGCAGTTCTACGACAAAGTTTACACCGACACCGTGTTCTCGAAAAAATCCGCCAATCTTTCAGACTTGGCAGACAAAGCGGCTTCGCGCACAAACCTCAGCGTATATTCAAAGTCCGAAACCGACGCTAATGACGCATTGGCGTTAAAAAAAGCGTCCAATCTTTCGGACCTTGCTAATAAAGAGACCGCAAGAAGCAATCTTAGCGTGTATTCAAAATCTGAAGTCGATTCAAAGCACGAACTCGACCTAAAAAAGGCTGAAAACCTTTCCGACGTGGCTGATACAGGACAGGCAAGAGCCAATCTCGACGTCCCGCAAAAGCGCGACTTGTTCAAGTATATGAAGTGCGGAATATGGTCTGACGCCTCATTGTCCGTTCCCTCGGAATACGGCGCAACGCTCGGCGACGACTTCGTGGCGGGAAATTGCTCGACATTCCTTACGGTCTACCTGCCCGAAGCTACAAGCTATTATACGCAACTCTATTCCATTTCATATGCCGACAGCGGAATCTTCACGCCCGAAATTTCCGCAGACGGCAATACGCTGAAGCTCGGCTACATCTATCAGGAAAGCGAAAGCGGCGGTTCGGAAATAGTCGAGCGGACGGTGGCAATTTCAAAGGCAATCGAATACGGCGACAGAATCGCGCTAACCGTCGACGGCAGGAATTTCAAGCTATACAAGGGCATTGAACTTGTCTCCTCGGGCGTAATTCCCGACGAGCTTTCCATCACGGGCTCGTCTTCGTTCTTGGGTTGGAAGGGCTTGAAGCAGGTTATGGCGTATTCGAATTCGCTCCTGTTGCCGCTTACGGCAAGCGAGGGCAAGACCGCGAAAATCAACTACTCGATTGAGGATTTCGCAAACGGCAATTTCCCGCCGAAGGGCATTCTGAACTCGCGCTATCACTATTTCAGAAGCATGTTCGAAAGCTCGTTTACGCGCAACAGTTCGCATTCGAAAGGTGTCGGCGGCGCAGAAATCGGAGGCAAAAAGAATGTGCTGAAAATTTCGCTCGTGCCCGACACCTACAACACGTCGCACGAATACGAACTGCCCACAAAGTATTTTAGTGGCAACGGAATGCTCCACAAAATCAGGTTCTCGATTTACCTGCCGACAACGAACCCGAACATCACGAAAGTCCAGCTGAGGCTCGGCAGCACTGCGCCCTCAAGCGCGGGGACGATAGTTTCAAAGACCGACAACATCGACAAGTCGGGCATGATTCTGCCCAAGGACGAGTGGCAGACCGTGGAAATGATACTAACGCTCAAATGGTCGGGCGCGTTCAAGCTCTATTTGTATAAGGGGAGCAGCGCCTATTTCAAGCTCGAAGAGGAATCGACCGATGCGGTTTACCTGCACTCGATTACCTGCTCGTGTTTGCAGGGCTTTGAAGGCTTTTTCTACGGCGCGGGGAATTCGGGATTTTGGAAGAACTACGGCGCGTCGAGCAGGGATTTGGCATATTACGGGTGGTCGATGCCGTTCGAGGGGAACGGAAGCTATACAAAGCACATTGCGGTTTCGTCGTTTTCGAGCACGACGTATCTTTACGCGGAGGGCTTCCCGTCGGGCTTGGAACTTTCGCAGATTGTCCTGCGCTTCGATTCGGAACTGCCCGACACTTCGAGTGCCGAAGACGAAATCCAGAAGAACGTCTTCCGCCTCAGGACGAACGATGACACGGTTTGCGAGGAACAGCTTCCCGCAATTCCCGCACCCCAAGCGCGGACTTCCCGAACTCTACTATTCGCTGGAAGTCGCACCGATGTATGCGTGCAACTGCGGCGGCTCGGTCGATTTAATTTTCACAAAGGTTAGTTAATATGGGTAAATATATCACAAAAATCACTCTCGGCGAAGACGCAAACGACTTCGCACAAATTGTCGGCGTTCTGGGCTTTTGCGGCAACCGCTACATCTGCCAAGCACTCGACGGCGATTCAAACATTATGCACTCGCAGACGTTTTCACTTCCAAAGAACATCGACGGTCTTCCCGCCAACGATTCCGCATTGAAAGATGATGTTTTAAAATCTTGGAAGTCCGAAGAACTCAAACGCCACAAGGCTCAGGGGGAGGAGTAGAAATGGGAACAATATCGGCATTATGGGACAGCGGGGTTCTGGGCGCGATGGCTACAATGGCTGTCACGACACTCGGGCAGCTTTACGCATTGAACAATCAGAAGTTTACGGCAGTTCTCGAAACTCTTCAAAAACAACAGTCTGCAGATGCGGCGGCTCACGATTCGGCGTTTGCAAGAAGCGGAGACAAGGGTGTTGTCGTCAGGCGCATTATGCTTTTTATGGCATTCTTCGTGCTTGCAGTCTGCCCGTTTATCTTCGCATTTTTCGGAGACATTCCGATAGCCGTCGAAACAGTCCAACAATCGGGAGGTTGGCTCTGGGGACTCATTCCTGAAAAGGAAACATTCGCCGTCGCCTACATAAACGGGTTCTACTTGGCTGATGTCTGGAAGGAACTTATGGCAAATTTGATTTCCGCATACATAGGTGCGGGAATAACGAGAAAGGCGTTTACACTCGGCAAATGAACGAAGTCTTTGAAAAGGAAATCGAACACATCGCAAAACGCCTCGAGACTCTCGAACACACCGTCTACGGCAACGGGCATAAGGGGCTTAAATCCGAGCTAATAGAGCTTAAAACGGAGATAAACACTTTCAAGAAAATAGCCGTCTGGCAGATCGGAATTCTGGTAGCGATTCTGCTAAGAATGTTCTTCTAACCCGTAGCCCTCTGAAAGGAGGGCTTTTTTCTTGGAAAGATTTCATTTTTTCTTTACAAAATATGAATTGTAGTAAAGTATCAATGGAGTTGCTGTGGATTCAGATGTAACAATTATTGAATTAAAAAATAAAATAAGATCTTTCTGTGAATTAAGGGATTGGGATCAATTTCATTCTCCTAAGGAATTGGCAATCGGGATTTCTACGGAAGCGAATGAATTATTACAAATATTCCGCTTTAAAACCAAAGAACAGATGGTTGTTCAATTGCAAAATGAACGGATAAGATCAAATATATCTGACGAATTGGCAGACGTTCTTTTCTTTATTTTGCGTTTTGCTGAAATGAATAAAATTGATTTATCTGAAGCCTTAGACAGGAAATTGAAATCAAATGAAGAAAAGTATCCCGTCGAGAAAGCCAAAGGAAGAAACGATAAATACAACGAATATTAAATATGGAAATAATTTATCATTTAGATTCAATAAATAGACATCTTTTCCCTGATGTAAAAACTATTGATGATTTGAAGAAAAAGTTGTTAGAAATGTTTTCCTTCAAAGGGCTGTCGCCTGATGTATTCGTAGAAGATAATTTTGTTAAAATAATCTTTGATGATAAGATTCTTTTTAAAGTTCAAAATGATTATCATAAAGCTGTAAAATACGCCGAAAAGGAGGACTTTGAACAAGCATTAAAACTGTTTAATTTCGTGGTTGATAAATGTCCTCTACATTCAGAAGCATATCGAAATATCGCCCAAATAAAGATGTTGAAGCGAGATATAGATGGCGCAATAGATTCTTTAATTGATGCATTACATGTAGATCCCCAAAATGTCTCTGCCTTGATATTAATGGGGAATATATTTGCTAGGGAAAAGAATGACATAGATACGGCAAATAATTATTACGAAAAAGTTTTAGAGCTAGATCCCAAGAACAATATTGCAATAAATAACATAGCAGGAAATTTGCTAAATGCGGGGAAATTAGATGAAGGAGAGCGTTTCTTAAAAGAAGCGTATGATATTGATCCTACATATCCAAACACTATATATGGATTGGCAATGATAGCTCGCAGACGAAAAGATTATGAAAACGCCTTCATGTATGCAATGGATGCGGCAAAATTACCAAAATCTGTTGAAAATCCAGAATTAAGAACGGAAATATTAAAGCTATTGTTGATAGCGGCAAATGAGTATGCTGAAAATTTTGATACGGAAACTTACATTAAGAACGTAGTAAAAAGGATGGAAGAGAAAAGTGGGCAGCAGATTCGTATTGAGCCTGATAGTTCTCTCTCAACTTTGGCAAAATTAGAATACTCTAAAGCACATAATGTTCCATATAATCTGATAAAATATAAAAATGGATCTTCCAATGTAATGCATCATGTATTACACGAATTAATGCACTTGGACTTGATTGTAGAAGCTGAAAGGCAGAATAGAAATGTATATGTCATAAGCAAAGACTATCATTTTTCTTCTTTCAAAAATAGATTTCTCGTAGATTTTAAAAAGAAAATATCTATTGATCAGGCTCGGTTATTCTCTGTTATGAGAAATGTTTTTGACGGGTTAAATCTGCAGGTATACAATGCTCCGTTAGATCTATTTGTAGAATCCAAAATATATAATGAGTATCCAGAATTTAGAGCGATACAATTAATTTCTCTATTTGAGTTAGAACAAAAAAATATTGAAGCTACAAATAATCAGGTTATTCAAAACTCATTTCCAGATGCGATTGTATCAATAAATAAGATATTAAACATAACTGCGTCTTTTTTGTTGAAAGATTTGTACTCCTTAGATTTTAGAAAATATTTTTATCCAAGTAAAAAGGAATTTGATACAGCAAAAGAACTTTTTGCCCAATTTAAAACATGTATAAAAGATTATTCGCCCGGCGACGAGTATGACTTAGTTATACGCTTCGCAGAAATATTAGGAGTAAATGATTTCTTTGAAATAGCAGAATTAGCTCATCTGGGGAACGCCCATCTCCAAAGTAAACTCCCTAATGAGAAGACTGATAGTGCCATTTCTGGAACATTAGATGAGGGTTTATCTCTTATCGTTAATTTAACAGAAGCTATAAGATTCTTTAAGAATAAAACCTTAGACGAAACTAAGCAGGTCGCATTTGATATAGCGACCTTGGGACAAAGTGGAATACACCCAGATAAAACTGGTTATAAGATTTCATCTATAAAAGATCGTGTATTTAGCGGGAAAGAATTATTGGCATTTTATTACGTTAGTTGGGCAATTGCATTTCCCCAAATGATTGATAAACTCGGATTGCATTACTCTGATGCCTATCAGCAGGCAAAAAATCTAGTAGAAAAGGATTAAAATGATTATATACGAAGGGACTAAGGAGAGTTTTCATAAAGATGTTCGTGATGACATAATTGATAAACAAATAAAAGAACAATTCAGGAAAAAACTACAACGTGATGTTTCTCCGAATGAAGAACGATCATGGAGGAATTCAATGGGTTTTGTAGATCGAGTCTTGGACGACAATAGTATTCCCTCTAATGCAGGCGTTGCTATTGAATTTAAAATTCCATATACCTCAAAGCGTATTGATTTTATCATTTCAGGGAAGAATGAAAATGGAATAAACACAGCAATTATCATTGAGCTAAAACAATGGGAATCTATTGATATTGTAAATAATAGAGATGGAATTGTTAGAACATATCTAGGCGGTAGCACAAGAGAAACAACTCATCCATCATATCAAGCATGGTCTTATGCGGTACAAATAAGGGATTATAATGAATCTGTTCAGCAAAATAACGTTATAATCGAACCTTGCGCGTTTTTACATAACTATGAACGGAGCAATCCCGATAAAATAACAAATGACATTTACAGTGAATATACATCTAAAGCTCCTATTTTTACAAGGGGTGAATACGATAATTTAAGGTCGTTCATAAAACGTTACATAAAGCAAGGTGATAATAAAGAAACTCTTTATCTTATAGAGAACGGGAAAATTAGGCCCTCAAAATCGTTGCAAGACGCATTGGCGAATATGCTTAGAGGGAAACGGGAATTTGTCCTATTGGACGATCAGAAACTTGCATATGAGATGGCGGTTCAATTGGCCTCAAAATCTTACCAAGATGGGAAGAAAAGAGTTCTAATTGTTACGGGCGGGCCCGGTACGGGGAAAACCGTTTTAGCAATGAATCTATTGGTTCAGCTTACTAATAAAAATATGGTCTGCCAGTATGTCTCCAAAAACGCCGCGCCAAGATATGTATTCATGGAAAAACTTGCCGGCCATATGCAAAAAGCTCGGATTAGCAATTTATTTAAAGGTTCGGGGAGCTACACCTCCGCTCCAAACAATGAAATAGATGTGCTGTTGGTTGACGAATCGCACAGGCTAAATGAAAAGTCGGGGTTGTTTCGCAATCAGGGAGAAAACCAAATAAAAGAAATTATACATACGGCCAAATTCGTTGTTTTCTTTATAGACGAATCACAGCGCATTGATATTTTCGACATAGGATCTGTGGCTGAAATAAAAAAATGGATAGCCGAAGAAGGAGTTTTTGAGTACGCAGAAATGGATTTACCCTCTCAATTCCGTTGCAATGGTTCAGACGGCTTTCTTGCGTGGCTCGACGATCTTTTAGAGATCCGTGAGACGTCAAATATAGAAACTCCTTCCGACTATGATATTCGAGTATATGACGATCCTTGCGAAATGTATGCCGAAATAAAAAAGCTTAATGCGGTAAATAACAAAGCAAGAATGTTGGCGGGGTATTGCTGGGATTGGATCCCCGACGGGAAGAACAATCCAAATTCTTACGATATACAAATACCTTCTAAGAATTTTGCTATGAGCTGGAATTTAGGTAACACCTCAACTTGGGCGATTGACCCAAATTCCGTAAATCAGGTCGGATGTATTCACACATCCCAAGGCTTGGAATTTGAATATGTGGGAGTCATTATAGGAAAAGATCTTAGATATGAGAATGGACATATCGTAACGGATTTTTCGGAAAGAGCTTCTACGGATAAATCTCTGAAAGGCATAAAAACTCTCTACAAGAAAAATAGAGAGAAGGCTCTCGCAATTGCGGACGAGATAATAAAAAACACATATAGAACGTTGATGACTCGCGGCATGAAGGGATGCTTCGTATATTGCGAAGATAAGGAATTAGGGAAATATATAAAAGACAGGTTAAGTATTACAGAAGTATGACAGTGATCTTTTCTAAAAAGGGCTTATTTAATATTTCTGCTTATTTGGAATAACACCTCGAACCCCACCTTTAGGATTTGGGACGTCGCCTACATATCGTGGGATTAAGTGCATATGAACGTGGAAAATTGATTGTCCTGCAGATTCTCCAATATTTATACCAATGTTAAATCCATTGGGATGGAATCTATTTTCTACGATTTCCTTTACTTTAAATAACACAGTTTGCATGCAAGAAATTTCATTTGAAGTTAAATCAAAATAATTTTCTACATGACGTTTGGGTATAATTAATGCGTGTCCTTCGCTAACAGGAAATTTATCAAAAAAAGCAAGTGCAAGTTCATCTTCATATATTATTTCAACATCACTTGCTAATTTACAAAAAGGACATTCTTCTTTTTTCATATTGCATATCTCCAAGATTCGAAACCCATATTTGTTGCAATTTGCACCATAGGTGAGAATGTTTTTTTAAAGCATTCAAGTAATGCTATTTCATTCATTCTTACGATTTCTTCTGGAGTCGTTCCTAAAGACAAATAATCTTCTAATAGTTTGTTTTTTCCAAAGTGTTTTAATGAAATCCTTAAAGCAGATTGGTGTGTAATTGCTAATCGTGACAAATAAATATCAATATCTGGAAGCTTATTGCTCTTTGTTGAATTTATAGAAGGATCGGATGGCATTAAGTTCCATAATAAATCGTGCGAAACAAAACTCCACGGTATAAAATGATCGAGATCATATCTACCTATATAGAGTTGCTTGCCAGTATAAATACATTTTACTTCAAGCCCTAAATCTATAATGCTATTCCAATAATTACGTTGAGACGTTAGTGAATGTCTAATCTCGGGACGATTTAATTTATTGGGAATATTGGGTACATTCGGATTTCTAATCTGTAGAAATAACGTTAAATTCCAATATATAAAATCGCGCAAAATACTGTTATTTTCAGATAAATAATCAAACCACTTTGGATTTAATTCGACCCACAACGTACCATTGATTCTTTCTAATTTGTAAAGGCAATCATTTTCATATGTCTGCGATCGTAAAGTAATATCTTTGTCTGATGAAGTAGGAATCCAAGGATTTAAGAATCTATATGGAACATTAAGCTGAAAAAAGTTTATATCCTTTTTAAGATTTGAATTCTGTAATAGTTCCTTGAATAACTTTTGTAATTCATCAACTCCAGTATTCGCTGAAATCCCATATTTTTGCTGTAATTCCAATATGGTATCAAACAATGATTCAGATTTTCCAAACGATAGCTTAAAAAATGTTACAGGAAACCATGCATGAGAAATCATATATACTGCAACATCCCAAATAGTAAAACGAGTTTTTCCTTCTTTGATAAACAGCTCTAATATTCCCAAAAACCAGTAGTATTTATATGTTGCAACAGTCTTATCGAACACGCGACTTAAACAATTTGTGGATAATGATGAGGATTGGGGAATTGTCATATATTCAGATTCAAGCTTCAAGGAGTATTTATACGTTCTAACATTGCTATTATTTCAGCAAAATTTCACGCTAAATGATTTTGCCAATTTTTCAAGCTATCAATAATAGTCTCGTAAAAAAACAGATATATCATCATAAAGGCTGAAAGTAATTGCATCAGCCACAATACGTAAAAAAGGCGGGACCCACACAGGCGAGTAAGTCTTATAGAAAGCTTTCTCATACGTCCGAAACGTTTCCTGTCCCGTTCCCGTTGCAAAATATAATCGCAAAATTTCTTAGAAAAACAAGAAGAAAATTGAATGTTGTAGCCATTCGTAACGAAGCAACAAAAATTAAATTTTCCGCATTGCTTTTCGTAATATCCTGAAAATGACAGAGTAGGAAGGTTGACACTGAGTTTTTTAGGATGAAACCCCTCGTTTGTTCAAGTTGTTGAATGTTTGAGATATACAAAAATAGACATTGCAACTAAACGCAACTGAAACGAATCGTTAAAATTATCATATTAGCAATAAGCGAGTTGTGAATTTCGACCTATCCCCCCCCTCTCCGCTGTTAAAGGCTGATTTTAAATAATCTGCTAAAAGCCTTTTCTTGTGAAGTCTTTTGTTGAAATATAACAGTTTGAATGCCAAGATTATGGAATATTTTATTCCTCGGCCAGTTTTTCCAAGTCAAATGATTTTTTGGTTGTAATATTTAGATATTGCCTTTATTTTCTTTTCATAAATAAT
>OGPH01001894.1_pt1 | contig 13735 bp, 8 predicted proteins | sample 1552891 | NCBI WGS metagenome assembly OGPH01 (sample SAMEA2580272, study PRJEB22360) | human gut metagenome | biome: human gut; feature: human-associated habitat; material: faeces | place: Denmark | collected 2008/2010 | reverse complement strand
GGGCAATTACGCGCAGAAGGGCATCATCAAGATTTCCAAAACCGGCGAAGTGTTTGCCTCCGTCACAGCGGCGGACGGAGTCTATCAGCCTGTGTACGCAGTGCAGGGACTTGCGGGAGCAACCTATGAGATCAAGGCAGCGGCGGACATCTACACCCCGGACGGCACGCTGCGCTGCAGCGCCGGCGAGGTGGCGGATACGGTGACCACCGGCGCAGATGGCATGGCGGAAAGCAAGCCGCTGTATCTGGGAAAATACGAAATCACCGAGATGAAAGCCCCCGACGGCATGGTCGTAAACAAGGACGTCCATACCGCAGAGCTTGTCTACGCCGGGCAGGAAATCGAGATCACCGAAACTGCTGCCAGCTTCTGCAATGACAGACAGAAGGCGCGGATTTCTCTTTCCAAGGTACTGGAGCAGAATAAGCAGTTCGGTATCGGCATGAATAACGAACTCTCCGCCGTGACCTTCGGCTTCTATGCCGCCGAGGAGCTTACCGCAGCAGACGGCTCTGTCATTCCTGCGGACGGACTGATCGAGATCGTGTCCCTTGACGAAAACGGAAAAGCCGTGCTCAAGAGCGATGTCCCCTTCGGCAGCTACTATGTCAAGGAAATCAGTACCGACAGCCACTACATTCTCTCTGATGAGAAGTACCCTGTGACCTTCGCCTATGCCGGTCAGGAAATCCCCGTTGTGGAGCTTGCCGTCAATGACGGAAAGAGCATTACCAACGAGATGACCTACGGGGAGATCCACGGCATGAAGAAGGATGAGGACGGCAAGGCACTGGCCGGGGCCACCATTGGGCTGTTCCTCACAGACGGCACAGAGCCTATTCTGACCACTGTTTCCGCAGGGGACGGCAGCTTCTCCTTTACAGGTATCCCCTATGGCGAGTATGTGGTCCGTGAAATCGCCGCGCCGGAGGGCTATGTGATGGATAAGGCCCACTATGCTGTAAAGGTGGATCAGAACGGCGCTGTGGTCGAGATCGAGATCACCAACAAGCTCATTCGCGGCAGCGTTCAGCTGACCAAGGTGGATAAAAGCTATCCCGATCATCACCTGAGTGGCGCAGTCTTTGAGGTATACCGTGATGGAAAGCTCGTGGATCAGATGGAGGAGCTGTCCGACGGCATCTACAAGCTGGATGATCTGCCCTACGGCGATTACACGCTGAAGGAAACCGAGGCCCCCAAGGGCTTCTTCCTTGATGAGAAAACCTATAGCTTCTCCATTAAGGAAGATGGTAAAACCGTCGTCGTGGAAAATGAGGCCGGAAGAGGCTTTGTCAACCAGGCACAGACCGGAGGCATCCGCATTGAAAAGACTTCGGATGACGGCGTGCTGAAGGGCTTTACCTTCCGCGTTGAGGGCACGGATATCACCGGCAATGCCTTCAGCAAGGACTTTGTGACCGATGAAAATGGTCAGATCCGCATCGAGGGGCTGCGCATCGGCGATTATGTGATCTCCGAGGTGTCCAACAAAGCCAACGAAAAGTATGAGCTTCCCGCAAATGTCACCGTAACCGTTCACGAAGGAAAGACGGTCGTTGCCAAGTTCCATAACAAGCTCAAGCCTGTTACGGATATACCCAAGACCGGAGATACCACCAATATGCCTCTTTGGGCAGCACTTGCCGGTATCTCTGCAATCGGTGCAGGTGCGGCGGCCTTCTTTACCTTCCGCAAAAAGAAGGAGGTAGGCAAGCATGAACGCTAAGGTCATTATCGGCATCGGTCTTGTGGTGTTTATCATCGCAGGGCTGATCGTTCTTCGCCTGAAGAACAGAAAGTAAAAACGGCAAGGGGCGGCATCTTTTTACAGATGCCGCCCCGCTTATAAAAGGAGACGCTATGGAAGAGACAAGAAAAATCGGAGATTACTCCGTAAAGTATTCCATGTATATCGGGCACAAGGATATTGCTCTGGGCGAGAATCCCAACGCCGACAAGGATGAACGGTATATGTGCTGCTTTGTAGAGACCAACGCTATTTTCGAGCGCTATTCCGGGGTGCTGGTCAGCGACGATTTTGCGGAGATTGCAAAGGTGTTCGGACAGCGCGTAGCAGACGCAGCCGAGGAAATTATTCAGGAAAACGAAAGAGCCTGTCAGGAGGTCGGCATGAATGAGGAACTCACAACAAATAGTTGTAAGCCCATTTCCTATGAGGATTCCATCGAGAACAAGGTGGTTGTCGTCAAGGGCAGCATTCTCCGGCCTGAGTTCCGCCACGCCAATCACCAGCTTATGCTGTGTACCGGCGGCTTCGGCGCGCAGGCCAATGCGCGAGGCCGTACCTGCTGCTGCATTTCTCTGTACGACGGGAGAAAGACCTCCTTTTACCGCACGGATTTTCTCGGCGTCATGGATGAAAAGAAGCTTCCCGAATGGGCGCAGAAGGGCTTGGAGAAAGCGAAAGAGATGCACGCGCAGGAAAAGAAACCGACTAAAGAAAGAGGTGACGCAAGATGATCGAGTATGAAAAAAGAGCAATGATCGAGGCGGAGGACAAATATACTTTTCGCCAGAGCACGCAGATTTCCATGCAAACCGGGCTGATCGGCCACCTCCGGGCTGATATGGACACGGACGGCAACGGCTTTTTCAGCAGTTGGTTTGATTTCCGGGAGGAGCTGAAAACCGATGAGTTCAAGGCAGAGTTTGATGATGTAATCAACTCTCTGCGTGAGGAAGGCGACATTCTTCATAACCGCAGGGCGCTTGCCAAGTACTGCTATTGCACACCCCAAAGCCGGATGCAGGAGGAACCGGGCTACTATGGCGTCCGTGTGGACACCGAAAAATACGCCTACCTTCTGCGCCTGAACCCGGACAGGGGCGAATACAACCTGTACTGCTATTGCTATCGCCGGGATTGGCTCGATCAGCACCTGAAGGACGCAGAGAAAGGAATCCGTTTTATTGACAGCCATTACAAGGAGCTGTTTCGCATTCCGGATGGCGGCAAGGTGAAAATCCACTATTCGTGGAATGAAGACCAGATTCGCACCTGCCGGTATATCGACGATTACCATGTGGAGATCGGGAGCAACCTCTATCACATTTGCGAGTTTGCCGAGCGCATGGAATACGGCGGCCATACCTGCGAGCCGATTCGGGACAACCTGCCCGAGCAGTGCTACAGCGTCCTTTCCGGCAGCGACGAAATCATTATCATCAAGCGCGGTGAAAAGGGCTACTTCAAGACGGACATTCCCGTTACCGACAAGGACGAAGCCCGGAGCATCGTGAATGAGTACAACACAAAGCTCGGCGTCAGCAAGGCGCAGGAAGAAGCGATGAAGGTTGGCTCTATGTTCGGCTTTCAGGTGCCCGCCGCAGACCCGAGAAATTATGATGCGGACGGAAAACCTGTGATGCCGAAGGACAGAGGTGATGCACGATGAGTAAGGACGATTATCGCATCTGGTCCAATGCTGACCTTGACTATGAGGAGTGGAAAGACTGGATGGAGGAAGAATATCCGACGCTTTCCGAGGACGAGCGCGTCGCCATGATGTATGAGGAAAATGGGCATTATCTTGAGGACGAACGGCTCAATCTGGACATTCAACTTTCCCAGCCCATTCTGGTTGTTGCCGATCTGGGGCTTTGGAATGGCAGGCGCACGGGATACAAAGAAATTCCCAGCGGCAATATCCGCGACTGCCTTTACTCTGATTACGACTACACCACATGGTATGTGGACAAGAACGGAGATCTTCGGTGCGATGATACCCACCATGACGGTACGAACCATTATCTCTATCGGGTGTATAAGGACAATATTTCCCAGGCGCAGAAGGACCGGCTCAAAGAAAAAATCTACAACGGCACAGCCACCAGAGCAGACATTGCCCGCATCACCCGCAGGCTTGGTGATGAGATCGGGAAGGTGTACGGCTGGAGCTTTCCAACCAGGCAGAGAGAGCGAGGTGAGGCACGATGAACAACGCACTGCCGAGCGAAAGTTATATTGCCAGACTGGACTATTTGGCTTTCAACGGAAAAGTATGCAGCAGCGTTGAGTACAGCGATGAGCAGCGCTTCCTAGAAGACCTGAAGGAGTCGCTCTATCACGGTGAGCCGCTGTGCGTCGTTCTGTACCGAGACCGGGATGGCAAGACCATTTCCCGCACGTTTCTGAACGACCTGGATACACTGCCAAAAGGACTTTTCATAGAGGACGATCCCCATAGAAAGCCTCCGGCAATGCACCCAAAGAAAAAAGAACACGAACCTGAGAGATAAGGAGAAGCTATGGATAAGAAGAAAGCCATCTGCGAGTATCTCCGTAAAAATCATATTGGCAAAGAAAATGCCATCCACAGCAAGGAGCTTGAAAAGCTGTTTCTGCTTGACGGACGAAATATTCGCCGCAAGATCAGCGCCTTGCGACAGGATGGCTTTCCTATTTGCAGCGATGAAACGGGCTACTATTACGCAGATAACCAGAAAGAGATCAATACCACCGTCTGCCGGCTGAATGAGCTTGTGACGAAGGTGTCCAACGCCAGAACCGGGCTTTTATTTGCATCGATCCTCGGAGAGAATGCGCAGACCGTTGAGGTCACGATCAAAGTAAGATAAGGAGGGAGTTCCCATGCCGAGCAAATACAGAATCATTTTGGAGATGGCGTCCCAGACTGCCAGGGATATCGCCTCCAATGCCGACCGCTATACCGATTTTCTGATTACGGCGGCAAACAACTACAAGTACAGCTTTAAGGAGCAGCTGCTCATCCATGCGCAGAAGCCAGATGCAACGGCGTGTGCGGAAATCGACACATGGAATAAACTCGGCAGATGGGTAAACAAGGGCACGAAAGGCATCGCGCTGCTGATCGACAGAGATGTTCCCTACAAGCTGAGACATGTCTTTGATATCTCCGACACCAACAGCCGTGCCGGAAGGAACATCACCCTTTGGCAGATGAAGCCGGAGTACGAATATGCGGTATCGGAAAGCCTTCAGGCCAGCTTCGGCGATGTGGAGGAGCCGCGAGATTTCCCGCACCTTCTCATGGATATTTCCGGTTATGCCGTGGAGGATAATTTTTCAGATTATCTCATGGAGCTGAATGCTGTCAAAGCCGGCAGCTTTCTGGAGGAGCTGGATGACACAAGCCTTGAGGCGTGGCTGAAAACCACGCTGAAAAGCAGCGTCGCTTTTATGGCGCTCTCCCGTGCAGGTTATGAGCCGAGGCAGTATTTTGACCGGGAGGATTTCAGCCATCTCTTTGACTTCAACACCGTGGAGGTTATCTCCGTGCTCGGTGCCGCCGTCAGCGATATTTCTGAGATGGTCATCCGTGAAATGGGAGAAACCGTCAAGGAAATGGAGAAGGAGGAAAAGCGGAAGATTCGCACATTTGCGCAGACCGGTTCTTCTGCGTATCATAAGAACCGAACAGAAAACAAGGAAAGGAGCAACGAACATGGAACTGACCTATACGATGCAGGGGGACTATCTGATTCCCGATCTGACCGTGCCGGAGAGCCCGAAGCTTGGGAAGTATGGAATGCTGCGGCGGACATTCCTCCGCGAACACCGGGATGGGATCTACACCGGGATGCTGCTGAACGGGACACTGAACAGCCATCTGGAGGAAGTGGACCAACAAGCCAACGAGATGATGGAACGCCTGACCTGGCAGATGATGAAGGAACAGGGCGTGACGGAGAGCCTGAAAGCGGAGGATCAGATGCAGTGGGTGCAGATGATAAACTCCATTCGTCACTCGGCGGAGGAAGTGATTCTGAACGACCTGATCTACGCGTAACGCTCCCCACAGTTGAACAGCAGCAGGGAATTATCGCAGAAGCGGAGGAAGAAAAATCCTCCGCTTTTTCTATTTCTCAGGAGGACATCGACACCATTCTGACACGGGGCAGCGGCATCCATCAGGGCAAATTCCGCATCTATGAGCAGTTTCTCAAACAGGATTCTTCTGAGAACAATATCGCCTTTTTGAAAAACGAATACGGCATCGGCGGCGCGTATCCTGCCGTTTCCGGCAGAAATCTCGATGAAAGCCACGACGCCAAGGGAATCAAAATCAGCAGAGGCAGAATCTCTCGGCCCGATGCGGAACTGCTTTTGCGGTGGAACAAGGTCGAGAAGCGGATCGGGGAGCTGATTCGCACCGACCGCTATCTGAGCCAAGCAGAAAAGGACAACTATCCTGCCTACCAGGAGCAGGCAGAGGCGCGTAAGGAACGAGGTGAAATCTCTGACGAGTTCCGGTCGATTGTCTATGATTACAATGACTTTGTGGCGCAGCTTGGTGAGGAAAGCAAAGCGCTAAATCTGTATTATTTGTCAAGCTGCTGGGGTGCGTTCAGCGTGGGCGAAAAGAAAATGCACGCCCGTATTGCGGAGGGTGACTTCATCCTCCCCATGATGCGCGAGGCAATGAATGCGATCATTGCGGACAACACCCACCTGACCGCACGATGCGAAGCCATGCTGGAAGCATTGAACAGTGATGTGGCAAAGCCGCTTGAGCCGACCTTCGATGAGCTGAACCCTCCGCCGGAGCCCCAGAAGGAATACCGCTATCATCTCGGTGATACGGTCTATATCGGCACGCAGGAATACGAGCTGCTGTCTTTTGACGAGAAGAAGGTCGTTCTATTTGATACGCAGTTCCCGCTGTTTAACAAAGAGCTGTCTCGTGAGGAGTTCGATAACCGGCTCAAAGAAAATCCGCTGAATGACAAGCTGCTGCAAGTCGTGGAAGAACCCCCTGTCGCAGACAATACAAAAGAGAATCCGGATACGCAGGAGACGGAAGCCATACCTGACGAAGAACTGGATGCGCTACCCATCAGCACAATCAAAGACGGCGAGGTCGTGACCTACCCCAATGCGGAGGCCTTGCTGGATGACCAGGAAGAAGCGCTCGCCCCGCCTCTACAAGTGAAAAGGCCTTCCAAGATCGCGCCTCATGTGCTGCATCCGGAGATCAACACCGAGTACCGAACCAACTTCCAAATCGAGAGCGATGATATCGGCGTGGGCACGCCGCTGGAACGGTTCTATCACAATATCCGTGCCGTTCAGCTCCTGAACAAGCTGGATGCGGAAAGTCGATTGGCGACACCCACCGAGCAGCGTGTGCTTGCCGACTATGTGGGTTGGGGCGGTCTCTCTGAGTTCTTCAAGGAGGACAATCCCCATTATGCCGAGCTGAAGGATGTGCTTTCCGATGAGGAATATGCGTCGGCGAGAGAATCCACGCTGACGGCCTTCTATACACCGCCCGTAGTGATCAAGGCGGTGTACAGTGCCTTGGAGAATATGCACTTCCAGACCGGCAATGTGCTGGAGCCCTCCTGCGGCATCGGAAACTTTATGGGGCTTGTTCCCGAAAGCATGAATGACGCGAAGTTCTACGGCGTGGAGCTGGACAGTATTTCTGGGCGGATCGCCCAGCAGCTCTATCAGAAAAACAGCATCGCGGTGCAGGGCTTTGAGAGTACAAATCTGCCCGACAGCTTCTTTGACGCCGCAATCGGCAATGTCCCCTTCGGGCAGTTCAAGGTACCCGACAAGCGCTATGACAAGCACAACTTCCTCATTCACGACTATTTCTTCGCCCGCACTTTGGATAAGGTGAGACCCGGCGGCGTGATCGCCTTCATTACCTCAAAGGGTACGCTGGATAAGGAAAACCCCAATGTCCGAAAGTATATTGCCCAGAGAGCCGACCTGCTCGGTGCGATCCGGCTGCCGAACGACACCTTCAAGGCCGCTGCCGGCACAGAGGTCACATCGGACATTATCTTCCTCCAAAAGCGTGATCGATTGGTGGATATTGAGCCCGATTGGGTGCATCTGGCCACCGACGCCAATGGCATCCGGATGAACGCCTATTTTGTGGACAACCCTGAAATGGTGTTGGGCGACATGCAGATGGTCAGCGGGCCTCACGGCATGGAGTCCGCCTGTATTGCTTATGAAAATGCAGAGCTTGGCGATCTTTTGCGAGATGCCATCCAGAACATTCATGCCGAGATTACCGAATATGAAATCGACGATCTTGAGGCGGAGAATGAAGACCTTTCTATTCCCGCTGATCCCGATGTGCGCAACTTCAGCTTCACGGTGGTGGACGGGAAAATCTATTACCGTGAAAACAGCCGTATGAATCCCGTGGATGTTTCTGCAACTGCCGAAAGCCGCATCAAGGGTATGATTGCTATCCGAGACTGTGTCAGGACGCTGATCGAGTATCAGACGGAGGACTACCCGGATGCCGATATCAAGGCAGAGCAGGAAAAACTCAATCGCCTCTATGATGATTTCAGCAAAAAATATGGGCTTATCAGCGCAAGAGCCAACAATTCGGCTTTCAATTCCGACAGCTCCTACTGCCTGCTTGCCTCGCTGGAGGTGCTGGATGATGAGGGCAACTTCCTCCGCAAGGCAGATATGTTCTCCAAACGAACCATCAAGCAGAAGGTAACGGTGCAGTCGGTTGACACGGCTTCCGAGGCCTATGCTCTGTCCCTTGCAGAAAAAGCAAGAATCGATATGCCGTATATGTCGCAGCTCACCGGCAAAACCGAGCAGGAGCTGTTTGAGGATTTGAAGGGTGTTATTTTCCTCAACCCCATGCACATAAGCGAAGAGGACGGCAAGCCGAAGTATCTCCCTGCCGATGAATATCTCTCCGGCAATGTCCGTGAAAAGCTCCGTTGGGCAAAGCGGAGTGCGGAGCTCTACCCCGAAGATTACGGTGAGAATATTCGTGCGCTTGAGGCGGTGCAGCCGGTTGACCTGACGGCAAGTGAGATTTCCGTAAGGTTGGGCGCAACATGGCTGCCTCCGGAAATCATTGAGGAGTTCATGTTTGAACTGTTCAGCACCCCACGCTACTGCCAGTGGAACATCCATGTTCACTACGCGCAGTACACCGGCGAATGGAATGTGGAGGGGAAATCCTATGACCGTAGCAATGTAAAAGCCCACAACACCTACGGCACCGGCAGAGTTAATGGCTATAAGATCATGGAGGAAACCCTGAACCTCCGAGATGTAAGAATCTTTGACTACATTGAGGACGGAAACGGCAGAAAAACGGCTGTGCTCAACAAGAAAGAAACCGCCATCGCACAGGGCAAGCAGGAGCTTATTAAGCAGGCCTTTGCTGATTGGATTTGGAGCGATCCGGAACGCCGGGAGCAGCTGACCAAGCTGTATAATGAGAAGTTCAACAGCATTCGCCCCCGTGAGTATGACGGCAGCCACCTGAACTTTGTGGGAATCAACCCGGAGATTACACTGAGGCCGCATCAGGTCAATGCCATTGCCCATATCCTCTACGGCGGCAACACCCTGCTTGCCCATGTAGTGGGGGCTGGGAAGACCTTCGAGATGGTAGCGGCTGCGCAGGAGAGCAAACGGCTGGGATTGTGTCAAAAAAGCCTGTTCGTGGTTCCCAATCACCTGACAGAGCAATGGGCGAGCGAATACCTCCAGCTCTACCCCTCCGCCAATATTCTTGTCGCCACCAAGAAAGACTTCGAGACCAAGAACCGCAAGAAGTTCTGCGGGCGCATTGCCACCGGCGACTACGATGCGGTCATCATTGGGCACAGCCAATTTGAAAAGATCCCCATGTCCCTGGAACGACAGCGTGCCATCCTGCAGCAACAGCTGGATGAAGTGCTGGACGGCATTTCTGAATTGAAGAAAAACCGTGGGGATAATTTCTCCATCAAGCAGCTGGAGCGAACCAAGAAAACGGTCAAGCAGAAGCTGGACAAGCTCAATGACCAGTCCCGCAAGGATGATGTTGTGACCTTTGAAGAGCTGGGCGTTGACCGTATCTTCATCGATGAGGCACATTACTATAAAAACCTCGCCGCATTTACAAAAATGCGGAATGTGGGCGGCATCAGCCAAACCGAGGCCATGAAGTCCAGTGACCTGTATATGAAGTGCCGGTATCTGGACGAGTTGAGCGGCGGCAGAGGCGTTGTGTTTGCCACTGGCACACCCATCTCCAACAGCATGGTGGAGATGTACACCATGCAGAAGTATCTCCAGTACGGAGCGCTGCGCAGGAATGACCTTCTCCACTTCGATGCCTGGGCCTCCACCTTCGGTGAGACGGTGACAGCCATCGAGCTCTCTCCGGAGGGCACGGGCTACCGCGCCAAAACGAGGTTTGCCAAGTTCTATAATCTACCGGAGCTCATGGCAATGTTCAAGGAGACCGCAGATATTCAAACGGCGGATATGCTCAAGCTCCCTGTGCCGGAGGCCCATTATCACAGCGTTGTTTTGAAGCCATCGGAAACGCAAAAGGAAATGGTGGCCTCTCTTTCAGAACGAGCCGAGCGTGTCCGCAATAAGATGGTGGATTCCAGCGTGGATAACATGCTCCTCATCACCAATGACGGCAGAAAGCTCGCCTTAGATCAGCGGCTCATGAACGATATGCTCCCCGACAGCGAGACAAGCAAAGTTGGGACCTGTGCGGAGAATGTTTTTGACATCTGGCAGCGCACCGCCGATCGGAAATCGACACAGATGGTATTCTGCGACTTGTCTACGCCCCACGGCGACGGCAAGTTCAATGTGTACGATGATCTCCGAAACAAGCTGATTGCCAAGGGCGTTCCGGCAGAGGAAATCGCCTATATTCATACGGCAAACTCCGAGGCGCAAAAGAAAGAGCTGTTTGGCAAGGTGCGCTCCGGTCAGGTGCGTGTGCTCATCGGTTCCACGCAGAAAATGGGAGCCGGCACCAATGTGCAGACGAAGCTTGCGGCACTTCATCATTTGGATTGTCCCTGGCGACCGTCTGACCTGCAGCAGCGGGAAGGTCGTATCATCCGGCAAGGCAATGAGAACCCGGAAGTGGATATCTACACCTATGTGACCGAGAACACCTTCGACAGCTACCTGTATCAGTTGGTGGAATCCAAGCAGAAGTTCATTGGGCAGATCATGACCAGCAAATCCCCGGTGCGCTCTGCGGAGGACATTGACGAAACTGCCCTGAGCTATGCGGAAATCAAGGCGCTGTGCGCCGGCGATCCCCGCATCAAGGAGAAGATGGATCTGGACATTGATGTGTCCCGTCTGAAGTTGCTCAAGGCCAACCATCTGAGCCAACGCTATTCGCTGGAGGATCAAATCCTGAAGGAGTTTCCGCAGAAAATCAAATCGTTGGAGCAGCGCATTGAGGGCTATCGGGCGGATATTGACCAGCGAAAAAGAAATACCGAGCCCAACGAGGACGGCTTCTCTCCGATGTTTATGCCGGGCGGCACGGTAAGGGAAAAGAAGGCTGCCGGCGATGCCATCCTCGGCCTTTGCAAGTCCATGACAAGCCCCGACCCGATTCCCATCGGTCAGTACCGAGGCTTTGATATGGAGCTGTCCTTCGACACCTTCAGCCGGGAATATAAGATCACGCTGATTCATCAGCTGCGGCATACGGTCACGCTGGGAACGGACATCTTCGGCAACATTCAGCGACTGGATAACACCCTCAGTTCTTTTGAGGAACGAATGACAGCGTGTGCCAATCAGCTGGAGAACACCCGGGTTCAGCTTGAAAACGCAAAGGCTGAGGTACAGAAGCCCTTTCCCCAGGAGGAAGAGCTTGCAGCGAAAACCGCCCGCCTGAACGAGCTGAACGCCCTGCTCAATCTGGACAAGAAGGAGAATGAGATCGTGGACGGTGAGCGAGGCGATGAAGAACCGAGCCGCTCCAGCGATGACAGGGAGCGATGAAATCATTCGCACATTTGCAATACGGCATTTCCGTCGCTACAATGAATTTAGGTCAAAGGACGGAGGTGCCTGATATGTTCAGACGCAAAAATGATAAGCGAATTGTTGAGTTAAATCCGGAAGAACTCCGGCTCGCTAAATATGCGCTCCTTGGGTTCCGAAACAAGCTGGTCGCGCAGGGCAAACCGACGGAAGATATCAATGCGCTGTTGCTGAAAATCATGAAGTAACCAATGATAGCCGCAAGGAATCAAAACCTTGCGGCTATCATAAACTAAGGAGGTCGATAATCTAAAAATGTGTGCGGAGCGGCTTCTATTCGCTCATGAAATGCGTGGAGCGGGTTGACAATCGCCCATGTTTTGTGTATAATGAAGCAGGAAACTCATGCTGGAGAGTGATTCAGATGTATTTGAAAAGAAAAGTAGATGCTTTCTTAGAGGAATGGAAAGCAGATAAAAACAGAAAGCCCCTTATTGTCAAGGGAAGCCGTCAAATAGGCAAAACGGAATCGATCCTGCATTTTGCTGCCGATCATTACGAAAATGTGATCGAGATCAATTTTGTCCGTGACGAGAAATACAAGGGAATCATCGCGGACGGATATGAAGCCGCTGACATTATCAAGAACATTTCACTCATTGACCCGACAAAGAAGTTTGTGCCCGAAAAGACGCTGATCTTCTTCGACGAGATTACGGAGTTTCCGGAAATTGCAACATCGCTCAAGTTCTTCTGCATAGATGGGCGGTTTGATGTGATTTGCAGTGGGTCAATGCTGGGAGTCAATTACAAGAAGATCGAAAGCAACAGCGTAGGGTATAAAAAAGACTATGAGATGTTTTCGATGGATTTCGAGGAATTCTTGTGGGCAAAGGGCTATGGAGATGACACGGTAGAAAACCTGCTTTCCCACATGAAGGAATTTAAGCCTTTTAGCGAGTTGGAGATGAATGTCTTCCATTCGCTGTTTCTGGATTACAATATCCTTGGCGGAATGCCTGCTGTCGTCGCGGAGTATATCGAGCGAAACACCTTTGAGGGATCGCTTGATACGCAGAAGCAGCTCATAGCGGACTATAAAGAAGATATTCGCAAGTATGCCACCGGAATCGATCAAACAAGAATTATCAATGTGTTCAACCGGGTTGCGCCGCAGCTTGCAAGGGAAAACAAAAAATTCCAGATTTCCAAGGTGGCATCCGGCGCAAGATTCCGGGATTATCGAGGATGCGCGGAGTGGCTTTCGGATGCAGGTATGGTCAACATCTGTTACTGCATGGAGTTCCCGGAACTGCCGTTGGGAGGTAATTACGACCCCGACACATTCAAGCTGTATTTTGCGGATACGGGTCTTCTGGTATCCATGCTGGATGATGAATCGCAGGAAGATTTAAGAGCCAATAAGAACCTGGGTGTTTATAAGGGAGCCCTCTATGAGAACATGGTAGGAGAAGCTCTCATCAAGCAAGGATATAAGCTGTTCTATTACAAAAAAGAGGATTCCACGCTGGAAGCCGATTTCTTCATTCGTTCAACCGCATCCTTGATTCCTGTTGAAGTAAAGGCGAAAAGTGGGCGGGCAAAATCAATGAAAACATTGATTGCCTCTGATCACTACCCGGATATCAGATATGGGATTAAGTTCTCAAAGAACAATATCGGGCATGAGGACAGGATATACACATTCCCGTACTTCTGCACATTTCTGCTGAAAAGATTTATGGTTGGTTTTCGCGCTGAAGAAGAAGCGGAATAACGAAGACAGCACGGGGAACATACAGCAGAAAAAATCTGGCAAAAGTTCCCTGCAAAACGGAATACAACCCGATTCGACCGTTCATTGAAAAAGTGGACGGTCTTTCTTTTTGTCAAAGTTCACTTCCGTTGAGAACTTGGCTAAAAATATGTTCAACTTCTCAATTGAATGCTACATAGCCGCCGGCGATTCCCTCATCGGCGGCT
>OGPH01001882.1_pt1 | contig 13839 bp, 9 predicted proteins | sample 1552891 | NCBI WGS metagenome assembly OGPH01 (sample SAMEA2580272, study PRJEB22360) | human gut metagenome | biome: human gut; feature: human-associated habitat; material: faeces | place: Denmark | collected 2008/2010 | reverse complement strand
GTGGTATTTTTAAAAATACCACGTCCCAGATTGAAAATACCCTGTCCCTTTTTGATTATTTCCCCCCGGTCTGCATCCTCTTGATGACTTTCAGCCGGGTAAATTCTTCTCGTTCTTTTTCTTCCAGCGCATTATTGATCGTATATACCAGATTGCTGTACATGGGAATCGTAATGTTCTTCAGTGCGTTGGCCCGTTTCTGAGTCTTCTTGATATTAGTCGCCAGGCGATACGCCGCGTTTTCCACCATAGACAGCTTGATGGTCAGATCCTTCACCTCCCGGAATGCCTCCCGGGCGATATCGATGGATTCATGGGTGGTGCTAAAGGAATACGTAAGGTCGTTCTGCTTCGCGTCATACTTCACATGAGGGATCTCCGTCCCCATGATACTCCGGGTCTGGATCCGGATGGATTCCTCGATGGGAACCGTATACGCCAGTTCCTGCACCTTGCTGATCCCGTGCTCGATATTGGCCCGCTGCAGGCAGGCATAAGCTTTGGTAAATGTAGTATCGATCTTTTCCTGGATTTCTTTTGCTTCATCGATCAGGCTCATCAGTTCCTGCAGAAGGATATTCCGCTTCTTGTCCATCAGGTCGTAGCCCTGATGGGCAAGAGTAAGGGAATTCTTCGCAAGCATCAGATTGCCCTTAGTGGGAAATTCTCTTGGATCCATAAAATGCCTCCCCTTTCCCTGCGATCTACGCTTCTTCTTTCGCCGGATGGTAGTAAAGGTCAACCAGCTTCGTATCGATCCGGTCCAGTTCCTCTTTCGGCAGAAGTCCCAGAAGCTCCCAGCCCAGATCCAGCGTCTCCTGGATGGTCCGGTTCTCTGTGGGCCCCTGGCCGATGTAACGCTTCTCGAATTCCTGCCCGAATTTCAGATACTGTTTATCCAGAGGCGACAGCTCGTCTTCTCCGATAACGGAAGCCAGGTTCCTGGCCTCTCCCACCTTGGCGTAGGCGGAGAACAACTGGTTTGCCAACCCCTGATGGTCTTCTCTTGTATAACCTGCGCCGATACCATCCTTCATCAGACGGGACAGCGACGGCAGCACGCTGATAGGCGGATAGACGCTCTGCCCGTGCAGATTCCGGTCCAGAACGATCTGACCCTCTGTGATGTAGCCGGTCAGGTCCGGGATCGGATGGGTAATGTCATCGTTGGGCATGGTCAGGATCGGCAGCTGGGTCACAGACCCGCTGGCTCCTTCCACGATACCGGCCCGTTCATAAATGGTGGCCAGTTCACTGTATAAGTATCCCGGATAACCTTTTCTGGAAGGGATCTCACCCTTGGAAGAGGAAACCTCACGCAGCGCCTCTGCAAATGAGGTCATATCCGTCAGGATGACCAGGATGTGCATGTTACATTCAAACGCCAGGTATTCCGCCACGGTAAGGGCCACCTTGGGAGTGATCAGACGTTCTACCACCGGGTCGTTTGCCAGGTTCAGGAACATAGCCACATGGTCGGAAACCCCGCTCTCTTCAAAGGTCTTGCGGAAGAACTCCGCCACGTCATGTTTTACGCCCATGGCTCCGAACACAATGGCAAACTCTTCTTCCGAATCCTCTCCCAGAGACGCCTGCTTTACGATCTGCGCCGCAAGCTGGTCGTGAGGAAGACCATTTCCGGAGAAGATCGGCAGCTTCTGTCCTCGGATCAGTGTGGTCAGCCCATCAATGGCAGAGATACCGGTACGGATATAGTTCCTGGGATACTCCCGGCGCACCGGGTTCAGCGGCAGGCCGTTCACATCCCGCATATCATCAGAGAAAATGGGCCCCAGCTCGTCGATAGGCTCTCCCACTCCGTTGAAAGTACGTCCCAGCATCTCCGGGGAGACCGCGATCTCCATCGGGCGGCCGGTAAGCTTTGTATGCGTATTGTTAAGGGACATATTTTCCGTGCCTTCAAATACCTGGATAATGGCTTTGTCCTCATCCAGCTCCACGATACGCCCCATTTTCCGGGTGTCTCCATCTACAACGAATTCCACGATCTCGTCAAAGAAGGCATCCTGCACTCCCTCCAGAACAACCAGAGGGCCATTGATATTACTAAGTCCAAGATATTCAATTGCCATATTTTGTCCCTCCTTTAACCATTCTTCTCAAGAACACGATTGTAGAAATCGTCAATGTCTTTCTTATAAAGATCCAGCAGCTGCAGGTTGTCATTGGGAACGTCATACTTGATGGCGATCACTTTCTCAAAGATCCCTTCTGCCTTCAGCACAGACATGGGCATGCCCATGGCCACCAGCTTCCGGCTCTGCTTATAGAGATACAGGATCACATCCATCATCTTAAACTGCTTCTCCAGGGATACACAGGTATCTTCCTTGTGGAAGGCGTTCTGCTGCAGGAAGCCAAGCCGGATCACCTTGGCGATCTCCAGCACCAGCTTCTGGTCGTCCGGCAGCACGTCACCGCCGATCAGCTTTACAATCTCCATCAGACTGCTCTCCTGGTTGAGAAGCGCCATCAGACGATTCCGGTAATCCACGAACTTGGGCGACACATGATCGGTGTACCAGCCGCTTAAGTCCGTAAGATACTCACTGTAGCTGGTAAGCCAGTGGATGGCAGGGAAATGTCTTGCATAGGCAAGGCTTTTATCCAGTCCCCAGAAGCAGCGTACGAATCGTTTGGTGTTCTGTGTGACCGGCTCGGAGAAATCTCCGCCCTGAGGGGAAACAGCTCCGATAATGGTGACAGATCCATCCGTACCATTTAAATTGTGCATCATGCCGGCGCGCTCGTAAAATCCGGACAGCCGGGATGCAAGATAAGCCGGGAAACCTTCCTCTGCCGGCATCTCCTCCAGACGGCCGGATAACTCACGCAGAGCTTCTGCCCAGCGGGAGGTGGAGTCCGCCATGATCGCTACATCATATCCCATATCCCGGTAGTATTCTGCCAGTGTCAGACCGGTGTAGATGCTGGCTTCACGGGCAGCAACCGGCATGTTGGAAGTATTGGCGATCAGTGTGGTACGGTCCATCAGAGGATTTCCGGTCTTTGGGTCGATCAGTTCTCCGAATTCCTCCAGAACCTGTGTCATCTCGTTTCCACGTTCTCCGCATCCGATATAGATAATGATATCAGCGTCAGACCACTTGGCAATCTGATGCTGTGTCATGGTCTTTCCGGTTCCGAATCCGCCGGGAATGGCGGCAGTTCCGCCTTTGGCGATTGGGAACATGGTATCAATGATACGCTGTCCGGTGACAAGTGGGATTGAAGCCGGAAAACGATGGCTTGTCGGGCGGGCAGTACGGATTGGCCAGCGCTGTGCCATTGGAAGCTGTTTTTGATCTCCGCTGGAAAGTTCCAGTGTGATCAAAGGCTCTTCAATTGTGTACGCTCCGTCCTCCACGATTTGAATCACGGTTCCTTCCAGATCAGGCGGTACCATACATTTATGCGTGATCGCGTGAGTTTCGGGTACTTCTGCGAAAATATCTCCGCCGTGGAGATAGTCTCCCACAGAAACGGTGATGTGGGCGGCCCATTTTTTCTCTTTATCCAGAGAGTCAACGGAAACACCGCGGGTGATAAACGCTCCCCCGGATTCTGCGATCCGCTCCAGAGGGCGTTCGATTCCGTCAAAAATGTTGTTTAAAATTCCGGGCGCCAGTGTTACAGACACCGGATTTCCCGTTGCAATGACTTCTTCGCCGGGGCGAAGTCCGGTTGTTTCTTCGTAGACCTGAATGGTGGTCATGTCTTTATCCAGTGCAATGACCTCGCCGACCAGCTTTTCCCGTCCTACATATACCATTTCAGACATACAAAATCCGGTATTGCCTTTCAAATAGATGACAGGCCCGTTGATTCCATAAATTCTTCCAGTCTTAAACAATGCTGTCACCTCCTGAGAATAAGAATTTGTCGTATTCGTTGCGCAGTGCGGTCTTAAAAGAATGATCGATCAGAATATTGCGGCTGCGGATGACGGCACGGATACCGCCTGTAAAGTCTTCCGCACTGATCGTCAGGTGGATGCCGGTGGCATCTTCCAGAGAAGAACGCTTTTCCTCATCTGAAGGATTGAGATAGATCGTCATCTCTTCTCCGTTTGCGAATACGATCGCATTGTGAATACAGCGGAGCAGAAAATCATCGTATTCTGCGGTTTTCATATAATCATTTACCAGGGCGTATGCCTCCTCAAAGATCTTGTCTTTTAGTTCCTGCTGAATGCGGCCCTGGCGGCGTTTTAAATCCAGCTGGGCGCGCGCCATTGCCTGGTTTTTCTGCTGTCTGGCATTAACAGTTTCCGCTTTGATACGAGTCTGCATCTGTCGTTTTGCTTCAATTTTATGGTCTTCAAATACTTTTTCCAGTGCATCACGGTAAGAGTCAATAATGGCATTGCTCTCGGCTCTTGCTTCTTCCATGGAAGTCGTGCGCAGATGGTTGATCTTTTCTTCTAAAGTCAAGAGGATCTCCTCCTTTAAAAATTTTTGCCTTACAATTTCAGTCCGATGGCTTCGGTAATATATGAGGTGATAAAGTCTTTTTTGCGTCCCGTTCCGTGCCGGTCCGGGATTTCGATCAGCAGAGGGATTTTTCGATCCAGACGGAATTCATCCAGAATGTCCGGAAATTCCCGTCCGAATTTTTCGGTCAGAAGTACAATGCCGATGGATTTGTCCTGCAGAACCTTTTCTAATTGTTCCCGCAGTTCCTTTCGTTCATGTACGACGACACCGTCCACACCTGCAAGGCGCATTCCCGTGTAAGTATCGACATTATCACTGATAAGAAACATTTTCATCTTAGAGTTTACCAAGGATCATGAAGGAGATGATCAGTCCGTACAGACAAACACCTTCCGCAAGACCTACGAAAATCAGAGATTTACCGAGTACACTGGAGTCTTCGCTGATTGCGCCTAAAGCAGCGGAGGCTGCACTTGCAACGGCAATACCACCACCGATACAGGAAAGTCCGGTAACCAAAGCAGCTGCGAGATAGCCGAGTCCGGTGGACAAAGAAGAGGAAGCGGCTGCGGCATCAGCGGCCTGTACCTGTGGGCCTGCAAACATCATGATGGAAGTAATCACGAATGCGCCAAAGAAGAAAAAGACATTCGTTCCGATGGCACGTTTGTATTTTTTTCGGTTCCTTTCCCCGATCAGATAGTATCCGAATGGGATGATAATGCTTAAGATCAGTGCTGCGATGAGAATAAGTTTTGTTGTAAGTGTCATAATTGGAATCCTCCTTTAAGAACGTTTCTTTTTTGTAGTTTGAGTTTTGGTATATGGGTCAAAAGCTCTTCCGCTTCCTTTATAGAAACGGCTGAACATCTCATAATATTCCAGACGGAGTACCTGAATTCCTACAATCAGGCCTTCCATACCGCATACGAACAGGTTGCCTAATACGACAACGATCCAGTTCGGGGAGCCGGATTCTGCGCCGGCGAGCATCAGCACGACTTCCATCATGGCAGCGTGGCTGACGGCAAATGCACCGATACGAACGAAAGAAAGGGTGTTGGAAAAGTAACTCAGCAAGGTTTCGAAAATCTCGAAAAATCCCTGTACAAAGAACATTGCCTTTCCTTCTTCCATCTTGTCTGCGCGTTTCTGGATCTTCCGCGTCAAAGGTTCCTTGAACAGAATGAGAAGCAGCGGAATGCCGAACATCACTGCAAGGACGATTCCTGCCGGTGTCTTGTGTCCTGTCATAAAAAGTACGATCGTTGCCACTGCGGAAGCGTAAAATACAAGGCCTGCCATTCCATTTGCGTCAAACCATGCATTTTCTACATCGTGAGACCGGAGCGCATTGACGATGTGCAGGATCATGGCGAGGATGATCAGCCCCATACCAAACGCTACGGACACGATAAATACAGTGTTCAGCTTACCGATGAACGGCAGTGTGGTCATGTGATCGATCGGCCTTAGCCAGATTGGTTCTATGATATCTTCAAACCCGAAAATACTTCCGAACATAAATCCGAAGATTGTAGAAAATACACCTGCACATGCAATAATTCCGGCAAGCGGTTTTTTCTTAAAATGATAGATCAGAAAACCACCAATCAACAGCAGCAGTCCCTGCCCCACATCACCGAACATAACTCCGAAAATAAAGGAGTAGGTGACAGCAACAAAAATAGTCGGATCGATCTCGTTGTGAGCAGGAAGTCCGTACATGCCGATGAACATTTCAAATGGTTTGAACAGCTTCGGGTTCTGCAGCTTGACCGGAGGATCTCCAAAATAAGTGTTCCGGTCTTCTTCCACGACAACAAATACCTTGTCATCATCCTTGACTTCTTCCATAAAGCGGGCAACGTCGTCTTCTGACATCCAGCCGCATAAAATGTAGTAGTCTTCTTTCTGATCTTCCATCCGGGCTGCCATTTTCCGGACATCGAAATTGTGGGCAAGCTCTTCCAGACGCTGCTTTGCAGCTACGATCTGAGGGGCTTTTTTGACAAGCATGTCGGCTGCCTCTTTATTTAGATCCTCAATTTTTCGAGAAATATCGGCAATCTGACGGTTTAGTTTCTGGCAGGCATCTGCCGGTGTTCCGGTGTATTCATCCGGAATGGTGATCTTTTCAAAATGCAGGGAACGGAATACAGCATCCACTTTCTGAGATTCTCCGGGTGAAACAAAATATGCACCGTAGAGATAGCTTTCGTCCTGTTCTCCTTTGACAAAAATTGCACCAAGATCATCGATCAGATATTTTTCCAGGCGGCCGTATTGTTCTACCGGAATCCGTCCAAACCGGTAGTTGATGTATTTGTAGCGCAGAATCCGGTCCAGTTCTCCGTCCAGCGGACGAAATGGCTCAATGAGCTTTTGCTTGTTTGCAAGTGTTTCTGTTTCTTTTTTGAGCTTTTCTTTCTTTGCCTGGATCTTGAGATACGCCTCATTTGTAGTGCGGATCAGTTCGAAAATATCATCCAGACCAAGAGAGGTATCCGGGGAAATTTCATCGGCATTCTCCAGATATCCGGCGAATTCTTCGGCTTTGCCAAGTGCATCCTTGTAAGGATTGATCTCCACGAACGGCCGGAGATTATCCACAGTTTTTAATTCCGACAAAGCAGATTCGAGCTGGATCTCATATCTGGACAGATAGAGATCTGTCACCCGGTCGATATCATTTCTTGGGCCGGATATATTGATGAATTTCATTTTTACAATCATTAAATCTTTCCTCCAACATATCCTAAAGTCTCGCCAGAATTTAATCCGTAACGGATACATTCCATGGCGGTGGTCAGTTTTCGAAGTTCTTCTTCTTTTAAAAAGAGATACATGTTGATCGAAGCAATCGAATAGGGATTCTGTCTCCGGTCAGCTGTATATAGATGGTACAGGCAGTCCTCATACATCTGCTCGATCGTTAAGTCCTGCTCAAAATTATAATGTCTTGCGTATGGCGTCTTTTGAAGGACAGCAAAAAATTCATCCATATTAGATGCTTCTGCCATGGCTTTTATCTGCTCCACAGAAATCCGGTAATGAATCGGGATCAAAAGGGAGTAAATATCGGCTTCCTTCAAATTAAAATGCTTTTTGGCCCGGTAGATCCACTGCATATTCAGCAGATCAATCTTGGAGCCACAGTCTCTGGTGAAAAGCTCCAGTTCTTTTTTTTTCAGAAACTTTTTGCGCTCTTTCCACATGGCGGTAAAATAATAAAGGTTCAACGCAAGATCGTAATCAAACAGGGTGACAGACTGACTGTCTTTTAGTTTTTTCAGCGGTTCGTAATACTCTGTGCCTTTCAGATTTTCTACGAGCTGGTCCGTTGTTCTGGAGGTGATCAGCTTTTCAATGGAAATCTGCGAGTATTTGTCAAAAAACGGTTTCTTGTGGTTCAGATCAAATGGTTCCTGATAATGATTGATGACAATGCGCAGGCAGTAATTGATCAGATCCACCTCATACCGCTTTAAGTAAAGTTTTAAAAACTTTCTCTGATTCGGTCCGCAGAAACGGTAAATCTTTGTGTAATCGTGGTACAGCGAGAGAATCAGCACTTTTTCGATGTTGCCTCTGTGCAGCATGGTCTCATCCATATCCTGAAGTACATCCTGATAGGAAGAATTTGCATTTAAATAGGAAACCAGTTCGGTGATACTTGTAAGAGCTGATATCTCCTCAAACTGTTCATCTGTGAGCAGTCTGGCTTCCATGGCACGCAGCTTGGTGATGATCCCACTGTATTCGAGTAAGTTTCCCATATGTTACACCTCTGTGATTCGTTTTAAAATTTCCTGTGCATAAAGTGTGTGCCTGCTTTCGTATTCTTTCTTGAGTGCAAGTACACAACTGTCGTTTGATTCTGCCTGCTGATCTAAGAGAGTCTGCGTATCTGCTTCCAGAGCTTCCCGGATTTTTTGCAGATGTGCCTGTGTCTCTTGTTCCAGATCCAGATCAAACTGCTTTCGCTTTTCTTCATATTCTTTATCCAGGACGGATTTTTGAAGTTCCGCATGTTCTGCGATCGCAGATGCGGCAGATTCGATCTCCGTCAATTTGTTAATAATAGACTCCATAAAAAGCCCCCTTTTTAGTCAGAATATATAATACACTATCATACACCTTTTGGCTGAAAAAACAATCACTTTGTCGATTATTTTATGATTTTTCATAAAAATTCATATGAAAATAATCAAAATAGTCATATTTGTCTGTTTTCTGGAATATATAGTTTGTACAAAACTATGAAAAAATAAAGTGCAAAAAGCAATATATTACATAAAAATGACAATAAAACACTAGAAAACAGGGGGTGTGGTAAAATATAATAAAAATGATAAGTATATTGTGGAAAAACTATTCTTTTCACAGTATAAATTTGGGGCAAAACAAGGAGGAATACTATGAAGAAAGGAAAAAAAGGCCTTGCATTGGCAATGACACTGGCAGTCACAATGACTTCTGTGCCAACAGCTTTTGCGCTGGATGGCAATGCACAGCCGACAAAGCAGCCGGATAATCAGTTGGGTCAGAGAGATACAAAAGCGATTTCCTACAAGTATACAAAGCTGGATCAGGCACCAATGAAGGAAAGTGTGCAGGCAAGCTCTGAGAATACGCCGATGCAATGGAGTGAAGGCCCGGCAAATCTGGCATTTGATGGGGATGTTAATACAGGATGGCATACCGATTATAACACACATCAAGGTCCGTATACGATAGAATGGAATTTGGGCGGAACCTATAAGATTGGAAAAGTGGAATATACTAGAAAGAAGACAGGAGCTGCCGGAATCTGGAAAGAAATTAAAATTGAAGTGAAAAATGGAGAAACTGGCAGTTGGCAGACTGCATATAATGGTACAATTGCAGAGACTGCAGATGGAGCAAGTACTGATATTACATTTGAACCAGTCGATGCAAGTGATGTAAAAGTTACGGTAGTAAAAAGTTATGATAATCCAGAAGGAAAATATGCTTCTGCCGGAGAAATCAATGTTTACTCTGCAACAAAAGAAGTGACTCTGGTAAATCCGATTAAAATCTTACCGGAAGAGGGTAAGACCACCACGATGAAAGAAGGCGAGACTCAGCAGTTCCGATATGAGTTGACGCAGGAAGCTGAAGAAGCGGGCGGAACCGTAAAATGGAGAGTTCAGGACAGTAGTATTCTGAAGGTGGATGAGAACGGTTTTGTGACAGCAGTTAGTGCTGGAAAAGGAAAAGTATCAGCCAATTATAAATTGGGAAATACAACCTATAATACATACATCGACGTTACTGTAGAAAAAGTAGAGACAGAATGCACGATTAGCCTGAACGGAACACAGTACAAAGGAATGAGTCTTCAGGAAGTTGTAGAACAATCAAAATTAACAGAATTAACGAGCGTAAAATTTGAGAGCGGTGTGATTCGTGATGCAGATTTTGATTATTTGAAAAAGTTCAATCGTCTTCAGTGGACATTGAAAGAATTCAGTATTGGTGACGATGTCAAATTACGGGGACTCAGTGGAGATGCCATTCCATTGAATGCTTTTTATGCATCGTATCCGGGATATAACATAGAAAAAGTATATCTTGGAAAAAATGTAAAAGGAATGGGAATGAATGCATTCGGAATGTGCAGAAGCTTAATCAGTTTTGAAGCACCTGGTCTGGAAGAAATGCATACTACTGCTTTGAACCGAGTGAATGGATTGGCGGAATTAAACCTGCCGTCATTAAAAGTAGTGAATGGTCCATTGTTTGGTAATATGAGCAATAGTACGACAGAAACAGTAAAACTTCCGGCTGTTACAGAGCTTGATGATGATGCGTTTAAATATTTAGGAGCATTAAAGACGCTGGAATTAGGCGCAACACCTCCGTCGTTGAGTATTTCTGCCGGTGAGTTGAAATTTGCAAAAGGTGTCGTAGATAATCTGAAACTTGTGATTCCGGAAGGTGCGTTAGATGCATATAAGGCAAGTCCTGGATATAATGCAGAGCAGAATACATGGTATGGAATCAAACTTTCAGAACCTCAGGAAGAAGTTCATATCAATGCAACGATCAACGGAACAGCTGTTGACGGTGCGAGCCTGGAAAAAGCAGTTGAAAAATCTGGTGTAGCTGTGGATGCGGTGACTTCCTTGACAATCAATTCCGGAAAAGTAACACAGGAAGATCTGGCTTATTTGAAGAGCATTTCAAGACTTGAAACATTCGAAATGAATGTTGGAGACAATCTGCAGTTGATCGGAATGGATGGACAGCCTACAACTGTATTAAGTAAAGATACCGCAGTGATTGAATTTGCACCTAAACGTGCCGGAAGCAGCCGCGCAGATATGACAACACTCACATTGGGCGGTATTACAGAAATTTACAATGGAGGATTAAAAGCATATGACTCTATTGAAACGATTCATATGCCAGATGTTGTTACAGTAGGAGCAAGTGCTTTTGGCTTGGGAGCATGGTTAGAGACATTAGATCTGTCCAGTGCAAAGACAATTGGAGCTAATGCATTTAATGGATGTAAGCGTTTGGAAAGTCTGACAATGAATGCAGTCGAGACACTGGGAGAAGGATCCTTTAAATACACAGATGCGCTTGATAGCCTGACACTTCCTGCTACGATTAAAAATATTGAAGATATTCGATTTGGAATTTGTAAAAATGGAAATAAGAGCGGTGCTAAAATTACAATTTTGGCAACAACTCCACCGACTGTTGACAGTGCGGCATTTACCGGTGTATCTAGTGTGACACGGCCGGCTACTGTGACAGTACCTCAGGGAGCGCTTGCTGCATATGTAGCTCAGGTAAATCCAAAGGCTGATGTAGCGAAAGTACTGAAGAGACAGGATATCAATTGGAATTCGTTGTATTTAAGAGAAGAAGGCTCTTCTTTGGTGGAATATAAGGCAAAATGTGGCACATGGGCAGATCAGTATGCATATGTAGCAACAGGCCAGACGATCACAGCAGATAAGTTGGCGGCTCTGCATAAAGATGATCAGAAGAACTTGAAAGAAAACGAAGAACTTAAAGGCTGGAATACAAAGAAAGATGGTTCCGGTGATATGGTGACAGCAGAAACGGTTGTATCAGAAGAAATGACCGTTTATCCGGTGATCGGAGAAAAAGCAGAAGAGATTCATATCACTGCAAAAGTAAATGGCGGAGAGTCTCTCGGTGGAGAAACTCTTGCAAAAGTAGTAGAAAAAGCAAATACGACAGCAGAAGGAGTTACATCTCTGGTGATTGAGTCCGGAAAAGTAACCCAGGACGATCTTGCAACATTGAAGAGTATGACAAGACTGACAAATCTGGAAATGAATCTGGACGGAGATCTGGAGCTGATTGGTGCAGAAGGAACAGCAACGACAGTATTACCGGCTGAGTTATTCATAAAATCCAGTCTGGAGACAGTTTCCTTGGCAGGATTTACAGAGATTGGAGAAAGCGCTTTTAAGGATACAAAATATCTGGAAAGTGTAACCATTCCGAATGTGACAGTGATTGGAGCCGGAGCATTTGCAAATACAGCGAGACTTGAGAGTATTGAACTTCCTGCAGTGACAGAAATTGGCGCAAGTGCATTTGCAAGAGCTCAGAAATTAGAGACAGTAACAATGCCAAGTGTTGTGACGATCGGAGCGTCAGCATTCGAACATACATTGGTAGAGGATGTAACACTCCCTGCTACGATCACAAGTATTGGATCCAGGGCATTTGTTGGTAAACCAAATGGTAAGAGAGAACTGCATATTACGATTGAAACAGCAACACCACCGACAATTGATGGTTCTTTTGCAACACATGCCGATGCTTATGTGAAAGTTCCAGACGGTTCTCTTGGAGCATATTTGCCGAATCTGGATCTGAGCAAACCATTTAAAAATTCAGGAGATACAAAATGGGGCGGACTTCGCGTGATTGATAATGCGCAGAAACTGCTGACTTATCATGGAGTGAACAGCTGGGATAAGATGTACGCATATGTGGTAAGCGGTACAGCGATCACAGAGAGCAGATTCCCGACTACATTTGAAAATGGAGACAAGATCTTAAGTGGATGGAATACATCAAAAGACGGAACAGGAACACCGGTGGATGCCAACACAGTTGTAACAGAAGATATGACGCTGTATGCACAGTGGAGCGAACCGGCAGTGGATCTGGATGTTGCCGTATCTTATTCAAATGTGGATGAAGCAGGCGAAACAATCTGGACAAATCAGGATGTGACCGTGACTCTGACAGCAAACGAACCTGTTCAGGATATTGAAGGATGGACTCGCGTATCCGATACCGTGCTGACAAAAGCTTACAGCCAGAATGGAACCTATAGCGTTACGGTAGTTTCCAATGACAATCAGCAGAAAGAAGTGACCTACACGGTAGCAGGCATTGACAAACAGGCTCCGAATGTAAGCGTCAAAGGCGAAGGAAATGGAGATCGTTTCCGCAAGATCACAGGAATCGCAGTGCACGATACAGAAGGTGTCAAAGAACTGAAGGTCAATGATACAGTTACAGAGATCAACAGCAAGTACAAATACCTGACAGACATCGAAAAAATCGGTGTAAAAGAAGGAGAAAATACAGCAGTTGTTGTAGATCAGGCAGGAAATGAAAAGACAGTGACATTCCACTATGATACCGTTGCTCCGACATTCCAGTGGATCGTGGACAACAGTAAACTGGAACAGTCCAAAGAAGTACGTCTTGAGACAAGCGAAGAGATCCAGCTTCCGGGTGAAGGATGGTCTCTGAAAGGCCAGGAAAACGGAACTTATGTCTATGTGAAGACCTTTACAGCAAACTGGAAAGACAAAGCATTTACAGTGACAGACCTTGCAGGCAATGTATCAGAACCGCAGTTTGTAGAAGTAAAACGCATCGACAATACAAAACCGGCAGTGGTAGAACTGACACAGGATATCACAGACTGGACCAAGAAAGATGTAACTGTGACGATCAAGACCTCTGTAGACTGTGCAACACCGGAAGGATGGAAGAAAGTCAATAAGAGAACCTTCACAAAAGTATTTACTGCAAGTGGAGAATACAGCGTTACCCTGACAAGTGCAACAGGAGTGACAGGAGATGCGTATGTATTTAGCATTACAAACATTGACAAAGAAGCACCGGTGATTGATTATGCAGCCATTGAAGCAGCAAAGGGATATAAGAGAGAGATCCCGTTGAATGAGGGAGAAGAGTACACAGAAGAACAGCTGACAGAGATGTTCACAAAACCGGAGTGGGTAAAAGATAATTCCGGCACAGCAGCATTTAAAGTAGACAAATGGGGTCTGGAACACGGTCTGGATGGATATCAGCCATTTACATCCAAGACACCTGGTGAATA
>OGPH01001880.1_pt1 | contig 13851 bp, 10 predicted proteins | sample 1552891 | NCBI WGS metagenome assembly OGPH01 (sample SAMEA2580272, study PRJEB22360) | human gut metagenome | biome: human gut; feature: human-associated habitat; material: faeces | place: Denmark | collected 2008/2010 | reverse complement strand
TTTCGCGGCGGATGCGGCGGTGATGTCCGGCCCGGTGGACAAACTCTACCTCGAACCGGAAAAGAAGCAGTGGAAGCACCGGTACACCTTCGATGCCGACGGGTCGGAACTCTGCGGCTTCTTCGACGAGCGGGCTTTGCCCGAGGTGACGGTTTACGTCGGGGGAAAGCCGTACGTTTATCGCGCCAAACGCTCCGCATGGCGCAGTTACGCGCCGATAGGGTATCGGATATTCGATATGATTCGTGTAAACGAACAGTAGTTTTCGGTTCTCGCGGGCATCTTTCGCCCTGCTTTGTCCGGTCCGGACGGGAAATGCGGTTGTATCTCCTGTCCGGACCGGACTGCGTTATGGCGAAATCCGCTTCGGGACACTCAAAAACGGAGGGTTGTCGTTTCTCGGTGCACGGCGCTGCGTCGCGCGGGCCGGAAGCGATGCATCCAGCCTCGTGCGCCGGCGTCAAAAGGGTGCGGTATTAAAAGGATGTAACGACTTGATTTATCGAGTCGTTAAATTTTTGTATAGGATAATAGGTAACGAGAAAGCAACGGTTTATTTTCAACTTATTGCGCTCAAATACCGCATTTCAAATAACCTATCACAAGATACGAAAAATTTGCAGACCGGGCCAATTTGCTGAAAACGGCTGCGTGCATTATTTACCAAGTATTACAAATTTAAGATCAATGGAATATTAAATTTTGCCTATATCTTACGGCATATTTTTCAGATCTCATATCGAACTGAACTTCCGACCTTTCAGAAGTTCGGCGCATTCAATAAACAGCTGTTTCGGAACATTACCGTTCAAAGTTATTTTTCCGACATAGCGGTTTTCTAAGCAGTTCTCCGAGGCTTCGATCTCAATGTCATTGTCGTTTTCGAGGTGAATTGTCGCTTTTCGGAACAGCGGCGAACCGACGGCGTATTCGTCTGCACCGGGGCACATGGGATAGAACCCGAGAGCCGAGAAGACATCCCACGCCGAGGGCTGTTCGTTATCCTCGTCGCTGCAATAACCGTCGGGCTTGGTCGAATAGAAATGGTCCGTTCCATATTTGTTATTATGAAGTGAATGAAGCCGGAATGTTGTCGGAATTGCAATTACTCCCAACGGATTCAAACCACAAAAAACTTGTAAATCTGATTAGTAAGAAGCCTTTTAACCAATGTACTACAGGGAAATAATGCAATACATACTCAAATCATCCACTCTGAGTCACTTTGCTCCAAGCTTTCGAATGTGAAGCTTTCAATTTGCCCTCCTCGACCACAGCAATGACTAAATATTCATTCTGTAACGAACTGTACGATACGGATAGGCGACCAATTGGGCGGTTATGAGGCATCGGACTTTCTGTGAACAAAAACGGAAGGTGTCGATCAGTCGGTACAGACCGTGACCCTGCAGTTCTCGCACCGATGCAGCAAGTTTGGGCATTAAACTCGTTAAGGGCTTGTCGTAGGAAGGAGAGTTGCCGGACAATGCAACGGTCTACGTCCATAGCGTCGTACCGACAGCAACCACCGATTTTACGACTGGAGCCGTCACGAAAGATATTTTCGTCGAGATGGCGATGATCAAAACCCGAAAGGTCGACAATGCGACTTATGAAGCCATTGTCGTCCCGCAACTTCTTGAGTCGCGCCGTCCTTTTATTAGAGGTTGTAGTCAATAATGTATCTTATTTGCAGGAAGATACATTCCAGTTCAAGGTTGGTCGGCAGCATACGCTGTCGCTGATTATCAATTCCAATCCGGATCAGGTCCCGGTTGATATTGGTGGTGAAATCGTAGGTGGCCGGAACTGATAATTCCTGCCGAAAAAGGAGGATTGAATTTCACAGGTCTTTGATCCTGGGGAATTCAATCCTTTATTTTTTGCTTGTTCTTTGTGTTGGAGTTTGTTGGGAGGGAAAGGAGATGGGTAGATAAAAATAAGACAGGTCGAGTTCTACAAAACGTCTTCAGGCGAGATTGGCTTATAGGCTCCGTCTTTGGCTTCGAAGATGACGCTGCCATCCTCGAGGCAGACCGAAGTGTGGAACACTCCTTTGGGCACTTGGATCGCAGGGCAGTCTCCGCCGGCGCGAAGAATAAATTCAGCCGTCTTATGTCCCTGATCATCGTAGAATTCCTCTCTGATAGCACCACGGCAGATGACTACTGTCTCGGAAGTATCCGTATGCCGGTGGATAGGAATGACAGTGTCAGACATCAAGACATTGATCATCCTTTGGGAAGAATCTTCGGCAGAAGTCCTCAAATCATAATTCATCCTGCGACGAGGTGAATCCTCTGCCTGTTCCTGGATGCTGTCAAATAATTTATTGTCAAGTCGCATATCAATTTTTTCGAAAAATATTCTTATAGTTCTTTCTTTTACACCATCCGAATCTATATGATGGGGGGCTGTATATCCATCAATCAGTTTTAATACTGCTATAACGCTGAGATTTCCAGCCAACTATATATTTTAGGGACAGTCGCGAAATAGGCTTAAAATTATAACAAATTGATTGTCAATGTGATAAAAAATTTCATATCTTAGCTACAGGAATTAAAAATTCCTCCGAACACCCTGGAAAAGTGACTTTCGGAGGAAATGAGCAAAAATAACTCATGGCAAAAGTACGAAATTTATCTGACATTCAGCAAGAGATTGCATTTACAGAGTTTGATTTTTATCAGCGATACGAAGAGAGCTTCAAAACATCGGAACTTGGACGGATCAAGTCACTTCTTCCTCTTCGAGAGATGGCGATATCGTTCGGTTTAGTAGAAGAGAAGCCGAAGAGTTTGAGAGTGAAGCGAGGACGAAAGTCCTTCTTCACACCTGAGGGCAAGGTGGCGTTGGCGTTCTTGAAGATGTATACAGGATTGTCAGCTCCGAAGCTGATGGATGCGTTGAATGGAAACATCCATTATCAGATCTTCTGCGGGATCAGGATCAGTCCTGAGAACCAGTTGACAAACTACAAGCTGATCGACAGCATTCTGGTAGAATTGTCCAAGAAACTGAAGATTCAGGAGCAGCAGAAGGTACTTGCAGATGCATGGAAGCCGTACATGAAGAACCTTGATACTGTCTATACAGATGCCAGCTGCTATGAAAGCCTGATGCGCTTTCCAACTGACGTGAAGTTGCTTTGGGAATGTGTAGATAGAGCATACAAGATGATGTGCGGTATCAGTTCTCAGCTTGGTGAGCATCGAATGAGAACAAAGTACAATGATATCGACAAGGCGAACCTGGCATATAGGAAGCAGCGCAAACATACTCATAAGCAGACCAGAAAGATGATAATGAGACTGCTTGCATTGCTGGGCAAGATACTGGGAGAAATCCGCAGACAGATGCGCGTCCATCCGGATGAAGAACTATTGAATTACAAGCAGTTGGATATGCTTGAGACTGTCACAAGGGTATATCGTCAGCAGAAGAACCACTTCAAGAGTGGTGACTCTCGTGAGAGTATCCCTAACCGTATTGTAAGTCTCAGCAAGCCTTACATCAGACCGATAGTCAGAGGCAAGGAGACCAAGATAGTCGAATTTGGAGCGAAGTGCAACAACATATTGATTGACGGAATATCGTTTATTGAGAAGCTATCATTCAATGCATTCAATGAAGGAACGAGACTTAAGCACTGTGTGTCATTGTCGAAGAAACTTACAGGCGTTGATGTAAAAAAGATAGGTGGCGACCAGGGTTACTCGGGTAATGACAACAGAACTTTCTGCAAGGAGAATGGTATTGAAACCTCATTCACTCAGAAAGGACGAACTGGAAAGAATGAAGTTAAGAACGCTACTAAACGAGAACTTGCACGCGTTCGAGCTACAGCAATGGAAGGCTCTTTTGGAACTCAGAAGGAGCATTATGGTCTGCGAAAGATTGCTGCAAGGATAAAATCGACAGAGATCATGCTGATCTTCTTCGGTATCCACACAGCAAATGTGGTAAACCTTGCAAGACGAGAGTCAGTCCAAGTAGCTCTTGCAGCCTGATGTTCCACGCATGGAACACGACTTTACGGGAGTGGTAGCTCCAGACGTGACTGAAAATGAAAAAATCGGCCCTAAAAACAGAGCCGATGATATAAAAAACGATGAGTATGATCGGAAAAATAAGGGAAAGTCTGCTGGTTAACTCAAATTGAAGGAATTAAATGACTATCCCTATTTTAATAGTATTTAGAAGCGTATAACAACCAAAACCAATCAGAAATATCCAATCACAAACCTTTAATTGTCAGTACATTCTAATATTTAACACTTTTCGGCTGCTTTTTGATGCTTCCCAAATTTCCACATATTTTTGAGACATATTTCTGACGTGGAGAATTTGCGGGGCTTATTTTTTGTCACATCGTGCAGGGAGTTGACAAAGGTTTACAACCGTTTACGATGAGCGACAATTTCCACCCCGATATGCAGCAATAGTCACACCGTGAAGACTCCCTATTGCTTATCAAGGCCATTAAAGCGTTCCCATCCAGAAATAGCTAGCTTGCGGTTTGTGACTTTTTTCGATTTGTCAAATATCAGTTCCTTGATATTGATGTCATAGTAGCCATTCAAACTGTAGAGGACTGTTATTAAGGTACGATTTTCTGTCTCTGTAACAGAATGTTCAGATTTGATTCTATAAATCCGGTTTGTTAATGAATATTATTGCAAGAATCATCTTTTTGATGAATTCCTTAAATATTCTTCGTGGAGATGGTAATATTTCTTCTTGAATAATATATACATAACGCTTAACAATGCAAAAACGCATGATAAATATATCCAATGTGCATAAACATTGTTGGGTATCAAATATATAAATCCTATAGATACCGCCAATTGAACGATTGCATATGTCAGAGATACCACGGGGTGGCTTATTTTCAGCTCATTAGCCATAAGTTGATAGACGTGTTTACGGTGAGCCTGTCCAAGATTTTCATGTAGAAGAATCCTGTGACATATAGTCAGACACCCATCCACACCATATACAAGCAGGAATATAAGCCATGTGATATCACCAGTTTTAACTATCAATGCTCCGATGGCAAACAAAAGTATAAATGCTATTCCAACGCTTCCTACATCTCCTGCAAAGCATTTTGCCTTGCCTCTTGGCCTGAAATTGAAAAATGAAAATACTATTACTGCCAACAAAATGATTAGCAGAAAAGATGTATCTACAAAATTATATGTTCTATTAACAAGTAAGAGTGGCAAAAGTACTGCTGCAGAATAACAGGCAGTAATACCATTAATTCCATCCATGAAGTTATAGATGTTAGTTGCACCTACACATACTACAAGAGCCATAGCAATGAAGCCTATCTTTATCCATAAGTCAGATGTTTGGATAAAAGAATTGTTTCCGGCCATGATGAAAAGTTGCCAGACGAGTAAGCCCATTGCCGCGAATTGAACTATAAGTCTGGCTGAATCTGGAAGAGAATGAATATCATCAATGAAACTGATCCCGGCTGCTAATGTTACAGCTGCCAGGAAAAACGGATACTGGAAACCGAAGACTATGCTCCATATCCAAGCCCCCAACAGAAAAATAATCCCTCCTCCTCGTCGTACTATTGATGAGTGACTGCTCCTTTCATTTGGTTTATCAATGATATCAAATTTGTCAGCAATCGTGAAGTACAATAACTCTAAGATGAGAAGAATTACAAGGATGATTCCATAAATTAGGTATGTATTCATAACTTTTTAGGTAGTCGTATTTTAGATGATGCAATGCTGCAATTACCTATTCCCTAATATAAAAAATAGCAATTGCTAATTATAGATATATTTTAGGCCGAAGATTAAAAATATGCATAACTGGCGGGTTGGACATTTGGGGTGATAAAAACCTTTCAATAAATTGATTTACATATCTTTGTGAATATTATCATTGATATGCTTAAAAAAATGCTTTTTCTGTGGTGCTAAAAATGTAGTCCTCAATGGTCTGAAAGCCCGCACTCAGAGATATAAATGCAAGGATTGCGAACGCCGCTTCGACGGGCATACGTCGGAACAAATCACATGTCATAACGGATTATGTAGAGGGCAAGCAAACCTTGGTGCAACTTGCTAACAAGTACGGAGTCAGCGAAAAAACAATCCGCCGAGACCTGGAGGAAATACGGTATATCCGCAAGGCATTCAGATACAAGGATGTAACCATCCAGATGGATACGACCTATTGGGGGCGTGGCTTCGGTCTTATGGTCATCCGTGACGCCGTACGCGGGAAAGTCCTATGGCATAAATATGTACATCACGAGACCATTGCGCAATATGTGGAAGGAGTGGATTGGCTTAAGGACAACGGCTTCCGCATATATGGGGCCGTGATAGACGAGATAAAAGGGCTACCACTGGCCCTGAAGCCCGTTCCTGTCCAGATGTGCTAGTTCCATCAGATGCTTATCATCCGTCGGTACCTACACAGGCCCCTGACCTTGAAGCGTCCAAAGACCTGTTGGACTTGGCGAATACCATAACCAGAACTGATAAGGAGAGCTTTATTGGAGCCTTCAACGACTGGTACGAAAAATATCAGGACATCCTAAACGAACGCATTCACGACAAGTTTATCAAGAAGAAGACACCTCCGTATATGCGCCCGAGGCTGCACAGTGCGTACCTGAGCGTAAAGCGTAACATGCCTTTGTTAGGGACTTTCTATGACAGACCAGAAACAGGACTCCCGAACACGAACAACGCGCTTGAAGGACTGTTTTCCGACCAGAAGAGCAAAATCCGAATACACAGTGGAATCTGCAGGGAACATCGCAAGAAATTTCTGGATGAATAATATCAAAAGGCATTATTAGACAAGCACCGTCACTGGGATATACGACCTTCGGAAGTTACAGTTCGAGTGCTGTGTGGGGGGGGGAATTAAATGGCTATCCTTGAACTTGACGGTTGCCGTTTATCACCCAAAATGCCCAAAGGTAAAATTACTGTAAGGTATGGAATGAATAACTTTAAATATCGATTAATATACCAATATTTAATCTCTCTGCTCTTAACTTTTAAAAGACTATTCCACATACCTACTCCCGAAAGAAATAGGAAACAGTCAACACCAATATTTCCCAATGAAAGAATATATTGCACTGTTACTGATAAATCCACATAGCCATACAAATGACAGATAAGTATGAGTAATGCGCTTATTCCCATTAACTCGGTACGGAATATTGATAATTCTCCTAATTTTACCATTATTTTGAATTATATTACTTCTTTTTTATTACCTTATCAGCCAAGCTTCGCTCTCATATTTATTCCAATGCTTTCTTAATTTTCAAGTTTCTCACAATATACGTTGCTATGTTCTGAGAAAGTTAGCTTATCGGTGAAGAATGAGACGCTATTGAAAAAGAAGAAGTCACTTTTCCGTTTTTAAGTTTTTAAGTACATCTAAAGGTTCCCATTTTAATTCTTTACAGGCTTTTTTATTGCTGAAAGTGAGGCTTTTTGTCATTTTATCTAGTTTATAGCTATTAATAGGAGCTTTTGAACCAAACATGTCGCCTATTTTAGCCATGCACCATGCCATCCAATATGGAATAGAAATCGGCTTGTGCTTTCCTAACTGACGTGCCACAGATTTTGATAATTCCCCGAATGAAGGTTGCCGAGTATCACACACATTGTAAATTCCACCCTTTTTTACCAAAGCAGGTAAGATATTGGCAATGTCCTCTGCCATTAAAATACTTTTCACAACCTTACCGCCTGCAATGTTCATGTAGTATCCCTTTTTTATGCCATTTACCATTGCTCCCAAATTCCCTGGTGCATCTTTGCCCGCAAGGAGTGATGGCCGTAGAATGCTAAGAGTTACGTTTTGTTCCTTACTCCATTTTATTAAGTACTTCTCAGCCATAATTTTGCTCTTAGCATATGGCGTGTCTCCATTAAGTGGGTGATTCTCTGTAATTAACTCTCCATATTCACATCCATATACTGCTACAGTGCTAATGAATATCAATGCCTTAGGCGAGCCAATCTTCTCCAGAGCCGTGCATAAATTTATTGTTCCCTGATAATTTACGTCAAAGAATTCCTGTTTCTCTGTTTCTGTTTTGGGTAACATATGCGCCTTCCCGCAAGCATGCAATACTACGTCATAATGCTCATTAAGTGCTGGAACCTCTTTTGCAAGATTCACTTTAATCATATCATCTGGAGTAATGCCACATGTAGTTACATCATATTGTGTTTTAAGTAGGGGCATTACATTCTTGCCTAAAAATCCGGTACCACCAGTAAAAAGGAGTTTTTCCATTATATGGTTTCAAGAAATTTGTTTAAAATAATTGTCTTGGAATATTTTTTTTCCGCTACTTCGCGAGCCTTCAATCCCATAGACTTCAGTTCATCCATATACCATCTATTTGGCCAACCGCAATAACCGATTTGTTCATCGCGTACAAGTAAGTCAATCTCACTGTTTTTTGGCCCAATATACATTATAGGTCTGCCAGATGCTAGAATGTTATAGGTCTTTGATGGTACACCTAATCCATACATGCCATCTTGTAATGTCACAATGGCAATGTGGCACGCTGCTAATATTTTGTTTTGCTGACTGCGGAAGTATGGACCGTGAAAGAATACATGAGGATGTTTCAATTTTTTCAAATTATTTTCCATTGAACCGGTGCCATATAGATGCAGTTCCACATCGCTAGGCAAACGTTCAATGATCTTATCTAATCCTTGCACTCGTCCAATATTACCAGCATACTCCAATATAATTTTACCTTCCGGCATGGGTTGAGGTCTGATGTTATCTATGTCCGCCCAATTTTCAATAATAGTAATACATGGCAAAGATCCTTTACTTTTCGAACCATTCTCAACTTTTTCTTTTAGGACTGAATGCATATCGCGACCTAATGCGATGAGTTGATCTGCTTTAGAGTATGCTTTATCAAATAGTCGTTTAATAAAATTGTACATTGGCATTTTAAGGCCTGCGGGGATGGTGTTTTCTGGAAAAACGTCATGCACGAGTATATGCCACTCAAATTTAAGCCTGCGCTTCTGTCTGCTCATTAGTAATACCAGTGGCGCTGGGTTTGTTACCATTAGTACTTTGTCGCCTTGGCCCACATACTGCTTAACTAGAGCTATCATTCTTTGGCTCATTAGCAGAAATGAGAGGATTTTGCCTTTCGTTGTATTTTTGTCCAAGTCGGCTCCCTTTGCTCGATGTACCTCGATACTTTCGTCTAAATTGAACTTGTTGTTGATATCTAACGCCTTACGTTTATCATATATTTCCGGACCGCAGATTACTCCCACGCAATACTTCTTTGCCATTGCATTGGCAATTTCTCCCAAAATATAGCTCGTCGATGTCTCGTCTGGTGGAAATAATTCTGTTACAATCCAGAGTCGTTGGATAGGTTGTTCCATTATTATTGTTTAAATATATTAACATTGTATAATGGTTGTAAGCCGCTTTTTCATTGTTATTCTTTAATTCCGTCTGAAGGCATTAAGTTGCAAAATGTTCAATTTTTCTATTGAGGGCATGCCAAATGATAAAACAGAATGACAATATTCGTATTGTTATGTAAGGTATTGCTTACTATTTATTGATATCTAGGCTGTTTTTCTTTGAAAATATTCTTCCAATCAAGTATTTGGGCATACCATTGAGCTCCAGCAGGAGTTAGATGCCGACAATCTTGGCTGATATAACGATTATCGTCGGTAAAGACTCTCACGTGATTTTGATCCGTCATTGCGGGTGTTAGCAGGTCTATATAATCCCCCCCCCACGCTTTTTTCCATTGTTGATTCAGTAGGATATAACCATAATCTTCAATCTCTGCAACTTGTTTAAAATAATCTACGGATGATCTGTTTTTATAGATGATTCCATTACAACTTCCGTAATTCTTAGTACCGATTCCCATGATTTTGCAGTTAGGCTTCTTTTTTTCTGACACAAAAGAAGGCAAAACATCTGGCGATGAGAAACTGAAGATGTAGTCACTTTGAGAGACCTTTTTATCTAGATCTTTTTCGTCCCAAGTGTAACCATAGACGAGATTAATACTGTCACAATAGTCAGATTCTAATAAGATATTAGCAAAGTCGCGTCCAAAACTTACGCCTACAACTAAAACATTTGGCTTCCCATTTTCTTTTGGATAGTTTTTATATTGATATACTCTATCGCAATATTCAGCAAATTGACCTCGGTGCTCCAGACCTTTCACAACATCCAACTCTGGAATATCTCTTACTACACCAGCGTGTAGGTATAAATATCCAGCAGGTAAGATAGTTAGAACAGCAGCAACACACCATACAAAGAAAATACTATTCAGAACCTTGATTTGTTTCTCTATCAGATAATAGCTTAATATAGAAATGGTCATTGTTGTTGCGATGAATCCTAATGTAAAAGGTAATGTCAGCTTGTTGTTTATAGAATAGCGATAGAATGCTAATAACACTTGATGCCATATGAAAATGCTGTAACTCATTCTGCCAATCCAAGACAAGAACTTCGATTGTAATAAGAAATTACCCTTGTTATTGTTAATAATAACGACACTTGTCAATACAATGGCTAACAGAAGAGCCATACTCCCAGGAATAGGCATGTTATTGGCAACACTTTTATTCATGCCGATCACCAACGTTGTTGATTGGTAATTACCAAATGCATGAGTAATAAGAGAACAACAGATAATACTTACCAGCAATATGGTGACAAGGAGGTGGGACGCTGGATTTTGTAGAATATATTTTCTTTTTTGTTGATATATTAATGCGATAACGCCACCAATACCTAACTCAAAAAAACGGAATGGTAGCATATAGAACTTACCGCTTGAAGAAGCAAAAGGTGCAAGATATAAGACAAACGATATTATAGTAAGAAGTAATATAGTGTTTGTCATGTATTGCATTTTGTTCTGCTTAAAACTCGCAGCAATTTTTGACACCAACATTAGTATCAGAGGTAGAATAATGTAGAATTCAAATAATATACCCACATACCATAGATGCATCAGAGGTTTATAACCCGTCTGTACATCCCAGTAGTTTGTGGTAATCAGAGACAATATGTTCTCTGAAAACATATTGCTTGCAATGACAGTTTGCGCTAGATTTTCATAATCGTCAGGCAACATTAAGAAGTAACCAAGAATTAGCGATGTCACCGATGCCAAAACTATTAGAGGCAACAAGCGAACTATACGCTTCTCCATAAAGTTAAAAAAAGAAAATGCAGAATCGTCAATGGCTTTACATACAGAAGGAACTAAAAGAAAGCCGTTTATCACAAAGAATATGTCAACACCTAAATACCCTGATTCCAATAACCCTAAGTGGAATAGCACAACTGCAATGATTGCTATGCCTTTTAAAGAGTCTATATCTTGTCTATATTCCATATTTTCTTAAGATTCTTTACCAATTCTACCCTCTTTGTGTAAGTATCCCCATCTCGTTGATACCATGAAGGATACTGCGTTCTTTTTGTGGTTGCTGGAGCTCCTGCTTGAAGCGTGTTATTTTTGCAATCATGAATTACTAAACTATGTGAGGCAATTGTTACATTATCTCCAATGTTCAGGTAACCAATAATTTGCGATCCCGAACTTAGGTACAATCCGTCTCCAATAGTTTTCCCTCCACCAGCAATACACGTGGATGTATGCAATACCGCAAAGTTTCCTATTTTGTTCGGACCTCCGACTACAATAGTTCCGTAATGTGGTATAACTAAACCATAGCCAAAAGATGAATAATCGATAGAAAAACCAAGTTTTTGAGATGTTCTATTATATCGGATTTTAATAAGTATAGAAATCAATTTCGATAAAAGACCTTTCTTACTGTTATAGTATTGTACTTTTCTTAAGAGTCTCAAAAAACGAAGAATATCTTTTTGAGGAGAAACAAATTCTTTTAAGATTTGAATTAGATTCCTTTTGGCTGGAAATCCATTCATAATTCTATCTGAAGCAATGTAGAATTTGAGTTCTAGCTTACTTTTTATCATGTTTATTCTTCATTTCTTGTTCCATAATTTTGGCATCCACAAGGAAGCGGAACCAATATGCCTGTAAATAAGCATGTACATAGCCTGCTTTACCATCTAGAAAGCCAAGTTTAAGATAATAACGATACCAAAAATATAGCTTTGCTCTAAGAAACTTAGGCATTCGGTAGTAAAGACTATCGCGAAGTTTACTGGTCTTCTTTGCTTCGTGATATAAGGTATTGGGGTCTGCTTGACCTATTGTGCGGGTAGAGAAATAGTCTGCGACCTCTCGGGTTGCATACCAATTGTGCTTGTTGATCCAAGCGTCAAGACTCTTGAAGTCGTAATGTAAGCAGTCGTTCTTAAGGTCAAGACTCTTACCTTCGCTGAGAATAACATGCTCTCCCATAGCTCTGTTCTCATAACGTCCTTTGCCGAATTTGAAAATTGTCAGATTGTAAAAGGGATACATTCCGCCATGTTTTAAAAAAGTACCCATAAAAGCAATCCGAAATTTCATTACGAATCCATTGACGTCATCATTCTGATGCTCTTTACAAGCAAAAACAATCTCTTCTCCTAGTTCTGGAGTAACTACCTCGTCTGCATCAATGCGGTACACCCAAGTAGTTTTCACGCCAACATTATCCAATGCCCAATTGAATTGGGCCGCATAATGATTGAAAGGTGCATGATTGAAGATTTCGGCACCAAGATTCTTGGCGATTTCAATCGTGTGATCTGTACTACCGCTATCTACTACGCATATACGATCTACTACTCCGTTGAGAGACTTAATACATCTTTCTATATTTACTTCCTCATTCTTGGTGAGGATGATGGCTGTAATGTCTGTCATTTTTATTGATGTTTACCACTCCCTACTTCAATTAAAAAGTCAACGGTATCATTGAAATACTTTTCAAAACTATTAAATCTTAAAAGTTGTTTTTTCATCTTGTCGCACAATTCACTACGTAATTTTTCGTCTGTAACTGCTTTTACAATTTGTGAGGCAGCTCCTTTGAAGTTCTTTGGCGTATAATACAAACAAGAGTCAGCAAATACTTCAGTATTAAAGGATAAATTAGTTGCTACCGTTGGGAGTTGAAAGTACATAGATTCGATTGTACTGGCTGAAAATACTTCCAATACTGATGGAAGGAAACTAATTTTACACGACCTGTATAAAATGGCTAGGTCTTGTTGTTTGAGATTGCCATGATTTACAATTCTATCCTCAAAACCGAACTCTTTTATCTTTTTTTCAATGACTGGAAGAACTGGAGAGGATTGAGGGAGAGTAATATGGAAACGATAGTTCTTAATACCATACGATTCTTCCAATTCTTTCAGAACATAAGGGATAATATCGAGATTCTTGTGTTCTCCACCTCCAACAACAGGAATCTCGACCCAAGATGTCTGTTCTTCTATTGGAGTATTTTCTAATGAGGCATATACTGCAGGTAAAACATTGTTTATCACTCGTATATGTTCAGGATTCTTACCAAGTTCTTTTATTAATCCTTGCTTTACAGCTTCGGTTTGAGTAACAATGAAAGGTATTCTACGCACAAGCTTTTTTAGAAGTAGGATATGAATTTTCATCCTTATCTTCGTCTTGAACGGGAGTGTGCTCCATGCATAAGGGTTGGAGGTAACGACCCAAGGATGAACAAATCGTATTACTTCACGATTCTTGAAGAAGTTATAACAAGGTCCTAAAATGGTATATATCACATCTGGGTTGATATCATTTTCTAGTTGCCTTAATTCATTTTGGACTCTTCTATAAGTGTGTAAAAAATC
>OGPH01001869.1_pt1 | contig 13975 bp, 18 predicted proteins | sample 1552891 | NCBI WGS metagenome assembly OGPH01 (sample SAMEA2580272, study PRJEB22360) | human gut metagenome | biome: human gut; feature: human-associated habitat; material: faeces | place: Denmark | collected 2008/2010 | reverse complement strand
CGGATCATGTTGCCGCCGATCAGCGCCAGCAGCACAAAGGCGATCCACGACGCCACGGCGTTGATGTACTTCTCAAACCCCGCGCCCAGCAGATAGCCGATGAAGGGCATCAGCGCCTGAAAGCCGCCGAACCACACGCCACAGATGGCGGCGCTGCGGAAATTGACCTTCTGCATGGCAAGGCCCTTGCACACCGACACGGCGAAGGCGTCCATGCTCAACCCGATCGCCAGCAAAAACAGTTCCAACAAACCCATAGTTACTTCCTCACTCTACATAAAAATGAGCGGATACAACTCGTATCCGCTCATGTAAGCAATTGCTAACCTGAGACACATACGGCCTTCCGACTGTATGAGTCTCATCAATTAAGGTATACCAGGCGTTTGCCAGTATGTTGGCATACCGCGCACAATCTGCGCCGACTACTCCCCCAACAGATGTAGTATAGCAGATAGGGGAGGGAAAGTCAATCAGGAAAGTGGGGAGAATGGCCTGTAGTTACAGCTTCATTTTGGCTGCGTACTCTTTGAGGATGCAGTTGATTTCCGCTTCGTTTTGATAGAATATATCGTCACATTGCTCAAGTATTGCTTCCGTGTCCTCGTCAGATTCGCTGTCGGTCAATTGCTGGTAGGCGCGATATGCGTCTCGCAGATTCTTTTGCAGCTTTTCCGATAGAACAGTTTCTAAAGCTGCCATTTCTTTCTGCAAATCGCCGGTATTTTCAACGTTGAGGAAATACTGGTCGTGTCCGCCATTGTTGATCTCGCTTTGATAGGTCATCAATTCCGCATAGGGCGTATCTGCACGATTTTCTTCCCATAGATCCCACATCTTATTCCACTTTTTCTGCTCGTCGGATAATTCCGTTTTGCTTTTCCTGAAAAGATCAAATAGTCCCATTTTAATCAATGCTCCTGCAATTCCCAATTCGAGGTGTTATCCGGTGTTGCCGATAAGCTGAAATTTAATGCTTAACGCAGATCATCCTGGTCAATGATAAATTTCTGGCATGCTTCACAATAGAATACTTTTACCGTCATACCCGCATCGATTGACGTCAGTTTGATTCCTTTCACAAGTGGAGTGAAGTTCAATAATCCTCTATCCTGGTCGTCCGGAACCCATTTCAGGGCATATCGGTCTTGAGAAATGCTTCCAACGCGCATTTCTTCTTTGCAAAATGGACATTTCATATGGTTGACACCTCCCAATAAAACAACTTCCGATTTGTCGGCGGATATCCTTCACAGGAAAAACGAAGATGGTCTTTTCTGCTTTTATTGTACCATGTCTGTTCCTGATGCCGCAAGAGGAATTCACCGTTTTGCCGCGCAAAAAATCCCCCTCATGAGGTTTTCCTCATGAGGGGGATCGGTCATGTTAACCCTTCCACTCCACGTAGAGCTCGCGGACGGCGTTGGGGTCGGCGGACTTTGCCGGGGCGGCGGGAGCTGCCGCAGGTGCAGCCTCGGCCACGGGATGATCCCGCTTTTCGATGAACTTGGGGGCTACCTGAGGGAACAGGGCCAAACTCAGGACGTCCTCCTCGCTCTTGGCGATGTCCTTGTACTCGGCCTTGTACTTCTCCAGCTCCGGCTCCAGCAGGTCGGCGGGACGGCAGGTGATCACGTCCTCGGGGGCAATGCCCGCCTTGGCGCGAACTTCCTCGTTGACCTCGCCGGGCAGCTTGCCGTATTCGCCCTTCAGCATGGCGCGACTCTCCTTGGGGAAGGTCTTGTAGCGCTCGCCCATGATGATGTTCATGACGGCCTGGGTGCCTACGATCTGGCTGGAGGGCGTTACCAGCGGGGGATAGCCGAAGTCCTTACGGACGCGGGGAATCTCCGCCAGCACGTCGTAGTATTTGTCCTCCTTGCCCGCCTGCTTCAGCTGGGAGATCAGGTTGGACAGCATGCCGCCGGGCACCTGATACAGCAGCGTATTGGTGTCCACACGCAGCACCTTGGGGTCCAGGATACCGGCGTCCTGCAAGCGCTGGGCCACCTTGCGGAAGTGGACGGCGGCGTCGGACATTTTGCCCAGATCAAGGCCCGTATCGCGGGGCGTGCCCTTCAGCGTGGCCACCAGAGACTCGGTGGCGGGCTGGCTGGTGCCGTTGGCCATGGGGGAGAGGGCGGTGTCCACGATATCCACACCGGCATAGGCCGCCATCAGCAGCGTCATGTCGCCGGTGCCGGAGGTGTTGTGGGTGTGCAGGTGGATGGGCACGGAGACGGTCTCCTTCAGCGCCTTCACCAGTGAGTAGGCATCCATGGGCAGCAGCAGGTTGGCCATGTCCTTGATGCAGATGGCGTCAGCGCCCATCTGCTCCAGCTCCTTGGCCAGCTTTACGAAGTAGGCCTCGTTGTGGATGGGGGACATGGTGTAGCTGAGGGTGGCCTCCACCTGTCCGCCGTACTTCTTGGTGGACTTGATGGCCTGCTCCAGATTGCGGACGTCGTTGAGGGCGTCGAAGATGCGGATGATATCGATGCCGTTCTCCACGCTCTTGCGGCAGAAGGCATCCACCACGTCGTCGGCGTAGTGCTTGTAGCCCAGAATGTTCTGGCCGCGGAACAGCATTTGCAGCTTCGTGTGCTTCACGTGCTTGCGGATGGTGCGCAGGCGCTCCCACGGATCCTCGTTCAGAAAGCGCATGCAGGCGTCAAAGGTAGCACCGCCCCAGCACTCCAGCGAGTAGTAGCCGATGGAATCCAGCTGCTCCAGCGCCGGCAGCATGTCCTCGATGGTCATGCGGGTGGCTGCCTGAGACTGGTGGGCGTCACGCAGGATGGTATCGGTGATCAGCAGGGGTTTATTCGATAAAAATTCCATAGTTTACCTCCTATTAGCCGAAGAGCGAAATTAAGACGCCTGCGGCGATGGCGGAGCCGATGACGCCGGCCACATTGGGGCCCATGGCATGCATCAGCAGGAAGTTGCCGGGGTTGGCCTCCTGACCCACCTTCTGGCTGACACGGGCCGCCATGGGAACGGCGGACACGCCGGCAGAGCCGATGAGGGGATTGATCTTCTCTTTCAGGAACAGGTTCATGAACTTGGCCAGCAGCACGCCGCCTGCGGTACCGAAGCCGAAGGCCACGATGCCCATACCCAGGATCATCAGGGTCTTGGGGCTGAGGAACGTCGCGCCGGTGGCGGTAGCGCCCACGCTGACGCCCAGGAAGATGGTGACGATGTTCATCAGCTCGTTCTGCATGGTCTTGCTGAGACGGTCAGTGACGCCACACTCCTTGGCCAGATTACCGAACATCAGGCAGGCGATCAGCGGCGCGGCGGAGGGAACCAGCAGCGCCACAAAAATGGTGACCACGATGGGGAAGATGATCTTCTCCTTCTTGCTGACCTCACGCAGGGGCTTCATGACGATCTGGCGTTCCTTTTCGGTGGTCAGCGCCTTCATGATAGGCGGCTGGATCACGGGAACCAGCGCCATGTAGGAGTAGGCCGACACGGCAATGGGGCCCAGCAGCGCCGGGGCCAGCATGGCGGTGACGAAGATGGCGGTGGGGCCGTCCGCGCCGCCGATAATGCCGATAGAGGCAGCCTCCGCACCGGTGAACAGGCCGCTCAGGCGGCAGCCCACGTAGGTCAGGAAAATGCCCAGCTGCGCGGCAGCGCCCAGCAGCAGGCTCTTGGGGTTGGCGATCAGCGGGCCGAAGTCGGTCATGGCGCCCACGCCCATGAAGATCAGGCAGGGATAGATGCCCAGCTTGATGCCCAGATACAGCACGTCGATCAGACCCACGGAGACCGTCTGTCCCACGGCGACGCCGCTGAGTACCGCTTCGGAAACGCCGGAAGCCTGCATCTCGGCGATAAACTCCGCCGTGATGGGATTGCCGCCGAACAGATCCCAGTGGATGTGTCCGCCGGCGAACAGGATCTCGTGATACATCTCCGCGCCGGGCAGGTTGGTCACCAGCATGCCGACGGCGATAGGCACCAGCAGCAGCGGCTCAAACTTCTTGACGATGCCCAGAAACAGCAGCACGATGGCCACCACGATCATGATGGCGCATTTCCAGTTATCGCCCTGGAAAAACTGGTAAAAACCGGTTTGCTCGCAAAAATTGATAATGGCTTGCATTACGTGCCCTCCATTACTGGATGGTGCACAGCAGCGCGCCGGACTCCACGGCGGCGCCCTTGGCCACGGCCACGGAAGTCACCTTGCCGTCCTGAGGAGCCATGATCTCGTTCTACATCTTCATGGCTTCCAGCACCATCAGCACCTGACCCTTTTTCACCATGTCGCCGGCGGCCACGTTGACGGCCAGAATGTTGCCGGGCATGGGGGAGGTGATGCTCTCGCCCGCGCCGGAAGCGGCGGGAGCGGCAGCAGATGCGGCCACAGGAGCAGCAGCGACGGTAGGAGCGCCGGTCATTTCTTCGATCTCCACCTCATAGGCGGTGCCGTTTACATTGACTTTGTACTTCTTCATGATTCTTCTCCTCCTCAGATCTTTTTCATGGAAACGATGCGGATGGCGCTGACGTCGCTGCCCAACTCCTCCGCGATGGCGGCGGACACGGCGGCCACCATCTCCGGCGTTACGGCGGACACGGCAGGTGCTGCCACCGGTGCGGGAATTGCGGGAGCTGCTGTTTTCGCGTCTGTTCTGCGTACCACGTTGCTCATGACCGAGACCAGAACGATGATGCAGATCAGACCCACAAACACCGTGCACAGTCCCATCAGGCACACAAACAAGTTGGAGTAATCCATTGCCTATACTACCTCCCATTCCTATAATGTTGCCATTTATTAGCATCTTAATTGTACCAAACATTTGGCATTAATTCAACCGCAAATTCCCTGTTTCAACAAAATTTGTAAGAATGCCTAAATATTTTTTGAATAAGTTGACGCTTCGGACAACTGCGGATGAAATTGCTTTTCAAAAAGAGGATGCCATGATATACTATAAAATATGTAAAAAAGACGACGACAGGTGACAACATATGCGATACGAACAGGTGAAAAAGGGGATATTTCTGGCGCGGCCCAACCGGTTTATCGCCCATGTGCTGGTGGACGACACGGAGACGGTGTGCCATGTGAAAAACACGGGCCGTTGCCGGGAACTGCTGGTGCCCGGCGCGGCGGTGTATCTGGAGAAAGGGACGAACCCCAACCGCAAGACCGCCTATGACCTGATCGCCGTGGAGAAAAACGGAAAGCTTATCAACATGGACGCGCAGGCGCCCAACAAGGTGTTCGCGGAGTGGGCGCTGCAATTCGACCCCACCGCTACCGCCGTCCACAGCGAGTACCGCTTCGGACAGTCCCGGCTGGATTTCTGTCTGGAGACGCCGCAGGGGCTGCATCTGGTGGAGGTGAAGGGCGTCACGCTGGAGGGCGGCGGCCATACCCGCTTTCCGGACGCGCCTACGGAGCGGGGCGTGAAGCACCTCCACGAGCTGATGCACGCGGTGGAGCTGGGGCATCGGGCCACGGCGTTTTTCGTGATCCAAATGGCGGACGTGGTGGATTTTGCGCCCAATGACGCGACCCACCCCGCCTTTGGCGAGGCGCTGCGTCAGGCGAAGGCGGCGGGCGTGAACATTGCCGCCTACAGCTGCCGCGTCACGCCGGACAGCATGGCGATCGACCAGCCGGTGGAGGCTCTATTATGAAAAATGTGCAGGCTCACGCCTGCACATTTTTCAATAGGTAATAGGTGATACGGGCGGTCATGCCCCACAGGGGATAGGGAAGCCCCTCATAAACCGGCACCTCCATATGGCCGTCGCCCCAGGGATAAGGGAGCTTCACCCGCACCGCAGCATAAGGGAAGTCCTCGCCAATCATGGGACGCAGGGGATAGCGGTACAGCGTGGGAGGGTGCTCCCGCAGCCACTGCACCGGGACGAGAAATGTGTCCGCCACCTCGTCGGGGCTGGGCCGCAGGTGAGACAGCGCACCGGCGTCCACGCTGGCCAGCACTGGATACATCAGCGCGTCAGACCGGAGATAGAGGAAATCCAGCGGCGCGATGACCTGAATGGCGGCGCTGTCGATGCCCAGCTCCTCCCACGTCTCCCGCAGCGCACAGGCGGTGGGGGTCTCTCCCGGCTCCATCCGTCCGCCGGGGAAACAGACCTCGTGGGGCTGGCGAATGCCGTCGGCACGTACCTCATATAAAAGGCACAGCCCCTGCTCTGTTTTCACCAGCGGCACCAGCACGGCAAAGTTGCTCCGGCCACCCAGCAGTCGGGGCTGATGGTCACGATAGGTGTTGTAAAAATCGCGGATCTCCACAGTGCGTACCTCCTGAGTCACTTTTTTTACAGTATACCACATTTGACGCCTGTTTTGAAGCAAAAAATGAGGCCCCATCCGAAGATGGGGCCATGGTATCTAGGGTTTAGCAGCCGCAGCCGTTGTTGCAGCCACAGTTGTTGTTGCAGCCGCAGTCGTTGCCGCAGCCACAGCCGTTACCGCAGAACAGGAACAGCAGGATGATGGCGATGATGATCCAGCAGCAGCTGCTGCCGCCAAAGCAAGAGTTCTGATTACACATAGCGTAACCTCCTATGAAATTTCTGGCTCCGTGGAGAAGCCTCATTCCATAGTATGTGAGGCGCGGTAAAGTGTGAGAGGGGCGGCGAAAAAGATTTACTCCTGATTGCTGCGGGAGATGTGGTAGCTGAGAGTCAGCAGGGTGTCCACGAAGTGGATATCCTCGGAATATACGTCCTCCGGCACGGAGATCTCCACATTGGTGAAGTTCCAGAAGCCCCGGATGCCCAGCGCCACCAGTCGGTCAGCCAGCGGCTGCGCCACGTGCTGCGGCACCGTCAGCACCGCCACGGTGGGGTGATGCTGCGCTACGTAGTCGTCCAGCTCGTCCATGGAGCGCACGGTCACGCCGTTGATCTCGTCGCCGATCAGGGCGGAGGAGACGTCGAACGCGGAGTCCAGATGGAAGCCCACCTTGGCAAAGTCAAAGTTTTGCAGCAGCGCATGACCCAGATGGCCGGCACCGATGATGATCAGCTTGTGGTCGTTGTCGATGCCCAGAATATGGCCGATCTCTGCGCGAAGCTCCGCCACATTATAGCCGTATCCCTGCTGCCCGAACTCGCCGAAGCAGCTCAGATCCTGCCGGATCTGCGAAGCGGTGATGTCCATCTTGTCGCCCAGCGAGTGGGAGGAGATGCGCACCACGCCCTTGTTGTACAAATCGTCCAGATAGCGGTAGTAACGGGGAAGGCGGTGGATCACAGCGTCAGAGATTTTTTGCTTTTTCATATATACCATCCTTTGGGGTTGAAAAAATTTATAAGTTATTTTAGCGCAAGATGCGGTAGTTGTCAACTTTTTTAACAATCTTTTTTGAAAAAATTTTTCTTTACAACGGAGGAGGAAGTTGGTATAATAGATAAGCCGTTTGAGAAACGGTGTAATTGCATACGCGCCCGTAGCTCAGTTGGATAGAGTGACAGACTCCGACATTTCAGGTGTCTCCAGTTGAGATATGGCGCAAAGCCTTGCCGCACCTGCGTTTGCGGGAACGGCAGAGAAAAAATAGTTAGTTGTTGACTACTATTTGACTACTATCGCAGAAACCCACAATCAAATACGCGCCCGTAGCTCAGTTGGATAGAGCGTTAGACTCCGACTCTAAAGGCCGCTGGTTCGAATCCAGTCGGGCGTACCAAAAACCGTCTCGAACGATACGTTTGAGACGGTTTTTATATGCGGAAAATTAGGAGAATTGAAACCTGATTTGACCACTATTGCGCATTTTGCGATCCAACTAAGCTATTACGCTATGTCATATCTCCAGCATTTCCTGCAATCCTGCGCTGGCGGCTTTTTTATTCTTGTCGAAGGCGTGGGTGTAGATGTCCAGCGTGGTGGAGGGCTGGCTGTGGCCGAGGATGCCTGCCACCGTTGCAACATCCGTGCCGCCTGCGATCATCAAGCTGGCGGCGGTGTGCCGGAGGGAATGGACATTCAGCTCCTGCGGCAGGCCGTTCTTCTTGAGGATTAGCTTGAAGCGGTAGGTGAAGGTGGTGGGCGTCATGGGGAGCTGCGCTCCCTGGCGGCGGAACAGGAAGTCATCAGCGGTCAGCTGCCGCTGGTCATAGGTTTCGGTGATATACCGGCATTCTTTTTGGTACTCCCGCAGGAGACTTTCCATCTCAGCGGAGAAGTACACATAGCGGTCACCTGCGCGGGTCTTGGGTTCCTTAACGAAGATTTCCTCGTCTGTCACCTTGACCGCATTGCGGCAGATGTGGATGGAACGCTGCTCCCAATCAATGTCGCACCATTTTAGTCCGCAGCACTCGCCCCGCCGCATCCCCGTGGCGATGATGAGCTTGAAGTAGGTTTCGTACTTAATGCTCTCGCCCTCCAGCGCGGCGATGATCTTCTGCGCCGTTTCCTCGTCCGCGATTTTCTTTTCGCACTTGCGCCCGGCGTAGCGGTAGGTGCGCCAAGCCGGATTATGCGAAAGAAAGCTACCCTCCACGGCATCAGAGAGGATGCTGCACAGCGTCGCGTGCACGCCCTCAATGGTGTACTCGGAGAGTGGCTTTTTCGTGTCGGGACGAATGACTTTTCGCAGCTCTGCGTAGAAATTCCGGAAGTGCTCCGGCCGCAGCTCAGTGAGCTTGTAGTGACCCAGCGCCGGGAGGATACGCTCGATGTCCTGCCGGTCGCGGCGGATGGTGGACTTCGCCAGCTTGCCGGGGGCGATGTCCGTCAGCCACAGGTCGATGTATTTTGCCAGCGTGAGCTGCTGGACGGGCTGCGGCGTGTGACGGCATTCCCGCTCAAAGAGGACAGCCTGTTCGTTGAGCCACTTTTCAACCTGCCTGGGCGTCAGTCCCTCCGGCGGGTGGACGGTTTTCTGCCGGGGGTTGATGCGTTTGCCGTTGTAGTCATAGCCCATGGAGACCACGATGAGATAGCTGCTGCCGCGCTTGCGGATGCTTGCCATAAAAACGACCTCTCTTTCATTTGTTCTCAGTACAGTTGCGGCTTATCTTGCAAGCACAACATACTGCAAGCGCGGCGGTAAAGCCATCACAATTTTCTTGGAAAAATGAATTTCTACGAAAGCAACAATCATGCGCTGTGCTGCTTCGGAGAACAGGCGGCGGCGAGATTGAAGATATGTTCGCCGTCCGGACGGAGCATAGTGAGCATGGAGTCAGCCGCTTGCTCCTTCTGCGCCTGCTGGGGGTGGCAGTAGGTGCGCTCCAGAAAGCCGGTGTCCGCATGGCCGACAAGGTCTGCCACCGTCTGCTTGTCCACGCCGCAGTGCAGAAGGGATGTCACGAAGTAGTGCCGCAGGGTGTGAAGGTGGTACTCTCGCGGAAAGCCGATGGCTTCATAGATCTTCCGCAGCCGCTTGGTGAAGGTGTCCGGGTGGATGAGCTGCCCCTGTTCGTCGGTGAAGAGATAGGGACTGAGCTTGCGGCGCTGCTTGTCGGCCTCCATCTGCTTGCGGCGTTTGTAGGCGAGGAGGATACCCCGCAGGTCAGAGGAGAGGTAGACTTCACGGCTCTTGCCGTTTTTGGTAGAGCCCTCTACGATGCCCTTGCCGGGAACGCTGCTGCGGGAGCGGCTGACGGTGAGAAGCAGACCGTTCTGCGTGCCGGTGAAGTCCGACCATTGCATAGCGCTCAGCTCGCCCCGGCGGCAGCCGGTGTACATGGAGAGCAGATAAAACAGACGGTAGTGTCGCGGCTCCTTTGCCAGCGCGTCCAGCAACTTTTCCACCTCGCCTCGCGTGGGAATGCGCTGCACCGTGCGCCGCGGTGTGGGCAGGTCTAACATTCGCGCGGGATTCTTTTCGATGATCTCATTGCGCTTAGCGTCGCTGAGTACGGCGGAGACCACAGAGAGGTATCGCTGCGCGGTGGATTCGTTGATGCGCTTTCCGTGGTGCTTGCGCTTGCGCAGTTCGGAGAGCATATTTTCCAGTGCCATCGGTCGGAGCTTATTGAGGCGGATGCCGCCGATCATGGGATACACCACCTCCAGTATCCGGCGGTATGCAGCGATGGTGCTGGGGGCGTATTTGGTCTGCCGTTTCAGCCAGCGGGAGGCGAATTCCTCAAAGGTCATCTCGCAATCCTCGGCGTAGCCGGTCTTGAAGCCGCGCTCCAGCTCTTCGGCGGCGTGGGCGACGAATTGGGAAATGCCGCGCTTGGGGACTCCGGACGGGACTTGGATGGTCTTTGCCTTGCTGATCTTTTTGCCGTTGGGCCGGTAGCCGTTGCTGACGGTGATCTTATATCGTCGCTCATCTAATTTTTTGATGCTTGCCATTTTTAGAGTCCTCCCATCGTTTGCTCATGCTGTTGCTTTTTCCGTTCTTCCTGTGCAGTCTGTTCATCCAATTTTTCTTTCACCGCCAGAGCCGCGCCTGCCGCGAGTCCGACCACTGCGCCGAAGTTTTCGGCGGCGATCTTCGCCTCCATGCGCCGCCGCTTTTCCTCGGCGTCCTCATCCTCGTCCATCAATGTCCCCGCGGCAGCCAGCCCAGCCACGGCGGGGATCAGAGGAGCAGGCCGCTGATCGCCGCCACGCCATACCACCCGGCCAGTGCCGCCGCGCCGATCACCACATGGTTGGCAAAGCAACTTTTGCCAACGGGGACATCATCCCCTACTATGACGTAGATTCCTTTCTGGACTGCATCCGTGAGGAACTGCCCTATCGGGACACCACAGGCTTTCGCTATGAAATTCTGACAGACGATCCCGCTGTCCGGAAGGCGGCGGATGATATTTTATTCGACTTCGTTGGGGAAGAAAATCCACATGAGTTGGCAGACTATAGGAAGATGGGAGGGCTGTGACATGGACATCAGCAGAGAAATGGTAACGTTCCTGCGGAAGCAGTACCCGCCCGGTACCCGTATCCGGCTGGATAATATGGACGATCCCTTCGCGCCGGTACCGACAGGGATGACGGGAACGGTGGAACACATCGACGACGCGGGGCAGTTCCACATGAAATGGGATAACGGTCGGACGTTGGCCCTCATCCCCGGCGTGGACAGCTTTACCGTCCTGCCGCCCAAGCTCAGCGTGATGAAGCTGTATATGCCCCTCACCGCTGACCTCTATGAGCGGGACGAATGGGGCAATATGCCAGAGGAGCCGGAGCTGCTGTCGGGACGCGACCTGCTTCCTTACGAGGACAACATCCGCAGCGCCCTTGCGAAGTACCGGATGCCGGAGGAGGTCACCCGCGGTCTCATGAATTGGTACAATAAGCCTGATGCTGTAAACAACAAGGTACGTTCTGTTACATTCGGCGCGGAACTGCGCGGTGAGCAGCTCTGGGGTGTAGCGGAGTGTCAGCTCTGGCATGAGCTTTCCGCAACGGAGCTGACCACACTGAAGGAGTTTATCACCGGTCAGGCGTCGGTCGGTTGGGGCGAGGGCTTCGAGCAGCGGGAGATCGCCATCGGACGAGGCAATGAACTGTACGTCCATCTGTGGCAGGATCACGACTGGAGCATCCAGACGGAGCAGGAGCGGTTTTGCCCCCATTTGGACAAGCTGCCGGAGATGTGCTTCACGCTGCTGCCGGGGACGGGCCAGCTCATCTGCGTCAAGCGCGGCGAGAGCGGGTACTATCCCAGCGACTGGTCTACGGATAATCCCCACGAGAACCGCCTTATTGCGGACGAGCAGAACCGGAGACTGGGCGTAACACCCGCACAGGAGGAGGCCATGAAGATCGGCAGTATGTGTGGCTGGGACGTTCCCGGCGCAGACCCCGACAACTGTGAGGACATCGTGCAGCGACGAGGAGGAATGGAGCTTGGATAAAGTTGTTTTTTCTGTATATCTTGGCAACCCCGATAACGACAACGGCACCACACTGGACTTGCCCGCCAAGCCGTGGGAACTGCTGGATGCACTGGAGAGGCTGCGGCTGCGGGAGGGGCAGGAACCCTACTGGCAGGTGGAGGACTTGGGGCGATACGACTTTCTGGAGCCCCATTTGGACAAGTGTGGCCTCTATCAATTCAACGCGCTGGCAGAGCAGCTCAGTACGTTCAACGAGGCAGACGCCATAGCCTTCGAGGGACTGGTGCAGATGGAGAGCGACAAGCTGCATCAGGAGAACGGCGGTGAGCTGACGATCCAGCGGATGCTGGATCTGGCATACAGCGTAGACTGCTGCCATGTGGTACCGGAGGTCAGGGACGACGCGGCGTTGGGGAAATTCTATGTAGAAAATGACTTCCTGCCGGAGCTGGAAAAGGTGCCGGACAAGGTGCTGGAAATGCTGGACTACGCCAAAATCGGCAGGACGATGCGGCAAGGTGAACAAAGCGTCATTACGCCACACGGCTATGTGGAACAGCACTCTGAGCTGAAGCAGGCTCCCGCCGATTTAGGCAAGCCACCCCGGAAACCGGCGTATATGATGCGGTTTCTGTGCTCCAATGAGCACCAGACTGTGTTGCTGAACCTGCCCGCGTCGCAGGCGGAGATGAATACCGTGCTGACGCGGCTGGATCTGGACAGCTGGCAGGAGGTGTATCTGGAATGTGAAGATACTGCCATGCCGGAAATGTGGTCGTTTACCGACCTCGCCTATGACGGGATGGAACAGCTCAACCGCTTTGCCCGGTGCTTGGAGGAGCTTGACATGAATGGTGAGCTGGTGAAGTTCAAGGCGGTGGCCCAGCAGTTGCAGCTTTCCCGACTGGAGGAAGCTATTGCTCTGACCGGCCATCTGGACGAATATAGCTTCGAGCCGGAGATCCATTCGCCCAGAGAGCTGGCGCGGGACGAGCTGGGCGTCATCACCGGTGAAAAGGAATGTAAGCTCCTCCTGCCGCATCTGGATCTGGATGCCTACGGTCAGGACGTGATGCGACGGGATAACGGTGTCCTTGGCGATTACGGCTACCTTGCCCGTCTGGACGGTCAGCCGATTCAAGCCCCGCGACAGGAAATGGAGCTGACCATGTAAAGGAGACATTTATGCAACGAGAAACCATTGCGCGGTATCTGGAGGAGGGCTATAAAGGCAGGAAGAACGCTATCAGCAGTTGTGCGCTGGAAAAGGCGCTGGGCTTGAGCGGCAATGAGCTGCGGAAGAAGATCAACCGCCTGCGGTGTGACAGCATACCCATCTCGGCTTGCCGGGGTGGGTATTTCTATGCGGAGACTGCTGCGGAGGTCTACGATACTATCCGCAGTCTTGAAAAGATGCGGGATGGGCTGAACGCCGCCATTGCAGGGCTGGTACGTTCGCTGGATGGCTTTGGTAAGGAGCTGGACAGCGGATGAACATACCATTGGCCAAGCTTATTCCATGGAAAGGCAGCAAAGCGCAGTTGATGTGGGCGATCCAGAGCCTGATGCCGATACATTACAACAAATTGGTGGATGTTTTTGGTGGGAGCGGCTGTGTGACCTTGAATCTTCAAACGCCGCGCGGCGTGCTGCGGATCTATAACGATCTTGACAGCAACCTTTATAACATGATGTATTGCGTCAGGGAAAAACCGGTGTCCGTGATCACAGAGCTAAAATATATGCAAAATTCCCGTGAGGAATTTGAGACCATGCTCCGCGCTTTGAAAGATAAAGATTTTGCCGGAAAGAATTTGGCGGAAGAGCTGGAGCTGACGCAGATCAGTTTCCCGCCTGCACAGGCGGAAGAGATCAGCGCAATGCTGATGCAGCGTGCCATCCCACCGGACGCGCAGCGGGCGGCAATGTTCTTTTTGCTCCACAACCTCAGCTACAACGGGCTGGGAACAGAGTTTGCCGCACTCGACCGTGATTGGGATAGATTCGAGCATCAGATTACCAGATGTGCGCGGATATTGCAGCACATTCCCATGGAGAACCGGAACTACAAGGATATCTTGAGCAAATATGACGCACCGGATACGGTTTTCTATTGTGACCCGCCGTATCTTGGCGCGGAAAAGTATGGTGTACCTTT
>OGPH01001867.1_pt1 | contig 13980 bp, 13 predicted proteins | sample 1552891 | NCBI WGS metagenome assembly OGPH01 (sample SAMEA2580272, study PRJEB22360) | human gut metagenome | biome: human gut; feature: human-associated habitat; material: faeces | place: Denmark | collected 2008/2010 | reverse complement strand
CGATCGTAAACGAGCCGGCCATCCTTCTGGCGGATGAGCCTACGGGAAACCTGGACCCGACCAATTCCTGGGAGATCATGAAGCTCCTGGAGGAGGCCAATGAGAGAGGGACCACAGTCCTTGTAGTAACACATAACCAGGAGATCGTAAACGAGATGCAAAAGCGCGTTGTCACAATGAAAAAGGGGGTCATTGTCAGCGACGAGAAAAAAGGTGGGTATAAATAATGAGGATAAGTACAGTTGGATATTCGATGAAACAGGGCGTGAAGAACATAGGAAGAAACAAGATGTTTTCTATTGCCTCCATCGCTACGATGGCAGCATGTATCTTCTTGTTTGGACTTTTTTATTCTATCGTGCTCAATTTCAATTATATTGTAGAGAAGGCGGAAGAAAGTGTGGCGATCACCGTTTTCTTTGATGAGAACGCCACACAGGCACAGAAAGATGAGATCGGAGATACGCTGGCCGATGCGGACGGGGTCTTAAGTGTGACCTATGTCAGCGCGGATGAAGCATGGGAGAGCTTCAGCGAGACTTACTTCGGCGGTTCGGAGGAAGCGGCGGAAGGGTTTGCCAATGATAATCCGCTGGCCACATCAGACAACTATGAGGTCTATCTGTCTGACGTATCCAAGCAGGACGATGTGGTGGCCCTGGCCAAAAGTCTTCCCGGGGTCCGGCCCGATGATGGGGAGAACGAAGGCGTGAAGAAGTCGGATGTAGTGGCGGATACGCTGACCAGCGTGAACAGGCTGGTAGGATATGTTTCCGCAGCCATCATCCTGATCCTTCTGGTGGTATCCGTCTTCCTGATCAGCAATACGGTTACCATGGGTGTTACCGTGCGTAGAGAAGAGATTGCCATTATGAAATATATCGGCGCCAAAGATGGATTTGTCCGGGCACCTTTTATATTCGAGGGTCTGTTGATCGGAGTCATCGGCGCGCTGATCCCGCTGGTTCTTCTGTACTTCATGTACGGCCGGGCAGTGGAATACATCATGACCAGATTCAGTCTTCTTAGAAATATTATCGACTTCCTTCCGGTCACCACAGTTTATCGGACGCTGCTTCCTATTGGGATCGCGCTGGGAGTGGGAATCGGATTCCTGGGAATTCGGAAACATTTAAGAGTGTAATTTGCAAGAGTATAAGATTAAGGGGTTTTATTTACGGGGGTACATAGGATGCGAGGAAAGAGGATCATTAGTATTTTATGTGTATTGACGCTTTGCCTGGGAATGACGTTCCAGGTGGAGGCGACCGGTCTCCAGGAGAAGAGAGAGCAATTACAGGACCTGGAGAAGGAAAAAGCTGCCGCTGAGCAGGAGAAGAAAGAACTCTCCCAGAAGCTGGAGGGGATCATGGCCGACATGGAGGAGATCTCTGAGAAGATCGAGGCCAAGGAAGCCGAGCTGGCGGTAAAAGAGGAAGAACTGGCCCAGGCTCAGGTCGATGAGAACGACCAGTATGAAAGCATGAAGAAGCGGATCAAATATATGTATGAGAATGGCAGCGGCCAACTCATAGCGGTCCTGCTGGAGTCCAAGGATATTACAGATTTTCTGAACAAGGCGGAGTATATTTCCACGATTTCTGAATATGACCGGGATATGCTGAAGAAATTCCAGGATATCGTGGCTGAGGTGGAAGCGCAGGAAGAAAAGCTTCAGGAAGAGTACGATGAGATCGAGGCCATGCAGAATGACCTGATCGAGAAGCAGGATACCATTGAGACGCTTATTGATGAAAAGGATACCGAGATCGGCGAGATGTCCGCGGATCTTAAGAAACTGAAGAAGGCGGTGGAGACGGCGGAGCGGAAGCAGCGGGAAAAGGCTTCTTCCTATTCCGGAAGCGCGGGTGCTTCCGTTGTCAGCGGCAACGGGATGTTCACTCATCCCTGCCCGGGATACAGCCGGATCTCCAGTTTTTTTGGACCAAGAAAGCAGCCGATGGCGGGAGCCAGCAGCAACCATAAGGGGATTGATTATGCGGCGGCGGCCGGAACGCCTATCTATGCGGCGGCCAGCGGTACCGTTACCACTGCCGGTTACAGCGGGGCTGAAGGCAACTGGATCGTGATCAATCACGGAAATGGTCTGCAGACCTACTACATGCATTGTCTGAAGCTTTATGTACATGCAGGTCAGAAGGTCAGCAAGGGCCAGAATATTGCGGCGGTTGGAAGCACCGGGAATTCTACCGGCCCTCATCTGCATTTCCAGGTGATGGACGGCGGTGTGGCAAGAAACCCGCTGGCTTATCTGTAGACAGGATGGATAGAATATGAGACATCAAAAGAGATTTTGGCGGCGCCCTCGCTGTATTGTTGGGACTTGGGCTTGTGTCCTGCGCAGGAAGACTTCCTTTCCTTGGCAAAGAGGAGGCAGTATCCCAGGAGACAAAGGAGAAACTCTCCGGGATCCAGGCCCTGATCCAGAAGGAGTATATCGGGGAAGTGGATGAGGACGCCCTTCAGACCGGGATCTGCCAGGGATATGTAGGGGCGCTTGGAGACCCTTACTCAGCATATTATGATGAGGAGCAGACCAGCGCGCTGATGGAGACCACCCAGGGAGAGTATGGGGGGATCGGAGTGGTACTTACCCAGAACCTGGATACCGGGGTTACTACAGCTTCCAGTGTGTATGAGGATTCTCCTGCCATGAAGGCAGGGATGAAAGACGGAGATATCATTTACCAGGTGGAGGGCCGGGATGTGTCTGGCATGGCCCTTGAAGAGATCTCCGGAAGTATCAAGGGAGAGAAGGGGACCACCGTGGAGATCACCGTCCTTCGGGGAGAAGAACGGGAAGAGGTTACGCTTACCATAACCAGGGATACCATCCAGGCGGAGACGGTGAAGACCCGGATGCTGGAGGATGAGATCGGATATCTGGCCATTTCGGAGTTCGACAGCGTGACCCTGGAGCAGTATAGGGAAGGTCTGGCAGAACTGACGGCTCAGGGAATGGAGGGACTGATCGTGGATCTCAGGGGAAATCCGGGCGGCAATCTTGACACCGTCTGTGAGATCCTGGATCTCATGCTCCCGGAAGGGCTGATCGTCTATACAGAAGACAAGGACGGGAACCGGCAGGAGTTTACTTCTGATGAGGCGCAGGAAGTACAGGTTCCGCTGGCAGTTCTGGTGGACGGGAACAGCGCCAGCGCCTCGGAGATTTACGCAGGAGCCATCCAGGACTATGGGATCGGCCAGATCGTAGGGACGAAGACCTACGGGAAAGGGGTGGTGCAGACCATCTATGACCTGAAGGACGGCACCAGCCTGAAGCTGACGGTGGCGGAGTATTTCACCCCCAATGGAAGGAATATCGACGGGGAGGGGATCACCCCGGATGTAGAAGTGACGTATCAGCGGGATGAAAATGATCCGGAAGCAGACAATCAGCTTGACCGGGCAGTGAAAACGCTGCAAAATGAGATGGCTCCGTAAGAGGATCAAAGCCAGGGAAAAGGGAATGTCAAAAGAGGCATTCCTTTTTTTTCGGCCATATGCTAAAATAAACTATGGTTTAGCGCGAAATGCGCGGAAAGGAAAGACTATGCAGATTCTGATTCGAAATGGACAGGTTGTGGATCCTGCCGCAGGAATGGTGCAGAAGGCAGACGTCCTGGTGGAGAATGGAAAGATCGAGAGGATCGCGCCTGAGATCCGGGAAGAGGCAGCCCGTGTGCTGGAGGCGGAAGGCTGTTATGTGCTGCCTGGATTTATCGATCTTCATGTACATCTGAGGGATCCGGGACTGGAGTATAAGGAGACCCTGGCTACCGGCGGACAGGCCGCGGTGAAAGGCGGGGTGACCACGGTGGTGGCTATGCCCAATACCCTTCCTCCCATTGATGACAGGGAGAAATATAAGACGGTTACAGAGCGTGCGGCCAAGGAATCGCCGGCCCATGTGCTTCAGCTGGGAGCCGTGACCCGGGGGCAGAAGGGAGAAGAACTGTCCGATATTGAGGGAATGGCCCATGCCGGCTGCGTGGGGCTCAGTGAGGACGGGAAATCCGTGATGAACGCAAGTCTCTACCGCCAGGCGATGAAGATTGCCAGAGACCAGGGAATGACCGTATTTGCCCACTGCGAGGATATCAACATGGTGGAAGGCGGCGTGATGAACGCTGATGAGAATGCAAAACGCCTGGGGATGAAAGGGATCACCAATTCCGTGGAGGATGTGATCGTGGCCCGGGACATCCTGCTGGCCAAGGAGACCGGGGTGAAGCTTCATCTGTGCCATTGCTCTACGGCAGACAGTGTGAAGATGGTGGAGCTGGCCAAGAAGGCGGGACTTCCTGTGACGGCAGAAGTGTGTCCTCATCACTTTATCCTGACTTCCGGTGACATCCCGGGAGATGATGCAGATTACAAGATGAATCCGCCCTTAAGGAACAGACAGGATGTGGAGGAACTGAGACGGGGCCTGCGGGAGGGGATCATGGACGTGATCGCCACCGACCATGCGCCCCACAGCGCGGAGGAAAAGGCGAAACTCGTTACGGAAGCGCCAAGCGGCATCATCGGTTTGGAAACCTCCCTGGCTCTGGGAATCTCAGAGTTGGTGGACACCGGAAGGCTCACTCTGATGCAGCTCATCGACCGGATGTCGCTGGCCCCTGCAAGGCTGTACGGGCTGGATGCGGGATATCTGGCGGAGGGAGGTCCGGCGGATCTGGTGCTTTTCGATCCGGCGGAAGAATGGACGCCCGAACGGTTTTATTCCCGCTCTCAGAATTCGCCGTTTGTGGGAAAGACCCTGAAAGGGAAAATCCACGCGACTATCTGCCGCGGCAGGGTAGTCTATCCCTTCGATTGCGGGAAAGCGGATTGAAGCCAGGCGGAAAACGGCTTTGCCGTTTTCCTGGAAGAATTGCGATGCAATTCTTCACACGGAATAGAATGCAATCATACGGCGAAAATACCTGAACGATAGAGGAGAAAAGATTATGGCAAAGAAGAGAAAAGAACAGGCACGGGTGCTGGCGCAGAAGCAGCTGGCGTCCGGCATTTATGACTGCCTGCTGGAAACGACACTGGCAAAGGAGGCGAAACCGGGACAGTTTATCGCGCTTTATCCGAAGGATAAAAGCACCCTGCTTCCCCGCCCCATCAGCATCTGCGAGGCGGACGCGGAAAGGAATACGCTGCGCATCGTGTACCGGGTAGTGGGAGCGGGCACTTCGGAATTTTCACAGCTGAAGGAAGGCGATACGACAGATATCCTCGGCGTGCTGGGAAACGGCTTCCCGTTGGATAAAGTGAGAGAGGATCAGACGGCCTTCCTGATGGGCGGCGGCATCGGCGTTCCGCCCATTCTGGAGCTGGCAAAGCGTTTAAACTGCAGAAAGCAGATCATCGTGGGATATCGTGATGCGGACTGTTTCCTGCGGGAGGATTTTGAGAAGAACGGAGAGGTTTATATCGCGACGGAGAACGGCAGCGTGGGAACGAAGGGCAACGTAATGGATGCCATCCGGGAAAATGCGCTGAAGGCTGACGTGATCTACGCCTGCGGCCCCATGCCTATGCTTCGGGCCATCAAGCATTATGCCGAAGAAGCGGGAATCGATGCCTATATATCTCTGGAGGAGCGCATGGCCTGCGGCGTGGGCGCCTGTCTTGGCTGCGTGTGCAAAACCACGAAGAAGGACGCTCATTCCCATGTAAACAACGCCCGTATCTGTACGGACGGGCCTGTCTTTGAAGCGAAGGAGGTGGAGATCTGATGAAAACATCGGTGAATCTTGCTGGAATCGAACTGAAAAATCCGGTCATGACCGCATCCGGCACTTTTGGATCCGGCATGGAATACAGCGAGTTTGTGGATCTGAACTGCCTGGGCGCCGTGGTGACAAAGGGCGTGGCCAATGTGCCCTGGCCCGGCAATCCCACCCCCAGAGTGGCGGAGGTCTACGGCGGCATGCTCAATGCCATCGGCCTGCAGAATCCCGGCATCGACGTATTTATGGAGCGAGACCTGCCCTTTCTGCAGCAGTATGACACGAAGGTGATCGTCAATGTCTGCGGCAAAACAGTGGAAGATTATCTGGAAGTGGTGGAGCGCCTTGCGGATGCACCCGTGGACATGCTGGAGATCAACGTCTCCTGTCCGAATGTGAAGGAGGGAGCCATCGCCTTCGGCCAGAAGGCGGACTGCCTGTACGATATCACCTCCGCCATTAAGAAGAAGGCCGCTCAGCCGGTCATCATGAAGCTGAGCCCCAATGTCACCGACATCACGGAGATGGCACGGGCGGCGGAAGCGGCCGGAGCGGACGCCATTTCCCTGATCAACACCCTGACCGGTATGAAGATCGACATTCACAGAAGGAGCTTCCTTCTCGCCAACAAAACGGGAGGCATGTCCGGTCCTGCGGTAAAACCTGTGGCCGTCCGTATGGTCTGGCAGTGCGCCCAGGCTGTGAAGATTCCCATCATCGGCATGGGAGGTATCATGAATGCGGAGGACGCCCTGGAATTTATCATGGCGGGAGCGACTGCGGTGGCGGTGGGCTGCGCCAATTTCATCAATCCCTATGCTACACAGGAGATCGTTTCCGGCATTGAGACATTTATGGAAAAGGAAGGCGTTTCCGATATCACGGAGCTGATCGGCTGCGTGAGATGATTTCTGGTTCTAAAATCCCTCCATGCGAATAGACTGTACAAAGCAGCGCATGGAGGGTATTTTTATGGAGCTGATCAGGAAGAATATACATATCGACCGTGTGAAATGCCGGGCGGGAACACAGGTGGCGCTGGAGGATGATATCAACATCACGGACATACGGCCGGATGTCTATCAGCTGGTGCAGGAGCAGGGAGAGATCGTCATTGAGGAACTGCGGGCGGTGCAGGACCACGTCCATGTGAAGGGAAAGCTGAATTTCACCGTGCTTTACCTTTCAGACGACGATGTGAGAAAGCCGTCCAGCATGGAAGGCAGCCTTCCCTTTGATGAGCAGATCTATATGGAGGGCGTGGTATCCACAGACGGCGTCGTAGTGAAAAAAGAGCTGGAGGACCTGAGCGTGGGGATCATTAACTCCCGGAAGCTGAGTGTCCAGGCTCTGGTCAGCCTGAGCCTCCATGTGGAAGAGCTGTACGATGAGGAGGCCGCTGTGGAGCTGACCGGAGAAGAGCCCGTGGAGTTGAAGCGAAAGGTGATTGACCTGGCAGGGCTCGCCATCCAGAAAAAGGACATTTTCCGCATCCGGGAGGAGATCGAGATCCCGTCGGGACACCCCAATATTTTCGAAATTTTCTGGATGACCTGCGATCTTTCCGACGTACAGTTTAAGCTTTCGGACGGCAGGATCGCCATACAGGGACAGGTGCAGCTGTTCTTCCTCTATGAGGGGGAAGGAGAGGGCAGGCCGGTTTCCTGGTATGAAAGCATGATCCCATTCAGCGGCATTCTGGACTGTCAGGGACTGCGGGAACAGATGGTGGATGACATCGTCTGCAGCATCGGTCATAAGGAAATTGAGGTAAAGGCGGACGCGGATGGCGAAGAGCGTGTGGTCAGCCTGGAGCTGGTGCTGGATCTGGATATGAAAATCTATGAGGAAGAACAGACGGAGATCCTTTCCGATGTGTACGGCGTGACAAAGGAAATCAATGTGGTCACGGGAACGGCGAAGCTGAAGCAGCTTCTCATGAAAAACAATGGGCGGACCCGGCTGAACGGCCATTTTAAGGTGGCGGAGGGCATGCCGAAGATGCAGCAGATCTGCCACAGCAGCTGTGTCATTCAGCTTGCTGAGGTCCGGGTGGTGGAAGAGGGACTGCGCATCACCGGAGCTGCTGTGGTGGAGAGCCTTTATGCGACCGGGGATACGGAGATCCCATACGACAGTATGGAAGGGACGATACCGTTCAGCTATGTGCTGGAAATTCCCAGCATCCGGGAGACCTGTACCTGGCGGCTGGAAACGGCGCCCTGTGAGCTTTCCGTAACCATGACGGACGGAGAAGAAGCGGATGTGAAGCTGGTGATCGCTTTTGCCGGAATCGTCTTTGACAACTATGAGGAGCCCATGATCCGGGACATCCGGGTTTCCGATCCGGATCCGGAAAAGCTGGGGAGCCTGCCGGGCATCGTGGCCTATATCGCAAGAGAGGGCGACAGCCTCTGGGATATCGGAAAGCGTTATTATGTTCCCGTATCCCAGATCCGGGAGATCAACGAACTGGCGGGCGACGAAATTCAGCCGGGAGAAAAGCTTCTGATCGTAAAGGGAGTATCCTGAAAACAGCCGTGAAAGCTGAGAAAAATTATCGATGCCCGAAGCCTTTCCCATTCGGATGCGGGCCAGATGAACGTTGACAACAGCGGAGAGATTTGTATATAATTTAAAACAATCAGTGTATACAAAAGGGGAAGGAATGGGGAACGAATGGATAGACTGACGCTGAAGGCGATGGCCAAAATTAATCTTGGACTTGATGTGGTAAGGCGTAGAGAGGATGGCTACCATGAGGTGAGGATGATCATGCAGACCGTGAATCTGTATGACAGACTCACCTTTGAAAAGAAAAAGGAAGACACGTTGCAGATGGAAACCAACATGAAGAAGCTTCCTACGGATGGAAACAATCTCATCATCCGGGCCGCTTCTCTTCTGAAGGAGGAATTCGGCATCCGGGAAGGCCTGGCCGTCCGGCTGGAGAAAAGGATTCCCGTGGCGGCCGGAATGGCCGGGGGAAGCACTGACGCGGCTGCAGTATTTGTGGCAATGAATCGCATATTCGGTCTGGGACTGACAGAGGAACAGCTTTGTGAGCGGGCGGTGAAAATCGGCGCGGATGTTCCTTACTGTATCTGCGGCGGCACGGCCCTTTCAGAAGGAATCGGAGAGAAGCTGACCGCCCTTCCCGCCGCGCCGGACTGTCATGTGATCGTGGCCAAGCCTTCCATTCACGTATCCACAAAGTGGGTTTACCAGAATCTGCATCTGGAAACCGTGAAGGAGCATCCGGATATTGACGGCATGGCGGAAAGCATCCGGAAGGGAGAGCTTTCCGGCGTGGTGAGCAGACTTTCCAATGTGCTGGAAACCGTGACCGTCCCCAAATATCCGGTGATCGCGCAGATTAAGGAGTTCCTTATGGAAAACGGCGCGCTGGGCGCGCTGATGAGCGGAAGCGGTCCCACGGTTTTCGCCCTGTTCGATGACGGACAGCGGGCGAAGCAGGCACTGGAAGCGCTGAGAACGGCAAAGCTGGCGGCCCAGACCTATCTGACCTCCTTCGCGGAGCACACCTGCGTGGAGCAGGGATAGCGGACGCCGTTTTTTTCAACAATTGCTGCCCCTGGCAGCCAGAAAGAAGGATGGATGAAGACAGAAGAAAAAGCAAATGAATATCTGCCTCTGCGGGATGTGGTGTTCAACACGCTCCGTGAAAGCATCCTGACGGGAGAGATGAAGCCGGGGGAACGGCTGATGGAAATCCATCTGGCCAACCGCCTCGGCGTGAGCCGGACGCCGATTCGGGAAGCGATCCGCATGCTGGAGCTGGAAGGACTGGTCACCATGATTCCCAGAAGGGGAGCGGAGGTGGCGCAGATCACGGAAAAAGGCCTGAGGGATGTGCTGGAGGTGCGCCAGGCGCTGGATGCCCTTGCCATAGAGCTTGCCTGCGAGCGGATCACGGAGGAAGAGATCCGGGAGCTGAGAAGGGCCTGTGACACTTTTGTCCAGATGACCCGCACCCAGGACGCGGTCCGCATCGCCCAGGCGGACGTGGCGCTTCATGATATCATCGTCCGCGCCAGCGGCAACGACAGGCTGATCCAGATGGTGGGAAACCTGTCCCAGCAGATGTACCGATACCGGCTGGAATACATCAAGGACGTCAGCCAGCATGGACGGCTGATTGAGGAGCATGAGGAAATCTATCGCTGTATCCGGAGCCGGGATGGGGAAGCCGGAGCGAGAGCGATCCGGATGCACATTTACAATCAGGAACAGTCCATTCTGTCCCAGATTCAGCAGAAAAGGAAGGAACCTGGTTCCCGAAATGTATAAAGCCGTCCGTGTTGTCAATACTTTCCGTAGGACGGAAAGGAGGACGGTATGCAGAAGGAATGGAAATGGGTGCGCTGCCTGCCCTGGTATATCAGACAGAGATTATGTGGACGGCTTCAGGTACGCAGAAAAGAAGCTGTTGCTGCATTTGCCGCGGCAGCGTTCATGCTGCTCTGCTTCTGGGGCGTTTTCTACCCGGAACTCGCATTTCCTGCCGATGTCTGCCGCAGGGCGGACGGGAGTGCTCCGGAGGCGGAGGATTATGAGAAAATTCTGAATGCGCAGGAGGGAGAGCTGCGGGTTACCTTCAGCTTTCTGAAACAGAAGCCGGAAAAGCGGAGGGAAGACATGAAAACTCCGGATGAGGAAGAACACAGGGAGGATGATGAGATTGGAAGCACTGGAATACAGGGAGAGGCCCGTCGGGGTATTTGATTCGGGCGTTGGCGGGCTGACCGTGGTGCGGGAGATCATGAGACAGATCCCAAATGAGAAAATCGTATATTTCGGAGATACGGCCCGGGTGCCATACGGAAGCAAATCCCGGGAAACGGTGACCCGCTTTTCCGAACAGATTGTGAGATTTCTGCAGACGCAGCAGGTGAAAGCCATTGTGGTGGCCTGTAATACGGTGAGCGCCTACGCGCTGGATGCGCTGGAAAAGGAAATCGATATCCCGATGATCGGCGTAGTGAAACCCGGCGCAAAGGTAGCCGCAGAAGTGACACGGAACGGACGGATCGGCGTGATCGGTACAGAAGGGACCATCGGAAGTGGAATCTATTCCAGCTACATACATCAGATCAATCCGCAGGTCCAGGTAACGGGAAAGGCCTGTCCCCTGTTCGTTCCCCTGGTGGAAGAGGGGCTGTGGGAAGATCCGGTGACGGATGAGATCGCATCCCGTTATCTGACGGAGCTGATCGACATCGGGATCGATACCCTGATTCTTGGCTGCACGCATTATCCCCTGATCCGCAAAACGGTAGGGAGGATCATGGGGGAAGGTGTAACGCTGGTGAATCCAGCCTATGAGACGGCGGTGGAGCTGAAGGAGCTGCTTGGGCAGCATGAGCTGTTAAGCCCCAACCCTCCTGCGCTGGGAGAAAACCGTTACCGTTTTTATGTAAGCGATGCCGCGGAGAAATTCAAGCGCTTTGCCAACTCCATCATCAAGTATGGAATCCTTTCCGCAAAGACCATTCCCATCGAGGAATACTGATGCGGTTTCCGGATGGCAGGCAGGGCAGAGGAACGCAATTGAGGAGGCCGCACATGCGGCAGATTGTGAGAGAAAGGCAATGACAAAGGAAGTAATGCTCACCATACGCGGGCTGCAGTTCGACCAGGGCCCGGACAGTGAAGAAATTGAGACTGTCCAGTGGGGGCAGTATTATAAGAAAAATGGAACCCATTATATCATTTACGAGGAAATGATGGAAGGATTTGAGGAGCCGGTTAGGAACGTCATCAAGTTCAGAGAGAGGGAAATGAACCTGATGAAACGCGGCATGGTAAATGTTTACATGGCGTTTGAGGAATGCAAGAAAAACATTACCAATTACCTCACCCCATACGGAAGCCTTCTGATCGGCATGGATACCCGGCGGGTGAAATTCTCAGAAGGAGAGGAGGAAATCCGTCTGCAGGTGGAGTACGCTCTGGAGGTAAATTACGAGTATCTTGCGGACTGTCACATTGAAATCCGCATTCAGCCGGCCGGAAAGGCAATGCCGGATGCAAGGCTGAAACTGACAAAAAAGGACATTTCCGCCGCGAAGAAGGAACCTGGAAACAGAGACGAAGCGGATTCGCGGATGAGGATGTAAAATAACAAAGGAACAGGGGGAATCATGACATGATTTTCAGACTGAAAAATGTACCGGAGGGGTACGAAAAAGCGGCGGGGGAGCTGCTGAAGGAGAGGGGATACGCGCTGTGTGTGCCCGGAGAGGAGAAGAATGCAGGAGAAGGGGCGGTCATTGACCTCAGCATCGAGCTGACAGAGGAAAAGAAGGTTTCCGTATCCTGCGCAGACGGGAGCGCCGTGCTTTCCGCCTGCGATAAGGCCTTCGTATTCCGTGCGCTGATGCGGCTGGTGCGGGAGCTGGAAAAGAGGGGAAGTGAAGAAAGCTTTCAGGTGGAGGAACAGGTCTGGCTGGACAGAAACGGCGTCATGCTGGACTGCTCCAGAAACAGTGTACTCACCATGGATATGATTAAATGGTACATCCGTTTTGAGGCGTCGCTCGGCATGAACACGATGATGCTGTATACGGAGGATACCTATGAGGTGGAGGAATATCCTTATTTTGGCGCTTACAGGGGCCGTTACAGCAGCGAAGAGCTGCATGAGCTTGCGGTATACGCGGATCAGTTCGGCATTGAGATGATTCCCTGCATCCAGGCGCTTGCGCATCTGAAGAATACGCTGCGCTGGGAAGCCATGGCGGGCATGCAGGATACGGATGATATCCTGATGGTTGGCGAGAGCGAGGTTTACCGCTTTGTGGAGGCCTGCATCCGTCGGGCGACGGAACCATTCCTGACGAAGCGGGTACATCTGGGCATGGACGAGGCCTGGTCGCTGGGGCTTGGAAAATATCTTCACAAAAACGGCTACCATCCCAAATCGGAGATCATGGCCGCCCATCTGGAACAGGTGGCGCAGATCTGCCGGAAGCTTGGCCTTGAACCCATGATCTGGAGCGATATGTACCTGCGCATGAGCTCACAAAATAACGACTACTATGACCTTCCGCTGGATGCAGACCTTTCCGGCGCGGTGAAGCCGCCGGCGGATGTGGCGCTGGTTTACTGGGATTATTATCATACGGATGAAAATTTCTACAGACAGTATCTGCGCATGCACAGTCAGCTTTCTGACAAGGTAATCTTTGCCGGAGGCGGCTGGGTATGGAACGGCGTGTCTCCCAATCTGAAGGGGGCAAAGGATACCACAGAGCCGGCGATGCGCGCGGTGAAGGAAGCGGGAATCCGGGAAGCGGTCTGCCCCATGTGGCAGGACGACGGCGCGGAGACCCCGATGGGAGCGGGACTTTCCTCCATTGTCCGTTTCGCGGAGCATGGCTTTGCAAAGGAAGTGTCGGAGGAAGCGCTGAAGGAGCAGTTTGAATTCCTGACCGGAACCTCCTGGGAGGCCTGTGAGATTCTGGGAGAATTCGACCGGCCGCAGGGCAGCGCGTTTTATGACAATCCCTCCAAATATCTGCTCTATCAGGATGTCCTGATCGGCCTGTTTGATGAGCAGATCAGGAACTGGGATGTGAAGAGCTATTATGAAGGGCTCAGGGACAGGCTCCTGAAGGCTCTGGAGGAAGGTATGAAGAGAAACTGCACGCAGAAAAACTGCATGCAGATTCTGCAGCGTGGCGGCGGCTATGCCGAAGAGGTGCTTTCCCTGTACGTCTGCCTGGCGGATGCGCTTTCCGTAAAGGCGCCGCTCGGAAGAAAGATGCATGAGGCATATGAGAAAAAAGACCGTCAGGCCCTTGCGGCGCTGGCAGAGAAAGAGATTCCCCTCGCCATGGAAAAAATTCGTGTATACCGGGACCGCAGGGAAGCGCTCTGGAACCGGGAAAGCCGTATTTTCGGCTTTGAGGTGCTGGATATCCGCATCGGCGGCCTGCTGGCCCGCCTGGAGAGCGCGAAGAAACGTGTGGAGTCCTGGCTGAACGGAGAGGTGGACAGCCTGCCGGAGCTGGAGGAGCCGAGGCTTCCTTTCCGTCCCGTGAAGGAGGGAGAGGAGCATACCCTGTGCGCCTGCAACAGCTGGAAGACGATCATTTCCGCTTCCCCGATTTAAACGGAGCTCTCTGTTTTTTCATATGTGGAATTCTGCCTTTGGAACGCAATGGACGACATGACCAACTTCCAGCGTAATTACTCAACCGGCGAA
>OGPH01001865.1_pt1 | contig 13993 bp, 14 predicted proteins | sample 1552891 | NCBI WGS metagenome assembly OGPH01 (sample SAMEA2580272, study PRJEB22360) | human gut metagenome | biome: human gut; feature: human-associated habitat; material: faeces | place: Denmark | collected 2008/2010 | reverse complement strand
GGAATGGCAGACAGATTTGAATGATTACTTAAATTATACAAATAAATACAGCAAATTTGCTGTATTTATAATAGCGGATCGGTGTCTAAAAAACAACTGATTATTAAAATATTACAAAAACATAAAAAAATTCCATGAAAAATTATGCATACATGAAAAAAGTACATGTTTGAAGCGGTTGATTGCATTGAATTTAAACGGCAAAAGAGGATAATGGACTTATGAAAACCACCAGAAAGGAGAGAGGTTATGAAAAGAAAGATGTTGCAAAAAGTGGTTGCTCTGGCGGCAGTTTTAACAATGGGGATGTCTGCTTTGGCCGGATGCGGACAGGCGGCCGATGGAACGGCCGCCGCTGAAACCGGGGGGGGGTGCGGCAGCAGCCTCGGAAGAAAGTGTACCCCAAGAGACTTCGTCAGAAAGCGCGGCGGGCGTGGAGGATTGGGAAAGTGAACCGATTGTCCTTACTGCCACAATAGTGGACTATTCCATTACCCCTTATTTTAAGGAAGTGATGGATAAGTTTACAGAAATGCATCCGAATGTGACATTCAATGTGATTGACATTCTGAATTCGGACTATATTGAAAAAGTGACGACAATGATGGCGGGCGGCGAAGATATAGACCTGATTTATTCCAAAAATAATCAGCAATATATGACGTTGGTGTCAAATGGCCAGATTGAAGATCTGATGCCTTATGTGGAAAGAGATGGAGTAGATCTTTCCATCTACGATGGAGCTGCGGAAAAGCTGACCCTTGATGGAAAGCTGTATGGGCTTCCATTTAGAAATGACCTCTGGCTGTTATATTATAATAAAGATTTGTTTGATCAGGCAGGGGTTGATTATCCTACGAATGATATGACATGGGAAGACTGGGCGGAAATGTGCAAACAGATGACCAGCGGAAGTGGGGCGGATAAGGTATATGGGGGATATCTGCAGAACTGGCCTGCCAGCGTTCAGAATATGACGATTTCCGATGGAAAACATACCACGATCGAAACGGATTACAGCTTTATGAAGGATGCATATGAGATGGTTGTGGATTTGCAGGATAACGGTTACATAATGGATTATTCCACCATTTCTACCGGCAGCCTTCATTATACTGGCACTTTCTTTAACCAGCAGGTGGCAACCGTATATCAGGGAACCTGGTTTAACACGACACTATTGGAACAGGAAGCTGCGGGAGAGATTCCATTTGAGTGGGGAATGGTGAAAGCGCCGCATATGTCAGATGGCCAGGAAGGTGATGCGGTCGGAGCTGCATTCCCGATGTGTGTAAATTCAAACTCTGCACATAAAGAAGCGGCATGGCAGTTTGTGAAATTCCTGTGCAGCGAGGAAGGAGCAAAAATCGTGGCGGCAAATGGAGGCCTTCCTGCTGTTCGCACAGAAGAAATCATGGAGCTTTACCTGAGCCAGGAAGGTTTTCCGGAAGGGTGTGAGAGCGCGTATGAAGTGAACCAGATATCCTTTGAGGTACCGGTACATGAGAAATCTGGGGTGATCGGGACAATCCTGGATGAAGAGAACAGCCTGATTATGACGAAGAGCCTTACTGTGGAAGAGGGATTGAATGAATTGACGGAAAGGGTAAATGAGGCTTTGAATGAATAGCTGAAAGCTTTTGTGAATGCTCCGCCACAACCTCTATAAGGGGAAGAGGAAAGTGGCGGGGCATTTTCAGTAAAGAAGATAAGGGGTGGCTTTTATGAAACAAAAAATGAAAAAAAGTACCAAGAACAATCTGATCGCGTATTCCTTTATTGCGCCCAATTTCATTGGTTATCTTATCTTTACGCTGATACCCGTCGTGTGTACCTTTTTTCTTTCTCTCTGTGAATGGAACGCAGGAAATATCTTTGCATTTATCGGTTTTGAAAATTATCAGAGAATGGTAAAGAACAGCACATTTCGGATATCGCTGTTCAATACGCTTTACTATGCGGTTGGGACTGTGCCTATCACCATGGTTTGCTCGCTGGCGTTGGCATGGCTTTTGAATTCCAAGATAAAGGGAATGACAATCTTCCGGTCTGCAATTTTTTTCCCGCATGTGGCGGCGGTTGTGGCGATTGCAGCGGTTTGGAATATGCTTTTCAATCCGGATATGGGCCCTGTAAATATGATGCTCAGTTCGCTGGGCGTTAAAAATCCACCCAGGTGGGCGGCGTCTACGGACTGGTCCATGCCGGTTGTGATTTTGGCATCTATCTGGAGAAATGTGGGATATTATATGATTATTTATCTAGCTGGCCTACAGGGTATCCCGAGTGAATTATATGAAGCCGCCAAAATGGACGGAGCTTCAGGATGGCAGAGATTTCGTAAAATTACGTTACCTATGCTCACACCCATTACATTTTTTGTAAGCATTATGCTCACAATTTCATGTTTTAAGGTATTTGATTTGATCTATACCATGACAGAAGGAGGGCCGGGACGCTCCACGAATGTCCTGGTAATGCATATTTATGACAGCGCCTTTACTGAATATAAGTTCGGATATGCCAGTGCCGTAGCCACTGTCCTGTTTTTCATCGTTTTAATCGTTACCCTTATTCAGTTCAGGGCTGAACGGAAGTGGTCTGAATATATGTAAGGAAAATATAGCGGTTCAGACTTGGCCGGACTGTTGCAGGAAAACAGGAAAGGAGCAGAAATTTTATGAAAGATCTGTTTTACAGTAAAAGAGGAGTAATGATAAAAAAGATTGCAAAAAAAACAATTATCTATATTCTTCTGATTTTTATCAGCGTGATCATGCTGGTGCCGTTTGCCTGGATGCTTGTATCCTCTTTCAAATTGAATAAAGATGTATTTACCTATCCGATCGTATGGTGGCCGGAAGAATTTATTACAGACAATTATGTGAGAATATGGGAAGAGATTCCCCTGCTGCGTTATTTTTTTAATACGGCAAAGCTGACGGTGGTCATTACTTTGATGCAGCTTCTGACCAGCACCTTTGCGGCGTATGCCTTTGCCAAAATGAAATTTCCGGGGAAAAATTTTCTGTTTCTCAGCTATATATGTACAATAGCCATGCCGTGGCAGTCCTATATGATTCCCCAGTTCATTATCATTCGATGGCTTGGTTTGGTAGATACGCATTTATCTTTGATCATTCTGCAAAGTTTTACGGCTTTTGGCGTATTTCTGGTCAGACAGTTTTATATGGAAATTCCGGATGAGATATGTGAGGCTGCAAGGATTGACGGGGCGAGTGAATATGGGATTTACGGGCGGATTATGCTTCCTCTTTCCAAGCCGGTTATTGCGACGCTGACCATCTTTTCATTTACTTCTACATGGAATGATTTCATGGGACCTCTGATCTACATAAATACAGATAAGTTAAAGACAATTCAGCTTGGACTCAGAAGCTTCATTTCGGAATATTCGTCAGAATACTCATTGATTATGGCCGGGTCTGTTATTGCGCTGATTCCTGTCATCCTGGTTTTTGCCTGCCTGCAGAAATACTTTGTAGAAGGAATTGCGTCAACGGGACTAAAGGGGTAGTGTTTTCTGCATCAACGGGACGCAAGGGGGAAAAAGATGGAGTATAAGGAATTAAAAAATGGATGGCGGCTGCTTGCAACAGAAAACAAGGGCAGGTTGGAACAAAAGGAATTGGAAGAGCTGGAAGAGAAATACCGTTGCCAAAAAACGGGATATGAGATTCCTTCTATGCCTATGCAGGTTTTGGATGTATTAACCTATCATGGGGTGGTTGAGGATCCGGCAAAGACCGGAAGCGGGGAGGAAAGCCGGTGGGTTTCTCAAAATGACTGGCTGTATGTCATTCGACTGGATGCAGAAGATTTTGCTGAGAAAGGGGCGTTTTGGCTGTATTTTGGCGGGGTGGACACCTTTGCCGATTTTTACTGGAATCGAGAATGGATAGACAGCAGCGAAGATGTATTCCTGCCGGTTTTATTAAAGCCGCGTAATACCGAAAAGAAGGAGAACTGGCTTGTTGTCCATGTCCATTCTCCTTGGGAAAAAATGGAAGAAATGCAGGTCCCGCAGCGCTATCAGAATAAAGTTATGCCGAAATGGGCGCTTTTCAGGGGATTTCACAGGGGATATGATGACTATCTGGGCTTCCCGCCCTATTTAACCAGGATGGGCCTGTATGATGAAGTATGGATGGCCTCGGGCGAAAATGGCCTGAAACAGACAGAAGTGTCCGTATCCGTACTGGACGATGGGAAACGCGGAAAGGTTGATGTTGCTGTTGATTTGTTCGGCGAAGCGGAAGTGGGGGCTGCTTTGCGGTACGAACTGTGGGATGAGAACGAAAGGCTGTGTTCGGGCGAAGGGGAACTGGAAGGGCAGAAAGGGAGAATCCGTTTCATGATAGACAATCCCATATTATGGGAAACGGCGCAGAGAGGAAATCCGTATTTATACAGCCTGAAAATATATCTTACAAACCATTCGGAAATCATGGATTGCCGGCAGAAAAAAATAGGATTTTGTATCCTGAAAAAGACCGGGGATATGGAATTTGAATTAAATGGAAAGCCGATCAAGCTGTGGGGAGCAAATCTCGCGCCGATTGATAATAAAACAGGCTGTTATGATGCCAAAAGGGCGGAAGCCCTGATAAAGAAAGCGCTGCATGCCAATATGAACTGCATCAGAGTCTGGGGAGGCGGGGACAGGCTTCCGGATGTTTTTTATGACATGTGCGACCAGCTTGGGGTTTTGCTGTGGCAGGATTTTTTCCACGATTATTCCATGTATCCTGAGGAATATGCATTTCGGGAGCTGTGCCGGAAGGAGGCGCGTTATCAGATAAGACGTCTGAAACATCATCCGTCCATCCTTCTTTGGTGCGGAAGCAATGAAAGCGTGATGTGCAGAGATTTTTCCAATCCGGGAGAGGAATGCATCGGATATGAAATCTATGATGAAGATTATCGAGGGATTTGCCAGGAACTGGATCCGGAACGATACTATCATATGTCATCTCCCTGCGGAGGAAAGTATGCGAACGATCCTTTGGAAGGAGATACGCACAGCTATACAAGCACCTGGTTTGTGCCGGGAGGCAGATATCCGGTATTCTTATCTGAAAATATGCGCTCTTTCCTTCCGCCGTCTCATTCCATGAAAAGAATGATCGGGGAAAAGGGATTGTGGCCGGAAGATTATAGCGGACAAATGACAAAAGGAAATCTTTTCCCGTGGCCGCCTTCCTGGAAAGCGTTCACCTCCGCTGATGGATGGAGAAAAATTTCGGAAGTGGAACAATTTTATGATGCGGATGACCTTCCTTCCATGATTTATCGGTTTGGGGCTTCCGTAAGCAAATATATGACGGAGTGTATAGGGCGGTACAGGCGGGGAAGAAGCTATGAAGAACGCTATGAGAATTACCGGAAATGCAAAGGACATTTGTGGTGGAAACTGAATACCAGCGCTCCGCACATTTATTCGGGGTTGATGGATTATTATCTGGAACCATGCATGCCATATTTTGCATTGAAAAGATTATATCAGCCTTTCCAGATTTTCTTTTCCAAGGACGATTATATCGGCGTATGGCTTGTAAACGATACGCTGGAAGTACAGGAAGGAACCGTTTATATAAAGCTGTTTCATTTAAACAAGAATGCCGCTACAAAATTCATGAAAAAAACATTCCGAATCAGGCCGGATGAATCCCTGTTTCTGACCGATCTCAATGCGTTTGGGCAATTTCTGATGAATGAACACATTCTGTATGCGAAGGTGACGGACACGAGTGGAAAAGTGATGACGGAAATGACAGATTATGTGGATATTGAACGTCATATGGAATTTCCGGACGCAAAATTAACCATTACGGATGAAGGCGGCGGGGAATTTCGGATTGAAACGGATCGTTTCGCCAGGTGCGTGGAATTATGGGGAGAAGATGGCGGAGACAGATTCGGATGGGATTTTTCGGACAACTATTTTGATTTAATGCCCGGACAAAGCAAAAAGATTCGGATTTCCGGAAAGCATTCGGGCGGTATCATACATGCAAAAGGTTATTATTCTTCGGAAGAGAGCATATTGAATTGGGGAAATGTGAATAGGGAGGTGCACTATGAATCAGGAAAACAGGAGAAATGAAAGGGCGAAGGGAGCATTCCCGCTGGACGAACCTCCGGCATTCCATGAAAAGCTTCTGGATTACGGGGAAAGGCCATATTGGTCGCCCGATGGAAAACGGATCGCTTTTATTGAAAGCAATTATGGAGATGTCTGCGAGATAAATATTGAAACGCGGGAAGTGAAGAATCTGACGAAGAATCTTGGAGAACACCATTCTTTCCTGAGAGTTTTATTTCTCCCAAACGGCGATTATATCTTGATTGGCCCCAAAGAGTTCAAGGACAGATATACGAGCCGCCGCGTTGAATCGGAACTGTGGATTATGGACAAGGATGCCAAAACGCCGCCAAAGCCTTTGGGAAGAAGGATTTTTGAAGGATGCGGCGTATCGAGGATTGCAAACAGGATCACATATTCCTGCAACGGAAACCATGATCCGTCAATCGGTTCTCCGGAGGACTTTGAAGTACATGTGACGGAGATTGAATACGGGGAAAACGGGCCCTATCTCGGTAAAGATAAGATTATTTATCGAGTAACGGGTTTTGATCCGGAGCCGCAGGACTTCAGAAACGAAGATGCGGAAGTAATCATGGCAGAGTATTATAATTATCCGGGAGTGGACAAAAAGGATTATTTCTGTACGGTCAAGGGGATTGACATCGCAACTGGAAGAACACGGCTGTATATTCTGGAGCCGCATATTCATAATGAATGTGAAGGGATCTTCCCCGATGAAAATTATATCTGTCTGGAATCGTCCTGTGATGGAGGGGCCGATTCCTGCACGATTGATCTGTGGAAGCTGAAACTGGACGGTTCCATGAAGAGGTGCAGAATGACGAGGATGCTTTGGAAAGCGCCGTGGCGGGCCACCAATTCTAACGTAAGCCCGGATGGCAAATGGCTGGCGTTCATGCTGAATGTCTGCGGCTCAGAAGCCGGATATGGAATGGGGCTTGGACTGTTGAATCTGGAAGAGTGGCAGAAAAGCGAATATGCCGCACAATGGGACAGCCCTGCCGAACGCAGAGGAAGAAAAACGGATTTAAGCACGGGAGGTTATCTGGATGAATAAAAGAACGCTTGGAAAAACGGGCCTGAACGTTACCTGTCTTGGCTTTGGGGCTATGGAAATAGGGAAGCTTGACCTGAAGGATGCAGAGACCCTTCTGAATGAGGTGCTGGACCAGGGGATTACGCTGATCGACTCTTCACCGTGCTATGGACGGGCAGAAGAGTACATCGGAAGGGCCATCTCACATAGAAGGGATGAATTTGTGCTCGCGACGAAATGCGGATGTAATGTGGATGAGAACGGATGCTTCCTGGACAAACGGGACCACATTTGGACGGCTGCACAGCTGGAAAAGAACATAGATCAGAGCCTGCGGCTTTTGAGGACGGATCACATCGATATCTGGCAGCTTCATGGCATCATGCCGGAATATTTGCAGGGCGGTGCGGAAGGAGAAGTCCTTTGGGCAGCAGAAAAAATAAAAAGAAGCGGGAAAGTGGGACATATTGCATTCAGCTGCCGGAACGGAAGCCCGGGGCAGGATTTATACCCGGCAGGGTTCGGATATGAAGCCTGCAAAGAAATGGTATCTTGGGGTAAATTTGAAGCGATACAGGTGGTTTATGGCGGATTGACCCGTACAAATGAACATATGATCCGCAGAATTTCGGATCATGGAATTGGAGTGATCTGCCGCGGCGCATTGAAACGATATTATCCGGAGTATGAAGAGAAGGCGAGACAGGCCGGGCTTGAAGAACTGTTTGAAGCCGGAGAAAACTTAAACGAATTCCTGCTTCGGTTTTCCCTTTCCCACCCGCAGATCGGAAGCGTGATTGTGGGAACCAAAGACAGAGAACATTTAAGAGAAAATGTCCATGCAGCATGCAGGGGCGCGCTGAAAAGTGATATTTGGGAGGAAGCGAAAAGGCGGCTTGACGCAGCCGGCGTAACCGCAAGGGAGGATTGATTCCCGGCGTGCGGATTCCGTTTGCGGGCCATAAAAATTCTTTCTTCGGCGATCTTCATTGCCTGGGAAAGGATGCCTATCGTTTCTTTACGGAAAGCAAATGTGTGACGACGAGATGGTTTGACGAAGAAGAAGAGAAAAATACACAGGTGACGACCTGGGATGGAACGATCTGAGGAAGGGATAAAACAACTAGCCTTCCCCCAATAAAAATGCTACTATATAAAAAATACCACCATGCGGAAATGGCAGAGCGCCGAGGGGGACAACCATTTAAACCCGCAGGACACCTGTCGGAGGATGGGCAATGCAAGGCCCTCCAGCTGAATGGAATGAAATGAGAAAGGAATGGGGATTGAGATGAAAATCGTACTGCTGGAATCACTGGGAATTACGGAGGAAAAGCTGGCCGTCTTTGCGGATAAGCTGAAAGAGGCGGGACATGAGTTCGCCGCTTATGAGAAGAATACGGATCCGGACGTGTGCATTGAGCGCGCGAAGGACGCGGATGTGATCATGATCGCCAATATGCCTCTGCCCGGCAAGGTGATCAGAAACTGCCCGAAGCTGAAATTCATTGATGTGGCGTTTACCGGTGTAGACCATGTGGATCTGGAGGCGGCTAAGGAATGCAATGTGGCTGTCAGCAACGCGTCCGGCTACTCCAACGAATCCGTAGCGGAACTTGTGATCTGTATGATGCTTTCCCTGCTCAGAAATGTGAAGCAGGTGGAGGAACGTTGCAGATCGGGTAAGACCAAGGACGGATTGGTGGGAAGACAGCTTCAGGAAAGAACGGTCGGAATCGTGGGATTGGGTTCCATTGGCAAGCGGGTGGCAGTTCTGTGCAAGGCATTTGGATGCCGGGTGCTGGCATACAGCCGTACGGTGAAGGAAGAAAACAGGGAACTGGCTGAATATGTGAGCCTGGACGAACTCCTTCGTCAGTCGGATATCGTCACACTTCATTGCCCGCTGACGGCTGAAACGAAAAATCTGATCAATAAGGAAAAAATCGCGTTGATGAAGGAAGGTGCGATCCTGATCAATGCGGCCCGCGGCCCTGTTGTGGATTCTGACGCTTTGGCAGAAGCATTGCAGTCCGGCAGGCTTGCAGGAGCGGGAATCGATGTGTTTGAGATGGAGCCTCCGGTTCCTGCGGATCATGTGCTGCTTGCGGCCCCGAATACGATTCTCACGCCGCATATTGCCTTCGCTTCTGAGGAATCCATGCTGCTTAGAGCCGAGATTGTGTTCGACAGCTTGGAGAAATGGATGGAAGGAAATCAGGTGAATGTGATTTTATAAAAAAGTGTGTGCCTTGGCGCACACTTGCGCCGAGCGCGGTTGCCGCCAGGCAACATCTGCATTACGCGCGAGTGCGCATCAACGTCTTTTTTATTCGATAGGAAATAAAATTTCCTATCGAATAAAAAACGAGCCGGCGCACGAAAGGAAATTTCGTGTGCCGGCCCGTGCTTTATAGGGCGGATACGGGTCATTCTTCCCTGCAAAGGCAGAAAGGATGACCGGCGGGATCCAATAAAGTGACGAACTGATCGCCGCCAAACTGAGCCTCTGTTTTTGTGGCACCCAGCGCTTCCGCCTTCGCAACAGCGGCGGGAAGATCCGGAACCACAAAATCAAAGTGGATCTGTTTCTGCTGCCTGCCCTCTTCTTCAGGCCAGACGGGAGGGACATAATCCTCCTCCTGGGAAAAAAGAAAAACTACACCATTCTCACTTATCACAGCGGGTTTCCCGAACAGTTCTGTTTTCTTCCAGCCCAGCATTACCTGGTAAAAGCTGCAGAGCTTTTCAGCATCCGGGCAGTCCACTACCAAATCCGCAAGACGTATTTCTTTAGCCATTCTTACCTCCTGTCAATTCCTACGTTTTGTATGGAATGATACACCGTTGCTGCCAGGCCGGCCCTTTTTGCGTATATCTGCCCCATTAGGCAGTTCTGGCAAAAGGGGCTGGCCTGGCAGCAACGATGCGGCGGATGGGAAGAAGGATTCTTCCGGCCGCCATAAGTTACGGGATACAGTATAGCATATGCAGGCGGGAATGCTCAAGGGCGCAGATAAAAAACCGAGCGGCACAGCCGGAATTCTGCGGCCCCGCTCGGTTTTTTATCTGCGCTCAATGCTCAAGAAGAACGTTGCGCCGCCCTGCGGCCTGCTTTATAATAGAAGCAGCTGTTTGGGCAAGTCCGAATGGTTACGGCATTCTGCCATTCCAGCCGCTTCGCACTTGCGCGGATGCTTGCAGCCGATTCGTTTTCGCCCGGTTCGGGCGGTAAATGCGTGACAGGCGCATTTCCGTCAGGGGCACATCCTCCTTCGGCGTTCGCGGCGGAATGGAATAAGGGCGATGCCGCCGCCCGCTGGATGCAGGAGCGTGGGGGATGTTTAGCGGGCTTGGCCTATGGACAGGATAGAAGAGACAGGAGATTCAGATGAGGAGAAAAGTGAAAGAAAAGCGCTTTCACTTTCCTTGATTTTGTACGCGCGCCAAAGCGCGCAGATAGGAGCGAGTATGAGAATTGGAATGGGATATGACGTACATCGTCTGGTAGATGACAGGAAGCTGATTATTGGAGGCGTGGAGATCCCCTATGAGAAGGGGCTTTTGGGCCATTCGGATGCGGATGTGCTGCTCCATGCCATCATGGACGCACTGCTGGGGGCCGCTGCGCTGGGAGACATCGGAAAACATTTTCCGGATACGGATCCGGCTTATAAGGGCGCGGACAGTCTGGCGCTTCTTAAGAAGGTGGGAGAACTGCTGGAGGAAAACAGTTTTTTGATAGAAAATATCGATGCCACCATCATCGCCCAGGAACCGAAAATGCGTCCTCATATCGATACGATGCGGGAGAACATTGCCCGGGCGCTTCAGATCGAGATCGGCCAGGTGAATGTGAAGGCAACGACAGAAGAAGGGTTGGGATTCACCGGCAGAAAGGAAGGGATCGCCGCCCAAGCCATCTGCCTTCTGAATACGCCTTTTGGGCTGTACAGCGAGGATGTGGGTTCAAACGGCACGCAGGGCTGTGGCGGATGCAAAGGCTGCGGTGCATGAGACGATAGGAACCCATGCCGACTGGCTGGACAGCATAGGGGGTGAATGCGCAGACCTGTCTGTCAAAAAAATTACTTTATCGACTTGCCCCCTTTCTGTGATATGATTATGGTTACATCTCTAGCTTGATCTTGGGGGGTGTCAGCATGGTATTAGGTTTATTAGGTGTGGCCGTACTTAATTACTTACTCCCCGCAAAATGGAATCATTCTGTTGGTGATGGCGTTTTTGGTCAGCCCCCTATGGGCTGCCTCTGGCAGTCATCTGTCTGTTGGGAAAGGTGCGGGATTTGAAGTTTGCAATTCAAGATGCGGTGTATGGATAAGCGAAAACAAAATCAAAAGCAACGGCTGCCGGGGAAGGTATTGTTCCCCGGCAATTTATTGTTTTCCCTCCGTTCTGGCCTGACTTTGCTTTTGAACTAATATTGTTTATAATATTAGTGCGAAAGGAAGTGAGGTCAAGGGATTTGGAGCGCGTGGCGCATGGAATGTATCTCTCCAAAGATACCTGGGTGGATGCGATGTACCTGCTGCACCTCCGTTTTTCTCAGGTTGTCTTTTCCCATGATTCGGCGTTGTTCTTCCATGACCTGACAGACCGGGAATCCCTGCAATATATGGTCACGGTCAAAACCGGCTATAATCCGACTAAGCTGAAGGAGGAAGGCGTACAGGTCTTTACGATCAAAGCGGAGTTGCATGAGGTTGGCTTGATTACGAGGCAGACGCCTTTCGGCCATGATGTGCCGGTCTACGATATGGAGCGGACGATCTGTGACCTGCTTCGTAGCCGGAACCACATTGAGATGCAGACCTTCCAGGGCGCTTTGAAAGCATATGCCAGACGGAAGGATAAGGACCTTCGGACGCTGATGCGCTATGCAAAGTTGTTCCGGGTCGAAAAAATTTTACGGCAGTATTTGGAGATACTCTTATGATAAAAACGGCAAGGCAGTTAAAAGATTTGATCCGCAACTTGTCCAGAAAAAACGCTGCAGACGCGCAGATTCTGATGAGAAACTACATGATGGAGCGATTCCTGGAGCGTATCTCCCTCTCGGCGTATAGGGACAAATTTATCCTCAAAGGAGGGATGTTAGTGGCCGCGATGGTGGGGCTGGACACCTGATCTACAATGGATCTGGACGCGACCATCAAGGAGCTAACGTTAACGTGGAGGACGTGGAAAATATGATGGCTGAGATCATTGCTGTTCCCATTGATGACAGCGTAGCCTTCCAGGTGAAAAGCATCTCGGAAATCATGGATGAGGCGGAGTATCCCGGCATCCGGATGACGATGACAACTGTCTTTGACGGGGTGCGTACTCCGCTGAAGATTGATATTTCCACCGGCGATGCCATTACCCCCAAAGAGGTACGGTACAGTTTTAAGTTCATGCTGGAAGATCGGTCGATTGATGTGTGGGCCTACAACCTGGAAACCGTGCTGGCGGAGAAGCTGGAAACCATCATCAACCGGACTACGACCAACAATTGCGGGATTATTACGACATTGCCATTCTGCAACAGCTCTACGGGGATACGCTGAATCCACAGAGCCTCCACGATGCGCTGCTGGCCACGGCTCACAAGCGCGGCACGGAACGCTACCTTGCAGAAGCCGCCCAAGTCTTTGACGAAGTGGAAAACAGCCCGGTCATGCAGAGCTTATGGGCAGCCTACCAAAAGAAATTTTCCTATGCGTCGGATTTGAGCTGGGATACCATTATGGCTGCGGTTCGGACATTGCTGCAAAGTTTGCGGTGAATACAAAGCAAAGGAGAAGTTACCCGGCAAAGGTCACGCGGCATATATCTGCAAAGCCTGTGTTGCCCTTTCGGAGGGAGGCTGAACTGATGCTTCAAAACTGCAAAGAAAATTACTTTATCGACTTGCCCCCCTTTCTGTGATATGATTATGATTGTATAACCCTAGAACAGAGAGGGGCATTTTCATGGAAAATATGTCTAAAAAACGGACAGAGATGTGATTGAGTAATTGTGTATGGAGTGAAATGAAATCTATGAATTTTAATATGTCCCAGTTTGATTCGTATCGAGAGGATAATCGGCGGGAAGTCAAAAAGGCGAAAGGTGGTCTCCCGGTTTCCCTGTGGGAGACATATTCTGCTTTTGCAAATTGCTATGGTGGAGTTATCATTCTTGGAGTGAAAGAGAATAAAGACGGAAGCTGGTATATGACCGGGCTGGAAAATGCATTTAAACTGCGAAAAGATTTCTGGGATACAATCAATAATAAAAATAAGGTTTCGGCAAATCTTCTGACAGACAGTGCCGTTGAAATATATGAGGAAAATGGTAATGTAATAATGGTTATTCATGTTCCTAAGGCAAAACGCGAACAGAAGCCGGTATATATAAATGGAGACATGTTTAGCGGAACCTTTCGTAGAAACTGGGAGGGGGATTATCACTGTGACCGCAACGAAGTGCTTGCAATGCTCCGTGATCAGCCGGAAGAAACCGCGGATATGAAGGTTTTGCAGGATATGTCTCTTGAAGTGCTTAATTCAGATACTGTACATGCCTACCGCAACCGGCATATGGCGTATAGAACGGAGCATGTATGGGAGAGGCTGAGTGATGAAGCTTATATCCCGAGAGGGATTGTGATCCGGAAAGATGCAGAATCTATTGTAATGGAGAATCCTGGGAGCATCCGGACCGGAAAATCACAGATGCTCAAAGGAGGAATTTCCGATCCCAGAAATAAAGCATTGATGAAGATGTTTAATTTGATAGGTATTGGTGAAAGAGCCGGCAGCGGGGTGCCGGACATATACAGT
>OGPH01001861.1_pt1 | contig 14022 bp, 12 predicted proteins | sample 1552891 | NCBI WGS metagenome assembly OGPH01 (sample SAMEA2580272, study PRJEB22360) | human gut metagenome | biome: human gut; feature: human-associated habitat; material: faeces | place: Denmark | collected 2008/2010 | reverse complement strand
CCAAGGTACAGGCTGTTTCGCCCCTGTGCAATCAGCATATATTCCTGTTCTCCTTTAGTCCTCACCATCAGACAGCGGAACAGCCCGCCCGGATCGGCGCTCATCAGTTCCCGGTTATCCTTGAGGAAAGGATATTCCGGGGAGACGTCCTCTGAGAGCTTCTCAAAATCCTCTTTGCCCAAGACGATGACCTTTGTCACTTCAAAAACGCCGGGGACATAATTCACCTCGTTCCGGCGCAGGCTGTCCAGTGTTTTGGCGTTTGCCGCAAATGCAGCATATTGTTTCTGGTTCAGTTTTCTCACCTCTTTCTATATTCGATGGGCGGCTGGATGCCGGGGGTTTGGGGTTCTCCCCAAAATGCGTTTGGATATCCAAACGCTATGCTTGCAAAACCAGTCACCGGCTGGGAAAATACCACGCTGGAATCAGAGCCCGTCATGTTCATCTGATTCCTTGATTTTTGCCAGACCTTCCAGCGTCGTACAGATAATATTTCGCTTTTCGGCTGTACCGATTTCAGCGGACATGGAGTTGCTGATCTCATTGCCGCATACCACCAGCATTCGGCATCGGCACAGTTTCTGACGGGAAATATTTTGAAATTCCCGTTTTTCATCGGCATTTTCCATCTGCAGGTACTGGCTGTCCGAAAGTTTCGGGCAGATCGGGACATATCCCAGTTCATAAATCTTGCGGCAGTAGCGTTTTAACAGGCGGGGCGCGGCATCGGGTGCGGCGCACACATAGGCAAATGCTTTTTCCATAGTGATTTCCTTTCTTTTCATATATTGAATAAAGGGGCAGGCTATCCACGTGGATAGCCTGCTTGTATGACTGTCTGTTTATGGCTATCCACGGGGATAGCCTTGGAGATTATTCGGAGGTTTCTTCTTCCGAATCGGCTTCCAATGCAAAGCGCACACGGTCGGAACCCAGCTTATAATAGGCGTCGGTGACTTCAATCCCTACGGCTTCATATCCTTCCAGCCGGGAAGCGAGGACAGTAGTTCCGGCTCCGCAGAAAGGATCAAGAATACGCCCGCCCGGTACGCAGATTTTTACAAGGTCACGCATGAGCTGCAAAGGCTTTTCCGTCACATGAATTCTGTTTTGAGGATTGGCGTAACGGAACACACCGGGCAAACACCCAACCGGTCTATTCACCGGCATAGGTCCGTTGGAACCCCATACGATGTATTCACTTTGCTGGCGGAAACGTCCTTTCTGGGGGCGGCTGGTCATCTTATCCCATACCGCACAGCCACGCCAGATCCATCCAGCCCACTGCAGAGCGTCGGTAATAGAAGGATACTGCCGCCAGTCAATGAACAGACAAACCGGCGCTCCTGGTTTGCAGGCTTTTCTGGCGTCAGAAAGCCATTCAGCCATCCATCTGGTCCAGCTTCGCTGATCCTTTTGATCTCCGTCAAAATCGGGCAGGGCGTTTTCTTTGTCCATGCTGCTGTACTTTTGATTGGTGGTGCGGTTTTTCTCGGCTGGCTTCCACCCGCCCGAAGCGTAGGGCGGATCGGTAATAATGGCGTCGAACACCTGCGGCTTGAATGCCCGGATTACCTGCAGGGTATCCCCGTGCAGAATCGTCCAGCCATCCCCGCCGCTGTGTTCCATGGGCAGAATGGTTTCGTCAACAATTTGAGCCAGTTCTTTCGTTTCGTTCAGAGGCATCTTCCTTTCTAAAAAAAAATTACAGTGTTTTTTATCGTTCTTCCCCTCGGCTGCGCTTTTTAGAGGCACGAGGGTGCGGTTGATATTCGGGAGGAGGAGTAATAACAGGTGACTCACGTTTGAATTTTCGTTCCACCACAATTTCATCTGGCCGGATGTGGAGCACATCAATGGTGGGGTTATCAATTACGACTCCGGGCAGAATGACTGCGTGTTCATGAACCTCTATCTCGCCGCCAAGCTCCCCGTAAACAGAAGCTTTTTCCATGATTACAGGGGTTCCGCCGGTAACAGCATTCGCAAAGATTTTGGCATTTCCAGATATATGGACGTTTCCATGGACATAACCAGAGGTTACGATAGCATGATCTTCTATGATGGCTTCTCCACCGATTCGGCTTTTTCCGGAAATGACTGCACAACCACGAGCGCAGGAGTAATCCCACATGATGGCGTCACCGGATATATAGGATTCCTCGGCGGCGACAGCATTGTTCGCAACCCAGCACTGCCCTTCCTGACTGAGATTTTCCTCAGACTGGACGAAACCGCCAAGATCTCCCGCATGGACATCCTCACGAACATCCCGCAAGGCCCGAATACGGTGCAGCCATGGGTACTGCGGGTGAACAATGTCGGTAATCTCGTATTTCTGATTCATCTGGCGTCACCTCGTTCCTTTTCGTTTTTCGACTTCGTATGAGTTTTCTCCGATAATTCCGTTTCCACATATTCGCTAATGATATTAAGCGCTTTGTAATAATTCCCGGACTGGTAGACACGGTCACACATCTCCTTTGCCTGATCCGGCTGTCCGTTTTCCGTCAGCAGCCGGGAAGCTCTGCCGAGGATGGAAAAGATGTTTCCGTCCTGTCCCACCAATTTCATTTTTGGCCGATGAGGGGGTAACTGCTCTTTCAGGGGTTCTGCAGGCTGCATCTGCTCTACTTCAAAATAAAATGGTTCTGCTTCTCCAAAATGAACATACAGCACACCATCGTCAGTCTGGATTTCCTGCTGCTCAAAGCCTTCGCCCCAGCCATCGGAAAACTGTCCATGCAGATAATCCTGCAAATCTTCCATTTCTTCGTCAGCCAACGGTTCTTTCAGCACGACAGTTGTACAGCCCATCAATTCTCCGTTCCGAATTTCTATCGAAGGAATCGCGCTGATTACCTTTTCTTTAATTCCGGGATTGCGTTGTTTATAAAAGTAAGACATGAGGTTTCCGGTATACTGTTCTACAGCAGGGCGGATGCTTTCCTCATAGCAGACCATATCCGTACCATCAAACAGCGTGGGATAATCGGATACTCCATTGTTCCAGCCATACTCGTCTATTTCATTTTCGTGGAAATCTCCTGTCAATGGAGAGTAAAGTTTGAGTGTAATTTCTTTATCCGCTATTGCAAAACCTCCTTTTAACGGGAACAGGCTGCCCTTTGCCGGACAGCCTGTTTTTCGTATCTTTCTTTTGTCAGGTCGGCATAATCGCAGCCTTCTTTTTCCGGAAGATTCCTGACCATGCGGTACTTGCCCTGATAGGCTTTCTCAATATGATTGGCTGCCCACCTTCCTGCAAAATCGTTGTTGGTACAGATTTCGATTTCTTCAATCTCTGGGTGACGGGCGAGAAAAGCGTCCAGCGCAATGGGGTTTTTCATATCCCGGCTTGTCTGTGTTCCTTCTTCAGGCGCATAAATCCCGCCAAGGGACAGCCGCCATTTATCTGTTGTCCCTTCCAGCGTTAAATGTGCGAGTGGCTCTATTGCGGCTTCATATATGGCGAGTTTTTTGCTTTCCCTTTTCGGCGGGAGACAAAAACAAAACCGCTTATCGCTGCCGGACACCTCTGCCTTGAATGGGTTTCCCCGTGTATAGGTACCACGCAGAAAAGCATACCGGGCAGTACCGGTTTCGTCCTTCCCAACAAACACAGCGTTGTGGTAGTCGGCGCTTTCGTAGAGGATTCCTGCCCGGATGCAGGCTTCGATGACCTTGCGGTCGATACCACGCTTCAAAAGATAGGCAAACACCCTGCGGTTATTTTCCGCTGCCGGCGGCAAAAGAAATTCCTTCGGCTGTTCCGGCTGGGAAACAGGCGGAACATAGCTGGGGTTTTCCCCGCATAAGGTCTGCACCGCTTCTACAAATTTCAGCCCCTCAACCTTAATAAGATAGTCAAGGGCGCTTTTGCCGCCGACATCCCGGCTTTTCCAATGCCAAAGGCTTGTGGTTTCGTTGATTTTAAAGCTGTCATGTTCTTTCAGCTGGAACTCACCCCGGCTTTCGGCTTTCACCAGTTGTCCGGGACGGTAACGCCGCAAAAACTCAATGGCGCTCATCTGTTTGGCAGCGGTGATTTGTTCTTCGGTGACTCCGGGCATGGGAATCCCCCTTTCTTACTTAAATGACAGCCGCCCGCAGGATTTTCGCCTGATCGGTGCGTTCCCACGGGAACTCCGGCCTGCCGAAATGTCCATAGGCGGCGGTCCCAGTATATCTCGGTGATAACAGATCCAGCTTTGCGATAATCTCGGCAGGCGTTAACCCAAACACCAGTTTTACCGCATCTGCCAGACAGTCATCGGCGCAGACCGTTCCGGTTTTAAAGGTATCTACTTCCACCATCACCGGTTGGGCTGCCCCAATAGCATAAGCCAGTGTAACCTGACACCGTTCGCACAAACCCGCCGCCACAAGGTTCTTAGCTATATATCGGGCCATGTATGCGCCGGAGCGATCCACTTTGGTGGCGTCCTTACCGGAAAAAGCACCGCCGCCGTGAGGCGCGAACACTCCGAAGCTGTCCACCATGAGTTTTCGTCCAGTGAGACCGGTATCTGCTTCCGGGCCGCCCAGCACAAACCTTCCGGCTGGATTGATTAAAATTTTTGTATCCTCATCCGGTGGCAGGACCTGCAAAGCAGGGGCAATCACTTTATCCGTCAGTTCGAAGCAGAGTTCATCGGCAGGGATTTCAGCACTGTGCTGGGCAGACATCACAACGGTATCCAGCCGGAATGGTTTTCCATCCTCGTCATATTCCACGGTGACTTGTGCTTTCCCGTCCGGCCTTAGTCCTTGAATTGCCCCGGATTTTCGGGCGATGGTGAGAGCACTGGTCAGACGGTGTGCCAGCACAACCGGCAGAGGAAGCATTTGCGGGGTTTCCGAACAGGCATATCCCACCATGACTCCCTGATCGCCAGCGCCGAGCTGCAGAGAGGGACTGCTCCCATCCACATTTCTTCGTTGCTCTAACGAACAGTCCACACCTGCGGCGATGTCCGGGCTTTGCTTATGGATGAGGCACTGGATGGCAAAACAGACCGGATCGTAGCCTACTTTCCTGAGAACCGAACGGACAATCGACGGGATAGAAGGTTCATACAGGCTGGTGATCTCCCCGGCGACAATGATCTGCCCTCTGGTAGCCATCACTTCGCAGGCCACACGGGAGAGGGCGTCATGGGAAAGGCATTCGTCCAGCACACTGTCGGCAATGAGGTCGCACAGCTTATCAGGATGCCCTTCCGTAACAGATTCGGCAGTATAAAATTGATTCATGGCATTCTCCTTTATCGTTCATGATTCGGGGGCTTTCTGGTTTTGGGTTTTGGGCTTACCACCGGGTTTATTCGGATACACAAAAGCCCTTCCGGTGTTTGGATGAATTTCTCAGGGCTTAAAAACATCTGCTGATACTTCTGCATTTGTTTTTCAGTCAGGCTGGAGAAGTTTTCTCCCTGAATACCACAGACAAAAAAAGCTCCCGCAATTATGTCATAGTTCTCAAGCACACGGTTTAGCGGCAGCCCCATGATCTTTCCTTCGTCATTGCAGACAACAGCAACCGGTTCTTCCCACGGATAAAGTGCCTGAATGGGTCCGCCTACCATTTGCTGCATTTCATGAAGGTCGTTTTTCATCTCAACAGGCCGGGCTGCTTTGCCCGGTTCTACAAGCAATACTCACATTCCGGCAGATCACCTCACTTGCAGGGAAAAGGGCTTGAGGCTTTTCCCGATTGCTTCATAGTTTTCAAAATGCACCTCGCAGCCCAACAGATAGGACACCGCTTCTTCCCATTCCTTTAAAGGGTATCTTTCCTTGTCCGGCAGGCGGTACAGATCGCCAAGCGCCGCCCATTTGAGTTCCGGCAGCAGACGCAGGTTGGAGATAAAGGTGCGGTGCTGTTCGGCTACCACATCCAAAAGTCCAAGTTTTTTCAATCAATCCCTCCAGTATGATAAAAATAGGGACGGAGCGCTCCGCAGCGCCCCGTCCGATTGGTTCTTACGCTATTTTTTCCTGCGGTTACGAATATGCAGGAACACAAGGCCGCCCAAAATGACAGCGCATAAACAGATCAAAATAATTGCTTTTGGTTCCATTGATTGATTCTCACCTCACTTCTGCGGCGATGACCACCGTGCGGGCGTTTTCCCATTCATAGGAACAGGTGACGAGCGTCAGCAGGCGGCAGTCCTCGCCGTGGATGGTTTGGGATTCGTATAATGACTGTGCGAAGAGCTCTTTCTGAAAAGACAGGAAATCCGCATGATCCGCAAATTCAGTGCGGTTAAACCGGAACTTTGTGATATCGGTTTTCAGCACAGCCGCAATTTGATATTCCCGCAGTCCATTGCTGGTCTGCAGCAGGATTTTGGAGTGTTCGTTGCGGAAGGCTTCATCAGTCATCTTTTGAAGAACAGCGAACATGGTCCCGTCATTCATGTTGTGCCCGTAGACCACGGTATTTTGACTCTCTGCGGAACAATCCCATTGAAAAAAGATGCTTCCGGCAGTGCGCCATTCTCCCTTGTAGGTACGCCGCAGATAGTATTCGGGATCGTCAGCGCTGCTTTGCAAAACCGGGTAATCCACACAGGTGCCGGGAATGGAAATCCAGCCTTTGATGTCCGGGTATTCAGTCTGCAAAGCGGGAAGGTCCACAAGGGATTCCGGTTCGAGCTGTTCTTTCCCAGCCGGTAAAACCCCGGAGCTTTCGGCTCCGGGGAGAGGCTGTGCGTATTCTTTTTTCAGGGCTTGTGCTTCTCCATTGGTCAGCCCCGGCTGTAAAACCAAAAACCAGAGAAGTCCCAATAAGCTCAGGCACAAAAGGCCGATGCAAAATCCTTTTAGAAAGATTTTCATTCTTCTGTGCCTTGATCCTCATCGGCCTGATCAGCAGATTTGCGCTTTTTACCTGTATAGCGCAGGAAAAGCAGAGCGCCGCCGGACAAAACTGCCAAGCCTGCAAGAGTGCCAAGGATGGCGGGCATCCACGGGTTATCGCCGGTCTGCGGAACAGAGGGAACCTCCGGCACCAGTTTGTTATGCATCTTTATGGTCGTTGTTTCGCCTGCTTTGATTTCTACGGTCTGATCGTCAGGCAGAATATACTTTTCGGAATCTTCGCCAGCTACTTCAGATACGGTGTATTCTCCCACACGGAGAGTGAGGTTGATCTCACCGTTTTCATCCGTTTTGAATTCCTGCTCATAAGCATTGCCCATGAAGTCAGTACCGCTGATTTTGAAGGTGCGCCCTTCGATCTTATCATCATCGGCGGTCTTTACTACCCTCAGGGAACCAGTCTGCGCTTTGTTCAGGAAGCCTACGCCAGCTTCGGTTTCGATGCGGACAATCGCTTCATTCTCCGTAATGGAGAAAGGATAATATCCGTCATCCTTTTCGAAAAATTCTGGTGCTTCCTTCTCATGCAGGAAGTAATTTCCATACACAAGATCCTTCATCTGGTAAAGACCCGGTTCGGTTTCCGTCATTTCACCTGCCAGCTTGTCGATATCCGCATTGAATTCCCCGTTATTGTCCACATCGGCATAAACTTCAAAAACAGCCTCGGACAGCTTGTGGTCCGGATAATCGGCGTCCACCTTTATGGTTTCGGCGGTACCTTTGATGATCTGGTTTTCAATGGTGATTTCGATGGTCTGTCCGTCCTCAGTAATTTCTACCGGGAAGATTTCTTCCGTCAATACGAAGGCTTCCGGAGATGCGATTTCACGCACGAGGAAGTTTCCAGCAGGCACCTTGTCAAACTCAAAGTACCCGATTTCATTGCTCTCGGTGACCATGAGGGCGGTTTCTTCGGTAAACTCCGTTTCGTCAAAACGGAACAGGCCGATAACAGCGCCGCCTAATTCAAAACCATCCTGATCGACCTTCCAGCCGGATACCTTGCCGCGCTTTAAGGTATTTTCAATGGCTTCTCCATCGTTCGCTTCAATTTCCACTTTCGCCACATCCTGTCCGGCATACTCAAACACCACAGGGTATTTTTTGTCGCTCAAAATGTAGTGATCGTCGGTTCCGATTTCCTGTACATACAGGGAAGCCCCGCAGGGGATGTCGGTTGTAAATACGGCATTCCCATTCTCGTCAATGCCGATTGTTTCCATCAGCCCGTCTGCCGGGATGGAGGTACCATCGGAGGCGGTCAGTTGTTCCGCAGCGAACAGTCCGAAAGTAATGTTTTTCCATTCCTCATTCATGCCGAGGGAGAAGGTTTCGTCCTGTTCCAGCAGCTTCTTGAGGGAAATCTCCACTTTCTGGCGTTCATTGACGAAGCCAACGCTTACAGAGGTGATCTCTACTTCCTGACCGGCATAGGACAAAACCACTTCCTTGGGTTCAGGATCGATTACCATGCCATCCGGCGCAGTGATTTCCTTCACCTGATAGCGGCTGAGATACAAAGGTTCCGAGGTGGCGGTCCCGTCACTTCCGGTAGTCAAAGCAGCCGCCAGTTCGCCTGCTTTCAGGTGGACGGTTCCGTCCGGGGTAACGACATCTTCCAGTGCTGTGATTTCATAAACAGCGCCCGGCTGGCCCTGCACCTCATACTGAGGCTGGTACATCCCGCCGGATTCTGCAACATGGCTGAATACTTCGCCCTCTTTGGAGACTGTAATCGTTCCCTTTTGCGGGATATTGTATTTCTCCACTGTAACCACGTCCTGTGAACCGTCCACCATAAAGGGAACCGGCTCTTTGTCAAGAACATATCCCCATGGACTCTGCTGTTCATACAGCTCGTAATTTCCAAACGGAAGCGGTTCCGGCAGCATAAGGGTTCCTGTGGAGTCCGTCACAAAGGTGTCGATATCGATGGGGCTGGGGTAGTTGATATGCTGTACCACCCACTCGCCGGTATCGGTGTTACGGATTTTGACTGCTGTTCCCGCCAGAGGAATAATTTTGCCGGATTCGGCGTCTTTCTTCTCAAAGCGGATGAGCGAGGTAAAGGTGGGGTTATTGAGAATGAAATAATAGGTTTTACCGTGCTCAGAAATGAACACGGAGAAGTCTGGGACAAATTTCTGTCCTTGGGCACCTTTGGTCTGATGCACCACATACAAGCCATACGGAAGGTCCTTTGAACGGGCAAATCCATAGGAATCGGTGGTCAGCAGGTCACGCTCGGTTTCTTTTGCGTTCTCATAGCTGCCTGCGCTGGCCAGATAAATCTGGAACTGAGCGCCTTCTTCTGGCTGCTCGATCTGATCGGAATCGCTGCTCTCAGCAGGTTTGTCCGTATGCTTGGTGATAGCAATGCTGCCGAGGATAACATCCTCTGTAGCGGTCATGGGGATGCTGTTGTTTTCCAAGGTGAAATTTCCCGGTTCTGCACCTACCGGATAGATGGTTTCGTCCAGCAGGTATCCTTCGCTGGGCGTAATCTCACGAATTGTATAATCCGATCCGCAGGGGTATTCCTTGGTGGTGAATTTGCCCCCGTTTGCTGTGGTATAGGTATCCAGCAGATTTTCCCCTTTGAACATACCGTATAAAGCGCCATCCAAACTGGAATCGCCTTGTGCTTCCTCGGTTTCGGAATCCACTTTATCCAATTTAACTGTAAATTTCTTCAGAAGATTGGAAAAACTCACGCTGGAAGTCTGGCCGGGATAGATGGTTACCTGCTTGGATTCAGGCTGGACATATTTGTCCGGGGCACGTTCCGTTACGGTGTATGTTCCAGCTTGGAGATTGTCTACCCGGATGGTTCCGTCCGGTCCGGTCACCACGTCTTTTTCGATTCCATTCCCGGAAATATGAAAAGGAATACCGGAAACCTCGCCATCTTCGGAGGTTTTCACAAGCTGCAGGGTACCCGCCTTGATCTCAAGGGAAAAATAGCATTTTACGGGTTCAGCAGAGCCTTTGACGTCAAAAGTGACTACATTCTGGTATTCATCACGCAGCCAGTATTTGGTGCCGCCTGTTACAACACCGGGGATAGAGGAAGGCAGCTCCTTTTCTGCGGTGATTGTACCGAATTCCTTTTTATCCGTAGAAACATGAAGTTTGTTCCCACTGATGGAAAAATCCACTCCCGGATAACTGACGGAGAAATCTTTGAGAACATTGTTTTCATCCACCAGTGTGGTTTCATTTTTTCCAGTGTCCTCATTGTATTTGAGGTCATGTGTATATGCGCCGACCGCACTGGGATTGTCGGTGGCAAAGGATGGAACGGTGTGATAAGTAACCACGTTTTCCCTCAGCTTCTGAAAGATCGTCTTTGCCGCAGGGCTGTTGGCAGTAATTTCATTCACGATCTGGTTTTCATATCCGGTGCCAAGCTGCCCGTGGGCAATCAGCCAAATGAGGATTTGGGTGGCAATGTATTCATCCATGGCGCTCCCGCCGTACTTAGTGCCGGTTTCCACGTTATATCCCAAGGTCAGAGCAGTGTTGATCATTGCTTTCTGTTCCGTGGTAAGGGCGGCATAATCATCCGACTGGTCATAGCCAATCCCGGTATGGGTTGCCACGCCAAGCTGGATGCAATAGGCGGTGCGGAAAGCTGTTAAATCGTTAATTCGCAGTTCAGTAAACTTATCTGTGCTGTATCCGCCAAATGGCGCCGGAAGGCTGGAGCTAAGAGAATATCCTCTGCCGTTATAGTCGATCATGGAGATATATCCATCATACTCGTATTCAGCGGCAAAAGCATTGCTTGGTACAATACCAAAGCAAAGAAGCACTGCCATCATCATAGACAGAAGTCTTTTTAGATATTTTTTCATGAAGTTCTCCTTTCGGATAAAATAAAAAATGCCCCCGCAGGCTGAAAGAAAACTCTCAACTTACGGGGGCAAGTCAATTTATCGTTCTTCTTTGTGTTTGGGATGGCGCTGTTTTTTGTGGGGGACTACCTTCTGAGGCAGTTCCTGCTGTGTACAGCGAACCGCTTCGATTACAGTTTGGGTATCGATCCCATTTTGTCTGCATCCATTCAGAATACCTTCCAAATAGGAAACAGAGGGCATGGCGGGTTTGTCTTTATACGGGCTGTTCATGGTATAGGCCATGATTTCCCGTCTGACTCCGTCCTGATTTGTCACTGTAACAGGCTCTTTCCCATATAAAAAGGGAAATCCTTCGTAATGATCCAGATGCTGTTCGTCCCGTTCGGAAATACGCCAAAGGACGCCGTCCACATAGCTTCCTTCTTCCGGCAGAATGGTGGCAACGCCATTCCCGCCGCCATTGGTGCGGAACGCAAGGCGGTATCCCTCTAACCGGACGGATTCCACAACTTCTGCATCCGGACAGCGGAACGCCATCTGATTCAGGTTCATATTAGAACCATACGCAAAATAAAGTTTTTCTTTGGTTTTGATCATCTCCTATCGTTCATGGTTTTGGCGGTTCTGCAGGCTGGGGTATTGAGCTTTATCGTAGCGCCATGCCCTGTCGCCGGGAAGCTTTGAAAGCAGATGTTCTCGCACATTTTTGTATTCCGGTCCAATAAGACCAAGGCGCAGCAGAAAGGTGCGGAAGGTAAAGGCAGGGTTTTCGCTGATCTCGGTTTTCCGCATGACTGTCCGGCTCTGGTTAATAGCCTGTGCAGAGATCGCCAGTGCCAGCGTGATGTTTGCCCTGACTTTGCCTGCATGGAGGGTGCTTTCAAAACAGCGCCATTCCAAGGTTCCACGGTAAAACACAGAATGAAGGTTTAAGGCATAGTATCTTGTCCAGTTGTAATGCTCGTAGCTTCCGTCAGAGCCTTCATACCATTCCCGCCTTAACCGATCCATGGTAGTATTGCTTGGAAGTTTACGGATTTTCTCCAGCATGGGTTCCCGCACCTTCTGGCACCAGCGTTCCACCCGGCTCTCGTTTACATTTAAGGCTTTGAACAGGATATCCTCTTTGGAATACATAATGGAAAGGGCGTTTTTCAGGCTCTGCGGTGTATGCTTGGAAGCGTCCACATGAACGTGCATACCGCAGCTTCCATTGACAACAGCTCCTGCATGGCGCAGGGTACGGACAACTTCCTGCAGTTTTCCCATTTCGCTGTACTCCAGTTTTGGGGAATTCATCTCCACCTTGTAGTCACCATCACCGATTGGAACCTGCTGCCGCCCGGTTCGATGAGAACCATGGATACTGGAGTCGTAAACAAACCGCCATGTTTTTCCCTCGTTATCGGTCACTTCCCACGGATCATAGGTGCGGGAAGAACGGGAATGGACAGCGTTGGTTCCAAACAGGGAAGCCACGGCTTCTGCTGCCTGCTGGCGGGTGAGTCCCGTCATCTCAATTTCACAGCCGAAATATTGGTCTTTCAGATCAATCGATGGCATTCACCTCCCGATGAGCGAGAGCCAACCGTTTGCCGATGGCTTCCACCACTGTAACGGTAACGCCGTTTCCGGCCTGTTTGTAGAGCTGTGCGTCCGATTGAATAGGAAGCACTCTGTCGATCTGTTCGTCCCGCCAGCCTTGCAGCCGCAGGCATTCTTTTGGAGTCAGCCTGCGGATTCGGCCGCCGAATAAAACACCGTGGCGGTCTTGGGCGGTGAGGGTGAACATGGGTTCTTCCGCAGATTTGATTCGCCGCCCGTTCTGACGGACAGTTTCCCTTTCCGGGGTAAGGACCGCACGGGCTTCCAAGGTTCCTTGGTCGCTGTTTGTGGTGAGGGTATGGGCGATTTTTCTGCCAACTCTGCCGCGGCGGGTATTCAGTCCTGCAAACGCCAAGCTGATGCTATCGCCGGGATACGCCATTTTATAGCCTTTTTTCGTGTTTTCCTTAATCGGAAGCCCAACTTCATACAGCCCGGTTTTCCCTCCCATTCCTCCGGCTTGGGATGTCAGGGTGCAGCTTACACCGTTTGGTGAGTAGATTCTGCTTCCCTGAGCTCCGGGCAGGATTTGTACAAGAAACGTTCCTGCTGTTTCGGTGAAAGGAAATACTTTTCCTCTGCATCGCTCATCAAGATATCCGATAAGATACACCCTTTTTCTGGATTGGGGGACTCCAAAATCTTTGCTGTTGAGCACCTGCCATTCCAAACCATACCCCAGTCTGTCCAGCGTATGGAGGATGGCCGCAAATGTCCTGCCCCCGTCATGATTAAGCAGTCCGGGAACATTTTCAAGCAGCAGATACGCAGGTCTTTTTGCCGCAGTCAGCCGGGCAATTTCAAAGAACAAGGTACCTCTTGGATCGGAAAATCCCCCACGGTTTCCAGCAATCGAAAAAGACTGACAGGGAAAACCTCCGCACAGGAGTTCGAAGTCGGGGATATCGCTCGGATCGGCTTTTCGGATATCTTCACAGAACCACTCTCCTTTGGTATCGAACAAGGCTTCATAGCTTTGATTGGCTTTTTTGTCGATTTCGCAGTGTCCTACACAGGTAAATCCTCCGGCACGGGTGAGTCCTTCCCGGAACCCGCCAATACCGGAGAACAGGTCAATATATCGTATGGTTTTCTATATCACGCCCCTTATCTTGTATGATACTAAAAGCTAACACACAATCAATGGACATCGCCCCTTTCCCATGGTGAAATGAAATATATATGAAAACAGCCCGCAGTTTCCTGCGGGCTGCTGCTGGCTGTGTTATGCGTAGGTTTCATCTTCATTTTCATTGGTTTCGCCGGATTCTATGGTATCGTCATCCGGCTCAGTTTCTTCTTCCTCATCCCGATTCCAGCTTTCCGGTGTAGTATCCTCATCATCCTCGCTGGGTCCTTCCTCACCCTCACCGGTTTCGGTGTTTTCTGCAGGTTCCCAGCTGCTCCCGGTTGTTTCTTCATCAGCACTGAGTCCCTCGGTTTCGCCATTTTCTTCGTCCCAGTCCTCTGGTTCCTCGTCATCGGATACTTCCTCGTCCTCATCGCTTTCAGCGATTTCTGCGGCTTCCCAGCCGTTTTCAGCCTGTTCCTCGTGCTCGGCTGCTCTGGCGGCTTCGAATTCTTCTTCCGCTTCTTCCAGCGCCTGTTCGATCAGCCCAATCACGAATTCTTTTTGGGTGAGGCGGCGATGATAGGCTTTCTC
>OGPH01001859.1_pt1 | contig 14035 bp, 7 predicted proteins | sample 1552891 | NCBI WGS metagenome assembly OGPH01 (sample SAMEA2580272, study PRJEB22360) | human gut metagenome | biome: human gut; feature: human-associated habitat; material: faeces | place: Denmark | collected 2008/2010 | reverse complement strand
AATACAATTGATGACAATGGAAAATCATGGAATGTTACAGAATCTGGAGCCTATCTTGAAATCAGTAATGGCTCCGAAGAAATAACAGTTTATAGAAGCATTAAAGCAGAAAATAAAGACAATAGACTTATTACTGTATATTTTAGTGAATATGATTTGATTAGTAATCCCAAAACCCAGTCGGAAGATTTTTATGTAAACATTCAGCATGCTGCTACAAGTCAACGAGGATTTCATGCATTTTTAGAGGACTTTTTACATTTAAATCTTCCTTTAGTTCGCACATCTGATGGTAGTGAACGAAAACTTTATTTACAAATCATTTTTTCAGCTATGTTTATTGAACAAAAACATGGCTGGTCTGATATCCTGTCGGGAATGCCCGTATTTGGCATTCGAGAGTCGAAAAAGCGAGTGGTTGAATATATACTTGGTCTCGATACCTTTAAAAACGAAAAAGAGCGAGATCGACTAAATGGTATAAAAACAGACCTTGAAAATAAGTGGGAACAGCTTATCAAAGAAATACAGCGACGTGCTTATTCCGAATCTTGCGATATTGTTAATATCCCCGTGCATCCCTGTGTGCTTTCAGACAAACAGTTTTCGCGTATTGCTATTCTAACAGTTGAGAAAACTACTATAGATGAAAAAAACAATCAATTAAAAACGGAATATGACTCATTGCGTCAATTGAAGCCACGAGTGACTGATAATTTTGAGGCTTTAAATACAGAGCTTTCAGAAACAGAAGCAGCCATTCTCAAATTTGAAGAGATTGTACGTCATCTAATGCAGAAATTATCTGGAATTAGTGAAACAATTCATCGGCTGACTTCTGATCTTCAACTTATTTGTACTGATATTAGAAATAATGAGGATGCAGCCAGATTACAAAAATTTGGTTCGGAAGTTAGTAATGGGCAGATAAGTGCAAATATTTGTCCAACTTGCAAACAGCAAATTCAAGATAATCTTTTAGAAGCTAATCCGTGTAGTGGCTTTATGAGTATTGAAGAAAACATACGGCATCTTAAGGCGCAAAAAAGTATGCTGGAATTTTCTCTCAATAGCCGTAAGAATACTCGTGACGCGCTACAAAAAGAAAAAGATAGCTATGAAAGTAGACTATTAACTTTACGCCGTTTAGCGCAAACCCTTCGGTCAGACCTTTTTACCACAACAGATACCGAAGCATCTGAAGCAATAATTTTAAAAAAGATAGAAATATCGAAACAAATTGAGCAGTTATCAGATTTGCAAGATGCATTTTATTCTTTTCTTGATAATCTAAATGACTTATCGGAAAAGTGGAATGATTATTTAGAGCAGAAAAGTCGTTTGCCGAAGAAGGGGATTTCTGAAATGGATATGAGCAAAATAGCTCTATTGAAATCTCACTTTATTGACAATCTGCGAAGATACCACTATAGTAGCTTATCAAGTTTTGACGGTATAGAAATCTCAGAAGAATCTTTGCTACCAACCATTGATGGATTTGATATGAAATTTGATTCATCTGCAAGTGATGGAATCAGAACAATTTGGGCTTTTACACTGGCTCTTTTACAGGTTTCGATTGAAAAAGACGGAAATCATCCCGGAATTATTATTTTTGATGAACCCGCTCAACAAAGTATAGTTTCAGAAGATATGAACAGCTTTATTCAGTCAGTATCTGAAGTTAGTTCCCAAAGCCAGATAATTATGGCCATAACACTTAATAGTCATGAACTTATTCATATTATTGATGAGTTGGATACCGATAAATATCATAAGCTGGAGATTGCAGATAAAGCATTTAAACGATTTGAAAAAATGGGCTCAAGGGAAGTGTCAGATTAAGTAACTGAAAGGGGCATCTAAAGTGACCACCCCTTCCAGACTGAGTCTGGACGCAATTCGCGTTCAGACTCTTTCTTTTTATACGGCATGGCCCCCGCGCAGGGGGCGGCACCTAAAGGTATCCACCCTTTCCAGGATAGGGTAGGCATTTTTTGGATTTCATCAAACGCAACGCATTTCTAGGGGGAGAAGAACCCGTCCCTCCTATTCTATTTTCCGCAGGGAGAGAAACCAGCGCTGTCCTCCGGCAAAAAATACGCGCATACCCAAATTTTCACAGGCAGCCCGCTGCCGCCTTGACTTTCCCGGCCAACTATGATAGGATTTCTTATGTACACTGGTTTACGCCCTGCGGCATGGGCCAGAAGAACTTATGAAGGAGCTATGTGTCATGGAACGAATCAAGACTCTGGAAACCCGGGATATGTGCGAGAGCGAGAATAGGAGGGGCTGCGGCGAGTGCCAGACTCCCTGCCAGTCCGCTTGCAAGACAAGCTGCGGCGTGGCCAACCAGAAATGCGAGAACGCAGAGAAATAAAAAAAGGCGCCGCCTTCGGGCGGCCTTTTTTGTGTCAGGAGGACCTGAATGGTACACCAATATCAGTTAAACGGTTATAATATTGTGCTCGACAGCTGCTCCGGCAGCATTCATGTGGTGGACGAGGTAGCCTACGATATCATCGCCCTCTTCGAAACCCACACGCCGGAGGAGATTGTGGCCGCCATGCTGGAGAAGTACGGCGGCCGCCCGGATGTAACGGAGGAAGATGTGCGGGGCTGCATCCAGGACGTGCAGGCCCTAAAGGACGCCGGGAAGCTCTTCAGCCCGGACACCTTCGCCGGCATGGCGGGGACCTTTAAAGAGCGCTCTGGCGACGTGGTGAAGGCACTGTGCCTCCACGTGGCCCACACCTGCAACCTCAACTGCTCCTACTGCTTCGCCTCGCAGGGCCGCTATCAGGGCGACCGCGCCCTGATGAGCTTCGAGGTGGGCAAGCGGGCCATGGACTTCCTCATCGAGAACTCCGGCACCCGCCGCAACCTCGAGGTCGATTTCTTCGGCGGCGAGCCTCTGATGAACTGGCAGGTTGTCAAAGACCTGGTGGCATACGGAAGAGAGCAGGAGAAGATTCACGACAAGCATTTCCGATTTACTGTTACCACAAACGGCGTGCTTTTGAACGACGAGGTCCAGGAGTTTATCAATCAGGAGATGGACAATGTGGTGTTAAGTCTGGATGGAAGACGGGAGATCAATGATAGGATGCGGCCATTTCGCAATGGAAAAGGAAGCTATGATTTGATTGTTCCGAAATTCCAGAAGCTTGCAAAGAGCAGGAACCAGCAGAAATATTATGTCCGGGGAACGTTTACCAGACAGAATCTGGACTTTTCCGAGGACGTACGCCATTTCGTAGATCTGGGATTTCAGCAGATGTCCATTGAGCCGGTGGTAGGGGATGAGACAGATCCTTATGCTATTCGCAAGGAAGATTTGCCGCAGATTTTCGAGGAATACGATAAGCTTGCAAGCTATATGATCCAGAGAGAAAAGGAAGGAAAAGGATTCAATTTCTTTCATTTTATGATCGATCTGGAAGGAGGTCCTTGTATTGCCAAACGTCTTTCCGGATGTGGGTCCGGCACAGAGTACCTGGCAGTAACGCCGTGGGGAGATCTCTATCCATGTCACCAGTTTGTAGGGGATGAGGACTTCCTGATGGGAAATGTAGACGATGGCATTACAAAGCCTGAGATTGCGGATGAGTTCCGGTGCTGCAATGTATACTCCAAGGAGAAATGCCGTAACTGCTTCGCCAGATTTTATTGCAGCGGCGGCTGTATGGCAAACTCCTACCATTTCGAGGGAACCTTACATGATGCTTATGATATCGGATGTGAGATGGAGAGAAAAAGAGTAGAGTGTGCGATTATGATAAAAGCTGCTTTGGCGGACATCGGGGAAGAGAGCCGGCAGGCTTAAAGAGAAGGGGGTGTAAGATATGAAGAAAAGCAGAGGGATCGCAGGACTTCTTGGGACGATTCTGATGATAGCACTCTTGGCCTATACAGTGAGTTTCGGATGGGGCGGATCCCACAGTGGGGCTATGAAAAATATCAAACTTGGCCTGGATCTGGCCGGCGGGGTCAGTATCACCTATCAGACGAAGGAGAAGAACCCGTCGGATGAAGATATGAGGGATACGGTCTACAAGCTGCAAAAACGTGTGGAGACCTACAGCACGGAGGCGAGTGTATATCAGGAAGGCGACAGACGGATCAGTATTTCCATACCGGGTGTATCGGACGCCAATGAAATCCTGGAAGAACTCGGTCAGCCGGGAACTCTTGAGTTCCAGACGTCTGACGGGGAAACGGTACTTACGGGAAGCGATATCAAGACTGCTGAGGCAAAAAGCGGCCAGGATCAGACTACAGGAGCCAACGAGTATATGGTAGAGCTCCAGCTCAATAAAGAGGGATCCAAGAAGTTTGCCGAGGCTACGAAGGAGAACATAGGAAACCAGATTTCCATTATTTATGATGGGGAGACGATCAGTTCCCCAAGAGTGAATGAGGCGATCACCGGAGGAACAGCATATATTGACGGTATGGCAACTTTTGAAGAAGCAGAGAACCTGGCGGCCTCTATCCGGATCGGCGGACTTTCCCTGGAGCTGGAAGAGCTGAATTCCCAGGTAGAGGGAGCCCAGCTCGGTGAAGAGGCGATCAGCACAAGCTTGTATGCGGGTGCCGTCGGACTTGCGGTTGTGATCCTCTTTATGATGATCGTCTATCTGCTTCCGGGACTTGCTTCGGGACTTGCACTTTTGATTTACACAGGGCTTGTGCTGATGCTGCTAAATGCATTTGATATTACGTTGTCTTTACCGGGAATTGCCGGTATCATTCTTTCCATTGGCATGGCGGTGGATGCAAACGTCATCATTTTCGCCAGAGTGAAGGAGGAGATTTCCGCGGGAAAGAGTGTGCGAAACGCCTTAAAAGGCGGCTTCCATAAAGCGCTCTCAGCCATTGTGGACGGTAATGTTACGACATTGATTGCAGCTGCAGTACTTTGGTTCCGTGGTTCCGGTACAGTTCGTGGATTTGCACAGACACTGGCGCTCGGTATCGTCATATCGATGTTTACGGCTCTGGTAATTACAAGGATGATTGTATACTCCTTCTATGCAGTGGGAATCCGGGATGAGAAATTCTATGCAAAGAAATGGAAAGAGAGAAAGCCGGTCAATTTCCTCAGCAAGAAAGCGCTCTGTTTTGCCATCTCTCTGGCGGTCATCGTGGTTGGATTTGGCGTGATGGGATATCACCAGATCAAAGGGAACGGTATGCTGAACTACAGTCTGGAGTTTCAGGGTGGTACGTCCACGAATGTAGCGTTCCATGAAGACTACAGCATTTCCGAGATCGAGTCCGAGATTGTTCCGGTTATCGAGGAGGCAACAGGAGATTCGGAAGTACAGACACAGAAAGTAAAGGAAAGTAATCAGATTATCATCAGAACAAAGGCTTTGAGCCTTCAGCAAAGAGAGGCATTAAACCAGGCTCTGGCAGATAAGTTTGAAATCAAGGATTCGGAAATTACCTATTCCAGTATCAGCTCTACCATCAGTGCGGAGATGAGACAAGATGCGGTGATTGCGGTTGTGATTTCCACCATCTGTATGCTTCTTTACATCTGGCTCCGGTTTAAGGATATCCGGTTTGCAACCAGTGCGGTGGCGGCCTTAGTACACGATGTACTGGTGGTACTTGCGTTTTATGCAGTATCCAGAATTACCGTGGGAAGCACCTTTATCGCCTGTATGCTGACCATCGTCGGATACTCGATCAATGCGACGATTGTGATTTTCGACCGTATCCGTGAAGAATTAAAGGTACGAAAGAAGAAAGAAGCTCTTGCCGAGCTTGTAAACAGATGTATTACACTGACGCTGACAAGAAGTATCTACACCTCTCTTACGACCTTTATCATGGTATTTTTCCTGTTCCTCTTTGGAGTTGCTTCGGTCAGAGAGTTCGCCCTGCCTCTGATGGCGGGTATCATCTGTGGCGCGTACTCTTCGGTGTGCATTACAGGTGCGCTCTGGTATGTGATGAAGACCAAAGTCGGAAAGAAGAAAGAGGTTGTAAAAACGGAAACAGGGAAAAAGAAATAGAGCGAATAAAGGGATGCGGCAGGATGGATCACCAGGATCTTGCGGCATCCTTTTGCTTTTCAGTGGAGGAATACAGATGAAAAACTGGGTACTGCTCAGAAAGGGCGGCAATTTTACGAAAATAGGGGAGCGGTTTCATATTCATCCAAGGACGGCGGCACTGATCCGCAACCGGGATATTATCGGGGAGGAAGCGGTGGACCGGTACCTGAACGGAACCATTGCGGATCTGTACGACGGGATGCTGATGAAAGACATGGACAAGGCTGTCGATTTGTTGAAAGAGAAGATCACAGAAGGTCAGAGCATCCGCATTATCGGGGATTATGACATTGATGGCGTCAATGCCACATATATTCTTCTGGAAGGGCTTACCGGCCTTGGAGCCCGGGTGGATTATGATATTCCAGACCGGATCCGGGATGGCTACGGGCTGAATATTGATTTGATCGACCGGGCTTTGGATGATGATATCGATACGATTATTACATGTGATAACGGGATTGCGGCGAAGAATGAGATTGCCTACGGAAAAAGCATGGGGATGTCCATCATTGTTACCGACCATCACGAGGTACCCTATGAAGAAAAGGAAGATGGGACGAGGGTGTTCCAGATTCCTCCCGCAGACGCGGTGGTGGATATCAAACGGGAGGACTGCCTGTATCCGTACAAGGGGCTTTGCGGAGCAGCAGTAGCCTATAAGCTCATCGAGGCTTTGTACAACGTGATGGGAAAAGACCCGGAGGATGTGGATTATCTGATGGAGAATGTAGCCATCGCTACCGTCGGGGATGTTATGGATCTGAGGGATGAGAACCGGATTTTCGTCGCGCAGGGGCTCGAGATGCTGAAAAGAACAAAGAATCTGGGGCTGCGTGCGTTGATGGAATGTACCGGAGTCAACAAGGAGTGCCTGTCAGCCTACCATATCGGCTTTGTCATCGGTCCATGCATCAATGCGGGCGGACGTCTCGATACCGCAAAACGGGCGCTGGAACTTCTGTGTGCCGGTACGCAGAAGGAGGCAGATCTTCTGGCGGGAGACTTAAAAGCCCTAAATGACAGCCGGAAAAATCTGACCGAGGAGGCGGTCAAAGAAGCTGTGATCCAGGTGGAGACAACCGGACTGAAAGAAGAAAAGGTGCTGGTCGTTTATCTGCCGGAATGTCATGAGAGCATTGCGGGGATTGTGGCAGGTCGTCTGAGGGAGCGCTACTATAAGCCGGTGTACGTCCTTACAAGGGCTGAGGAAGGAGCCAAAGGTTCCGGTCGTTCCATTGAGGGATATCATATGTATGACGAACTGTGCAAGTGCAGGAATCTTCTCACCCGTTTCGGGGGGCACCGGCTTGCGGCGGGGCTTTCCCTGCCGGAAGAGAACATTTTCTTTTTGCGAAAAGCACTCAATGACCAGACAACATTGACCGAACGGGAGCTGACGGAGAAGATAGTCATTGATATGCAGCTTCCGCTTTGTGAGGTGACGGAATCGTTTATCAAGGAACTTTCGCTTCTGGAACCGTTTGGAAAAGGGAATACCAAACCGGTCTTTGCACAGAGGAAGCTTTCCCTTTTGCGGGGCAGACTGCTCGGGAAACATCAAAACGTTCTCAAGCTGGAAGTGATGGACGAGGATCATACTATTATGGAAGCTGTCTTTTTCGGAGAGATGGAGTCGTTTTTCTCCTGTCTTTCAGAAAAATACGGCCCAGACGCCAGAGAGCAGCTTCTTTCCGGAAGAGGACAGGATCTTTTCATGGATGTCACTTATTATCCGGGCGTCAATGAATATATGGGGAAAAAGACATTGCAGATTACCATTTTGGATTATCGGTAATACTGTAAAAAGAGAAGGATACGGCCAGGTCATACGAAAAATGGATTCTTGCTTTGCTTTACACTTTTTTGAAATAATGATATACTAAAAAATATATTCCAAAAAACGACATGATATTTGAGAGTAAAGCGGGAGAAAAACAGGAAAAGGAGGGGATTGATATGGCAGAAAAAATCAGACCGGAAGAAGTGACGACGGAAGTCCGCCAGGGACTGCGGATTGTAGACGGTCATGCGGTCAAAGAGCCTGAAGATTATCAAGATCCGGATGAACTGTACCAGTATCTGATCGGGCATATTCGTAAATATCATCCATCGGCAGATGTTTCGATGATAGAGAAAGCGTATGAGCTGGCGAGTAAGGCACATGCAAATCAGTTCAGAAAATCCGGGGAGGCATATATCATTCACCCCCTGTGGGTTGGAATTATCCTTGCACAGTTGGAGATGGATAAGGAGACAATCGCTGCCGGCATCCTGCACGACGTGGTAGAGGATACCGAAGAGACGAAGGAGGATATTGCCAGAGATTTCGGGGAGGATGTGGCCCTTTTGGTGGATGGCGTTACCAAGTTAGGGCAGCTTTCTTATTCCTCGGATAAGCTGGAGATGCAGGCGGAGAATTTAAGGAAGATGTTCCTTGCTATGGCAAAGGATATCCGGGTTATTATCATCAAGCTGGCGGACCGGCTTCATAATATGCGGACACTCCAGTTTATGAAACCGGAAAAACAAAAGGAAAAGGCAAGGGAGACAATGGATATCTACTCTCCCATTGCCCAGAGACTTGGTATTTCCAAGGTCAAGACCGAGCTTGATGATCTGGCGTTGAAATATTTGCACCCGGAGGTTTTTTACGACCTGGTGCAGCAGATCAACGAGAGAAAGACTGAGCGGGAAGAGTTTGTGGCACAGATTGTAAAAGAAGTCTCCCAGCATATGGAGAACGCCAATATTCAGGCAGAAGTCAATGGCCGTGTGAAGCATTTCTTCAGCATTTATAAAAAGATGGTAAACCAGGATAAGACCGTGGATCAGATTTACGATCTTTTTGCGGTGCGTATCATCGTGAATACAGTTAAGGATTGTTATGCGGCCCTGGGAGTGATCCATGAGATGTATACGCCGGTACCTGGACGCTTTAAGGACTACATTGCCATGCCAAAGCCCAATATGTATCAGTCACTTCACACCACACTGATGAGTACTGTAGGACAGCCGTTTGAGATCCAGATCCGGACGAAAGAGATGCACAAGACAGCAGAGTATGGTATTGCGGCTCACTGGAAGTATAAGGAGTCCAACGACGGGAAAAAGAATATCAAGGCGCAGGAGGAGGAGAAGCTGAACTGGCTCCGCCAGATTCTGGACTGGCAGAAAGATATGTCGGATAACCGGGAGTTTTTAAGCCTAATCAAGGGAGACCTGGATCTGTTTGCTGAAGATGTCTATTGCTTCACGCCAAACGGCGACGTTAAAAATTTACCAAACGGGTCGACACCGATTGACTTTGCCTATGCCATCCACAGTGCGGTAGGTAATAAAATGGTAGGTGCAAGAGTGAATGGAAAGCTTGTGAAAGTGGATTATAAAATCCAGAACGGAGACAGAATCGAGATCCTGACCTCCCAGAATTCGAAAGGACCAAGCCGGGACTGGCTCAATATTGTCAAGAGCACCCAGGCGAAGAATAAGATCAACCAATGGTTTAAGAAGCAGTTTAAGGAAGAAAATATCATTCGTGGGAAAGAGATGCTGGTCTCCTACTGTAAGTCCAAAGGATTGGAACAGGGCAATCTGCTGAAGCCAAAATATCAGCAGATCGTACAGCAGAAATATGGTTTTAAGGACTGGGATTCTGTCCTGGCGGCTATCGGGCATGGAGGACTCAAAGAAGGCCAGATTGTAAACCGCCTTGCGGATGAGTACAATAAAGATCACAGACAGGAGATTACGGATGAGGCTGTTCTGGAGAAAGTAGCGGAGGCATCAAAGAATGTAGTTCACATTGCCAAATCCAAGAGCGGAATCATCGTCAAAGGGATTGACGACATGGCGGTACGGTTTTCCAGGTGCTGTAATCCACTTCCGGGAGATGAGATTGTGGGTTTTGTGACGAGAGGCAGGGGGCTTACGATCCATCGGACGGACTGTATCAACGTCCTGCACCTGACGGAGAGGGAGCGGGCAAGACTGATTCCGGTGGAGTGGGAGGCAGATGCTGATGAGGCTTCCGAAGGCAAGTATTTTGCGGAGATCAAGATGTATGTCGAGGATAAGCCCGGGACGCTGATGGAGATCTCGAGAGTCTTTACGGAAACAGAGATCGATATTAAGACGATGAATGTCCGCACAAGTAAGAAGGGCGTTTCTACTGTGGAGATGGGCTTTGTCGTAAGAGGCAAAGAAGAGATGGGACGTCTGATCGGCAAGCTCAGACAGATTGAAAATGTGATTGATATAGAAAGGACAACAGGCTAGAGGCCGGAAAGAGGACCAAATGAAGATAGAGACGTTTGTAACAGGGATTATCGGCACAAACACATATGTTGCGTACAATGAGACTACAAAGGAGGCCGTACTTGTGGATCCGGCCGCCTGTACAAAGAAGTTGATGCACTTTATTGAGGAGGAGGGACTTTCCATGAAGGCAGTCCTCCTGACTCACGGCCATTTTGACCATATTATGGGGATCGATGGTTTCCGCAAGGTTTATGATGTGCCGGTCTATGTGGGAGAGAAAGAAGCGGGATTGATTACTGACGCCCACTGGAACCAGTCCGATATCTATACGAAGGGCTATACTTTTTCTGAGGCGGTCTATGTACAGGACGGGAAGATTCTTCGGCTTGCGGGATACGATTTCCAGGTGTTTTTCACACCTGGACATACACCGGGGGGAGTCTGCTATTATGTTGCGTCGGAAGGGATTTTGTTCAGTGGCGACACACTGTTCCACCATTCGGTTGGACGGACGGATTTTGAGGGCGGCAGTATGTCAGATCTTGTGCGGGGCATCGAGGATAAGCTTTTGCCGCTGCCGGATGAGACGAAAGTCCTGCCGGGACATATGGATGCTACGACGATCGGTGAAGAGAAGAAATACAATCCATTTCTGAGAAGACATGTGTAGGAGAAATCATAATGAAGCTGACATGTAATGATACTTTATATACTTATGATGCGTATCATCTGTTGAAAGCTTTTTATCCGGACGAAGAAATCGAACAGCAGGTAGACGAGGAGCAAGAGTCACAGATCAGAATTGAATCAGACTGTGATTCTTGTTTTTGCGTCACGCTGGCCGGCGAGAAAACAGAGCTTTTGCAGATGGACAGAGGAGAGAAAAAACATCTGGCAGTCCGTTCGCTTTATGAAAAGCTGTGCAGAGCCACGAAAAAGAGCCTGCCCTGGGGGAGTCTGACCGGTGTGCGCCCGACTAAGATGCTGATGCAGAAATTAGAAGAGGGAGTACCGGATGACAGGATTTTGGACTGGATCACAAAGGAGCACTTTGTTTCCGGGGAGAAAGCCAAACTAGGGCTTGACATTGCCAAGCGGGAAAAAAGGCTTCTTTCCCGGTTAGACTATGAGAATGGATACAGCCTGTATATTGGGATACCATTCTGTCCGACGACCTGTTCGTATTGTTCTTTTACATCCTACCCGATCAGTCAGTATCTGGAGAAGACAGATGCGTATCTGGAAGCCCTCTGTAAGGAACTGTCCTATATTGCTGCAGTTTCCAGGGAGAAAAAGCTCAATACGATCTACCTTGGCGGTGGGACTCCAACATCTCTTAGAGCTGATCAGTTGGACAGACTTTTCACCCATCTGGAAAAACAGTTTTCCTATGAGCATCTTCTGGAGCTTACCGTGGAGGCAGGCCGTCCGGACAGTATTACGAGGGAGAAGCTTAAAGTGCTCAAAAGGCACGGGATTGGGCGGATTTCCGTCAACCCGCAGACGATGCAGCAAAAGACACTGGATCTGGTTGGAAGACGGCATACAGTGGAGGATGTGATTACGACATTTCGTGTGGCAAGAGAACTTGGATTTGACAATATCAATATGGATCTGATTGCAGGTCTTCCTGGGGAGACGCCGGAGGATATGGAAGACACCCTGACAAAGGTCCAGGCACTTGGCCCGGACAGCCTGACGGTACATGCTCTTGCCATCAAGCGTGCTTCCAGGCTTCGGCAGGAGCAAAGAAGCGGGGAGGGATTTACCGGGCATACAGCAAGCGCCGGGGATCTTACCGCAATGATTGACGCGGCTTACCGCTGTGCAGGCGAGATGGGGCTTGTGCCGTATTATCTGTACCGACAGAAAAATATGGCGGGGAATTTTGAGAATGTCGGATATGCAGAGGTTGACAAAGCGGGAATTTACAATATACTAATTATGGAGGAAAAGCAGTCCATTGTGGCGGCCGGAGCAGGCGCTTCTACGAAGATTGTCCTCCCCAAAGCCGTCGAGATGCCGGGTAGCAAAAAGCACAAGATGACGAATCTGATCCGCATTGAAAATGTGAAGCAGGTAGACGAGTACATCGCCCGGATCGATGAGATGATAGAGCGAAAAGGAGAATGGCTATGGCATTAAAGAAAAAACCGGTCACCGGAATGAATGACATGCTCCCACGGGAGATGGAGATCCGGGACTATGTGATACAGATGATTAAGGATACATACCGTACCTTTGGATTTTCCGCGATTGAGACTCCATGTGTGGAGCATATCGAAAATCTTCTCAGTAAACAGGGAGGAGAGAACGAGCAGTTGATCTTTAAGATCTTAAAGCGTGGGGCAAAGCTGAATCTGGAGACAGCAAAGACGGAGTCAGATCTGGTAGATGGAGGGCTGCGCTATGATTTGACACTACCACTGTCCCGTTATTATGCTAACCACGCAAACGAGCTGCCGTCCCCATTTAAGGCGCTCCAGGTTGGAAATGTCTGGAGAGCAGACCGTCCGCAGAGAGGAAGATACCGCCAGTTTATGCAGTGCGATATCGATATTCTGGGCGAGCCGTCTAATCTTGCGGAGATAGAGCTGATCCTTGCTACCAGCACTTTGCTCGGAAAGCTGGATTTCAGACATTTTACGATCCGTATTAATGACAGACAGATTTTAAAGGCTATGGCTGGTTACAGCGGGTTTGCTAAGGAGAGCTTTGATGAGGTTTTCATCATTCTGGACAAGATGGATAAGATCGGTCCGGAAGGGGTGGAGATGGAGTTAAAAGAAGCGGGATATAAGGAGAACGTCGTAGATACCTACCTGACCTTATTTAAAGAAGTGACGAACGATCTGGAGGGAATCCACTACCTGAAAGAAAAGCTTGCCGGGTATCTGGAGCCGGAAGTGGCAGAGGGGCTTGAGACGATTATCTCCACCGTGGAGGAGACGAAGGAAGCGGACTTTGCGATGCGCTTCGATCCGACGCTTGTTCGGGGAATGTCCTACTACACCGGTACGATTTTTGAAATTTCCATGGACGAGTTCGGTGGATCTGTGGGAGGCGGCGGACGTTACGATAAGATGATCGGAAAGTTTACGGGACAGGATACCCCGGCCTGTGGATTCTCCATCGGATTTGAACGCATTGTCCTTCTGCTTTTAGAGAGCGGCTACCAGATTCCGACAAAGAAAGAGAAGAAAGCCTATCTGATTGAAAAAGGGATGCCTTCTGAAGGTGTGACCCGGATTTTAGCCCTTGCGAAGGAAGAGCGGGCAAAGGGATATCAGGTACTGGTTTCCAATATGAAGAAAAATAAGAAATTCCAGAAAGACCAGCTTGCACAGGACGGATATACCGATGTGAAAGAGTGTTTTGTACGGGAATTTGCGCCGCAGGGCGAGGAATAGAGCAAAAGAGATGGAGGAAGAGATATGGCAGAATCAATGAAGGGCCTGAAAAGAACGCACCGGTGCGCCGAGCTTACGAAAGGAAACATCGGGGAAACGGTCACCGTTATGGGATGGGTACAGAAGAACAGAAACAAAGGCGGGATTATTTTTGTGGATTTAAGAGACCGTTCCGGCATCCTGCAGTTAATATTTGAGAACGGCAGCATCGATGAGGAGGGATTTGAGAAAGCCGCGAAGCTTAGAAGTGAGTTCGTCATTGCGGCGGTCGGAACTGTGGAAGCACGTTCCGGA
>OGPH01001852.1_pt1 | contig 14122 bp, 9 predicted proteins | sample 1552891 | NCBI WGS metagenome assembly OGPH01 (sample SAMEA2580272, study PRJEB22360) | human gut metagenome | biome: human gut; feature: human-associated habitat; material: faeces | place: Denmark | collected 2008/2010 | reverse complement strand
ATGCATTGAGCCTCTTGGCGAATCAAAATCTGATTTTGATATTTTCCAGGCAGTGGCAAACCGTCTGGGGTATCCCGTGCTGGTGCGTCCCTCCTACGTACTGGGCGGCCAGGGTATGCAGATCGCCATCTCCGATGCAGAGATCGAGGAATTCATGGCCATCATCAACCGTATTGCACAGGACCATCCCATTCTGGTGGATAAGTACCTGCAGGGCAAGGAGATGGAGGTGGATGCGGTCTGCGACGGCACCGATATCCTGATCCCCGGCCTGATGGAGCATGTGGAGCGCGCGGGCGTGCATTCCGGAGACAGTATCTCCGTTTACCCCGCTCAGACCGTCAGCGAGAGCGTGAAGAAAACCATTGCGGAGTATACCAGACGGCTGGCAAAATCCCTGCACGTTATCGGTCTGATCAACATCCAGTTCATCGTGGTGGGCGAGGAGGTTTACGTGATCGAGGTCAATCCCCGTTCCTCCAGAACGGTGCCCTATATCAGCAAGGTGACGGGCATCCCGATCGTGGATCTTGCCGCTGCAGTGATCACCGGAAAGAAGATCAGGGATCTCGGCTATGAGCCCGGCCTGCAGCCGGAATCCGAATACGTGGCGGTGAAGATGCCCGTGTTCTCCTTTGAGAAGATCCGCGGCGCTGAGATCAGCCTGGGGCCGGAAATGAAGTCCACCGGCGAGTGCCTCGGCGTGGCGAAAACCTTCAACGAGGCGCTTTACAAGGCCTTCCTCGGCGCAGGCATCGATCTGCCGAAGCATAAGCGGATGATCATCACCGTGAAGGATGCGGATAAGGGAGAGGCCATTGAAATTGCCCGCCGCTTTGAGAAGCTGGGCTACATCATCTATGCCACCAGAAGCACGGCCGACGCGTTGAACGAGGCAGGCGTGAAGGCGAGAAAGGTGAATAAGATCAATCAGGAATCTCCTACGGTCATGGACCTGATCCTGGGCCACAGGATTGATCTGGTCATCGACACCCCCACCCAGGGACGCGACAAATCCAGAGATGGCTTCCTGATCCGCCGTACCGCCATTGAAACCGGCGTGAACTGCCTGACCAGCCTGGATACGGCAAGAGCCCTTGTGGGAAGCCTGGAGACGAAGATGAGAAGCGGGCAGATGACCCTGGTGGACATCGCTCAGCTCGACCGCGAGAAGGCGCAGGAACATGCAGAATAAGGAATGCTGCACGCCGCAGAAAAACCGGATCAACTATCAGAAGGAGCTGGAAAAGCTTCTGGCTTCCCTGGAAGCGGAAAGAATTTCCGGAAACGGAAAAAAGAAGCGGCTCCTTCTGCACGCCTGCTGCGCCCCCTGCAGCAGCTATGTGCTCGAATACCTGAGCCGGTATTTTGACATTACCGTGTTTTATTATAATCCCAACATCACACAGCGCGGGGAATATGACAGACGCGTGGAGGAACAGGGACGGCTGATCCGCCTGATGAATGAGGAAAAGGAAAGGACGTCCCGGGAAGAAGGAAAAGAGCGGCCATGCGTGAACGGAATTCTTCTGGAAAAGGGCGCCTATGAGCCGGAACGGTTCTTTGAACTGGCGAAGGGATTGGAAGATGTTCCGGAGGGCGGAGAGAGATGCCGCCGCTGCTATTGGCTGCGCCTTTCGGAGACGGCCAGGCTTGCCGCGCTCGGCGGATATGACTATTTTACCACCACGCTCACCATCAGCCCCTTGAAGAATGCAGGATGGCTGAATGAGATAGGGGAACAGCTGGCGGAAGCGTATCACACGCCGTTCCTTCCGTCGGATTTCAAGAAAAAGAACGGATATAAGCGTTCCGTGGAATTATCGGAGCAATATGGGCTTTATCGCCAGGATTACTGCGGCTGTATCTTTTCCAAAATGGAGAGGGACAGAAGGCATGCACAGGCGGAAGAGCAGAAAGGAAAAGGCGATGAATAAAATTCTGGATGCGATCTCGGAAGAGATGAAGAAAGGATTTCGGGCGGCAGGATATGATGAGGAACTGGGAAAAGTGACCTTATCCAATCGTCCGGATTTGTGCGAATATCAGTGCAACGGCGCAATGGCCGGGGCGAAGAAGTATCATAAAGCTCCCCTCCTGATCGCGCAGGAAGTGGCGGAAGCGCTGCAGGAGAGCGAGGTTTTCGCAGAGGTGGGCGCGGTGGCGCCGGGCTTTTTGAATCTGAAGCTTTCTGAAAGCTTCCTCGCTTCCTATCTGGAGGAAATGAGTACGGCGGACAGATTCGGCATGCAGGCGCCGGAGAAGAAAGAAACCATTATCATTGATTATGGCGGCCCCAATGTGGCGAAGCCCCTCCATGTGGGGCATCTGCGTTCTGCTGTAATTGGAGAGAGCGTGAAACGGATCGCGCGTTATGCGGGCCATGAAGTGATCGGGGATATCCATCTGGGCGACTGGGGCCTGCAGATGGGCCAGATCATCACGGAACTGCAGGAACGAAAGCCGGAGCTTCCCTATTTTGATGAGAACTATGCGGGAGAATACCCGGAAGAAGCGCCTTTTACGATTTCCGAGCTGGAAGAGATCTATCCCACCGCCAGCGGAAAGTGCAAAGTGGATGAGGCATACAGGGAGCGTGCGATGGAGAATACCCGCCTTCTGCAGGATGGCGCACGGGGACACAGGGCTCTGTGGGATCACATCATCCGGGTATCCGTTGCCGATATGAAACGCAACTATGAAAAGCTGAATGTGGATTTCGATCTGTGGAACGGAGAGTCCACCGTTCAGTACCTGATCCCTGGCATGGTGGAGGAGATGAAGAAGGGCGGCTATGCCCATGAAAGCGACGGGGCCCTGGTGGTGGATGTGAAGGAAGAGACGGACACGAAAGAAGTGCCGCCCTGTATCATCCTCAAATCCGATGGCGCGGCCCTCTACAGCACCACGGATCTGGCGACCATCAAGGAGCGGACGGAAAAATATCATCCGGACGCCATCATCTATATCACTGACAAGCGTCAGTCCATGCATTTTGAGCAGGTTTTCCGCTGCGCGAGAAAGACCGGCCTGGTGGAAGAGGGAACCCGTCTTACGCATATCGGTTTCGGAACGGTGAACGGGAAGGACGGAAAGCCTTTCAAGACCAGACAGGGCGGCGTGCCCCGTCTGGAAAACCTGATTGCGGAGATCGATGACGAGATGTACCGCAAAATGCGGGAGAGCCGCAAGGAACTTCCGGAGGAAGAAGCGAAGAAAACGGCGGAGGTGGTAGGGCTTGCCGCCATCAAATACGGCGACCTGTCCAATCAGGCGGGTAAGGACTATGTGTTTGACGTGGATCGCTTTACCTCTTTTGAAGGGGATACGGGCCCTTATATCCTCTATACCATCGTCCGCATCAAGTCCATTCTTTCAAAATATCAGGAACAGCAGGGAAGCCTGGAGGGACTGCATATCCGTCCCGCGTCCAGCCCGGATGAAAAGGCCCTGATGATGGAACTGGCCAATTACAGCAGCGTGATGGATGTGGCATACAGGGAGCTGGCGCCCCATAAGATCTGCGCTTATATTTATGACCTGGCCAATGCCTTTAACCGTTTTTACCATGAGACCAAGATCATCACCGAGGAGGACGCTGAAAAGAAAGCGGGCCTGATCGCCCTGCTCATCCTCACCCGGAACGTGTTGGAGACTTGTATCGATCTGCTGGGATTTAAGGCGCCGGATCGGATGTAGGCGGAATGAAGGAATGCACACAGGCGGATGCCGGAGCGGATGTACCGTTCATGCCGGCCTGCATGCTGCCGGTATGAGGTCAAATGCCGGCAGAGATGCACGGAAGACGGAAGGTTGTGCGCTTTGGAAAAATAGAGTATAATGCAATGAGTTAGCAAACTCTAACCCATTCGCTTCCTTCAAGGATGAAGCGAGGGAGACAATTTTATAAATCGCGGAAGTGCGAAAGCTATAAACAAGATCTGTAAAAGTAGAGAGGAGAAGATGAACATGTACTGTACACGCAAGGTAACGGATGGAGTGATCTGGGTGGGAGGATATGACCGCCGCCTGGCCCTGTTTGAAAACCTGTTTCCGATTCCGAGGGGAGTGGCTTACAACTCCTATCTGATTCTGGATGAGGAAACCGCGCTGGTGGATACGGTTGACAGCTCCATTTCCCGTCAGTTTTTTGAGAACGTCCAGCATGCCCTGAACGGACGTCCGCTGAACTACCTGATCGTTAACCACATGGAGCCGGATCATTGTGCGAATATAGATGAATTGCTGCTGCGTTATCCGGATATGAAGGTGGTAGGCAATGCCAAAACATTCAATATCATCAAGCAGTTCTATGGCCTGGATCTGGAAGGCCGTATGGTGACGGTGAAGGAGGGAGATCAGCTGAAGCTGGGAAACCGCACCCTGAGCTTTTACTTTGCGCCCATGGTTCACTGGCCTGAGGTAATGGTGACCTATGAAGAGAGCGAGAAGATTCTGTTCTCTGCGGATGCTTTCGGAAGCTTTGGCGCCATGAACGGCAACCTGTTCAATGATGAAGTGGATTTTGATAAGGATTGGCTGGAGGATGCGCGCCGCTACTACGGCAACATCGTGGGAAAATATGGCCCTCAGGTACAGGCTGCACTGAAGAAGCTTTCCGGCCTGGATATCCAGACGATCTGCCCGCTGCACGGACCCGTTTGGCGCAGCGACTTGGGCTATCTTCTTGGAAAATATGATCTGTGGAGCCGCTATGAGCCTGAAGAACGTTCCGTGGCGATCCTGTATGCTTCCATGTACGGAAATACGGAAAATGTGGCAAACCGGCTGGCGAACGATTTGGCAGCGGCCGGCGTGAAGAAGATTGCCGTGCATGATGTGTCTTCCACCCATGTATCCAGCCTGATTGGAGAGGTGTTCCGCTGCAGCCATCTGGTGCTGGCGGCGCCCACCTATAACAACGGCATTTATCCCGCCATGCTGAACTTCCTGCATGACATGAAGGCGCTGAACCTTCAGAACCGCACCTTCGGCCTGATTGAAAACGGTTCCTGGGGTCCTGTGGCCGGCAAACAGATGAAAGAACTTCTGGAAGGCATGAAGGATATGCGTGTTCTGGAGCCCGTTGTAACGGTGAAATCCGCTCTGAACGAGGAATCTCTCGCTCAGCTTGAGAGCCTGAAAGAAGCGCTTGTGGAATCTCTTGCTCAGTAATCGGACATAAAAAGAAAAGAGGAGCGCCGCACCAACGTATTTGCTTGGTGCAGCGCTCCTCTTTTTATGCGGCCGCCAAGGGGGAATATCATGCGGCCTACTGAGGGGGATTTCACCTATCCCAGATTACCCGATAGGCGCAGAAATCTCCGGGAGCGATCAGCGTTTTTGCCGTCCATTCTCTGTCCGTCCACCCTTCATGGTGCCGGGAGACTTCCGTCCATTCGAGCGGGCTGCCGTCTTCAAGCCTTTCCAGGCGTTCCGGCTTGGCCAGCATCCGGATTTCCACGGTTTCAGGAACGCTGTCTTTGGATGCATAGCAATACAGCACCAGGATGCCGTTGTCGTAGAGAAAGAGGGATACATTCTTTCCGCTGATGTAGAGGCTGCCGGAACTGAGGACGCGCCGCGCCATATCCATCACGGGGACGGGAATGCGCGAGAACGCCGCAAAAGGTTCGGGCACGGCCAGCGTGAAAAGTTTTCCGCGGCCGTAGGTATCCAGCAGCAGGATGGAGCTGTGGGAGTCGCCGGAACCCGCATTCAAATAGGACCAGGAGGCATTGTTCCCGAACTGCAGCTCATCAAAAACGACGGGCGGCTGATTCTCATAGTAGCCTGCCGGATCGTCGGTTACCTGATAACGGTCGGCGATAAGCTTCCTGCCTGTCGGACGGATGGAACTGAGCCTTTGCCAGTCCTGTGAAGGGAGGCCTGCTATAAAACCGGTGGTAACAACGGCGGTGCCGCCGCCAAGGAGATAGGCTTCCAGCTTTTGTGCGATCTGGCCGTCTTCCAGCGCTGCGCGGGTGAGGAAGAGTGCGGGAGAAGAAGCCGGAAACTCGGGAACCGGTTCCAGCGCAATGCCCTGCATACCGAGATGATCTTCCAGATGATTTTCACCGCAGGAATCAAAGGGAAGATATACCGGAACGCCCGTGGGAGAACCGGCGGCATCCAGAATGCGGTCTATTTTAGCCAGCTGTACGCCGAGCGGAGCGATCAGTTTGTTTTCATACAGATCTCCCCATTGGAAGAGGGTGATCTCCTTCGGCCTGGAAAATGCCGTAAGGTATGCCTGTTCCAGATAACAGTCGATTGGCCAGCAGGAATAGGTGTCAAACCATCCGCCGCCGTTTCTTCCAGGAGCCACGTTTTCCATATAGCGCATCAGGGAATAACTGAGGTATCTGGGCAAATGCTGATCTGTATGCGCTGTATTCCTGGTCTCCGTGCCTGTGTAGATGGAATGAAACAGATTTCGCTGCCGCTCGGGACAGTACCCCGTTTCGTGGTAAGATTCCCTCCAGTCCGGGTATTTGATCGTGATGCGCACGTTTGGATTCACCCTGCGCGCCGGTTCAATGATCAGATTTTTGGAGACTTCTTCCATCTTATCAGCCCGGAAATCGGCCCAGCTGCGGTCTCCCTTTTCCCTGATGCAGTCCTCGCAGGTGCAGGAAGTGAAAAAGAAATCATCCAGGATGAACTCGTCGAACAAAGAGGCGGTATATTCTGCAATCTGTTTCAGCCGGTTTCTCATCGCTTCGTTGGAGTAACAGAATGTGTCGAAAATTCGCTGGCGCTTTTCGTCTTCTTCGGACAGATTCGGAATAACGGTTGTGATTCCCCCTGCGGTTTCAACGCCACGGCTCTGGAAAAAATTCTGGATCATCCGCATCTGCTTCTCATCTACGAGGACGCCGTGCCGGAAGGTCTCCAGATAAACTTTATCCAGGCCCACATATTTTTCCACATATTCCCATTCTCTGGCGAGCTGCTGCTCGTTTCGTGCGGACAGCGTTTGGGCGGTACAGTAAACGACCGTCTTGAAATTCCTATAGTGACTCATTCAATCCCTCCTTATCCGTTTCTTTTAAAAACACTATACGTCTTTTCAAAAAAGCCGGCAAGCATTTTGCACGCTTGACAGGCCCTTGTGCGTAAACCTGTAACAAGGCGAAAAAAGATCGGCTGGCAGCGGCTTTCTGTTGATTCTTTTGTTGATTTATGCGGCTCTGAAAGGGCATGCGCGGCTGCTCCGGAAGCGAGGAGGACAGCGAAAGTTCATAGAAAGTTTACGAAACTGATTTCGTAAAAAATCTAAAATATTACAATGCAGTTAACGGAAAAAAGATAAAGACATTAAAAGCGGACTATATACGGCATTTTGATATACAACATGCATAATAAAAATGCGTTATAAGAGGCAAAAAGATGAAAATATGTTAGTTAACATATTTCTTTGTTGCAAAGAGTTGTAATAGTGCATAAAATATATTTAAAGAAAACGATTACTGTAGGCAAAACAAATGAGCATGAGAATGGAGGGCTAAATGGTATCGATTAAAGATGTATCCATCGCATGCGGAGTTTCGACGGCTACGGTGAGCAAAGCACTGAACAATCACAAAGATGTGGGGGAAGAAACCAAAGAACGAATCAGAAGGACGGCAAGGGAGATGGGATATGTTCCGAACTTTGCATCCAAGGTCCTGAAGACGAACCGCACTTATAATATTGGAGTGGTGTTCTCTGACGAGGCCGGAAGCGGTTTGACACATGACCACTTTGCAAGAGTTCTGAACGGGTTCAAATGTGCGGCAGAGGAAAAAGGGTATGACATCACATTCGTGAATAAGAATGGAAGCATATCCGCATGGGACAGCGGTATGACCTATCTGGAGCACTGTAAATACCGCAGGTTTGACGGTGTGGCCGTGATCTGCACGGACTTTTACGACCCGGAGGTAGTAGAACTTATCGAGAGCGATATTCCGGTGGTTACCTTCGATCACATTTTTAACGACAGAAGTGCCGTCATATCGGATACGGTGAAGGGGATTCGGGATTTGGTGCGGTATGTGTATGAGATGGGGCACCGCAGGATCGCTTATATCCATGGAACGGATTCAGCGGTAACACGCAACAGAATTTCTTCCTTCTACCGGACCTGCGAAGAGCTGAGTGTGGCGGTTCCGTCGGAATATGTGCTGGAAGCACCTTACCGCGATACGACTGCGACTTACTTAAGAACAGTGGAATTGCTGAAGCTGAGAGAGCGGCCGACCTGCATTCTGTTTCCGGATGATTTTGCATATATCGGAGGATTCAATGCAATCACGCTGGCCGGATTGAAGGTGCCGGACGATATCTCAACGGTGGGATACGACGGGATTGAAATTGGAAAATATCTGGAACCGGATCTTACCACATTGGTTCAGGATGCCCCGAGACTTGGAAGGGCGGCGGCAGATAAGCTGATCGATACCATTGAACGTCCGAGGACGGCCCTCGTGGAGCACATCATGGTTGAAGGAAAGGTATATACAGGAAGGTCGGTCGGACGGATCGGCAGATGAGGAGGATGAGAATCTAATCACGCATTGCGTGCGATGTGGAAACAAGGCGGAGTATTTCGGAAAGAGAGGGAGAAGATGAAATGAAAAGATTTCTACAAAATACCTGGAAACACAGGGCCCATGTTGTGATGGCGCTTCCGGCATTCCTGGTTCTGCTGTTTTTCAGCTATGTACCCATGGCGGGGCTGGTGATGGCGTTTAAATCCTTTGACTACACGCTGGGCATCTGGAAGAGCCCGTGGAACGGAATCGAAAACTTCCTCTTCCTGCTGGCTTCCAAATCCACTTTCTTCAGCATTACGCGCAATACGCTGTTCTATTATGTGGTATTTACGGCGTTGGGAACTTTCCTGAATGTGGTACTGGCGATTGCGATTGACCAGTTCGTGTTCAAGAAGATGGGGAAGGTGATGCAGACCATCATGATTATTCCCGTATTTATTTCCTATGCTGCGGTTCAGTTCATTGTATATGCCTATATCAGCACGGATACGGGAATTCTGAATCATACATTGGGTGTCTCCACCCGGTTTTACTCAACACCTTCTGCATGGCCATGGATCCTGACGATTGTGAAGATGTGGAACAGCGTAGGTTATGGTTCGGTGCTGTATATGTCGGTGCTGGCTGGTATTGATACCGAACTGTATGAGGCGGCACAGATTGACGGGGCCTCCAAGTGGCAGCGGATCTGGCATATTACCGTTCCGGCCCTGGTACCCATGATTACGGTTATGCTGCTTTTGAGCGTGGGCAATATCATGAGATCGGATACGGGCCTGTTTTATCAGGTGACGCGCAACAGCGGCGTGCTTTATCCGACGACCCAGGTGATTGATTCTTATGTATTGAATGCGATCTTTAAGAATTCCAATTTTGGTTTTACAGCTGCAACTACGTTCTTCCAGTCAGTGGTCGGCCTGATCCTGATGCTGTTCGCCAATGGGGTGGTTCGTAAGATTGCGCCTGAGAACTCATTATTCTGAGGAAGGAGGAACGGCTGGATGAGCAAAGAGAAAAGAAAAGGTGTGGTGCCTGCTCCGGCGAAGAAAAAGGCTGGAATCGGCCAATACATATTGGGGCTGTGCCTGCTGCTGTATACATTGTTCTGTGCGCTGCCGATCCTTCTGGTGTTTATCTCGGCATTTACCGACGAGAAAGCGATCACGGAAAACGGATTCAGCTATTTTCCCAAGCAGTGGTCACTTGACGGCATGAACGCGGTGCTTCGCTACGGCAATCAGCTGATTGTCTCCTATGGCGTTACGATTTTCATTACGGTGGCGGGCACCCTGATCGGACTGTTCTTCATGAGCATGTTCGCTTACTCGATCAGCAGGAAGGGCTTCATGTTGGGAAAGTTCCTGTCCATTTATCTGCTGATCCCCATGTTGTTTAACGGCGGACAGCTTTCCTGCTATATCATATTTACTTCTTATTACAACATGAAAGACAGCATTTGGCTGCTGATCCTGCCGCTGTGCGTATCCACCATGAACGTCATTATTCTGCGTACCTATATTGTCAATAGCATTCCGCCGGAACTGATGGATGCGGCGAAGATCGATGGAGCGGGGGAATACCGTACGTTTTTTCAGATCACATTGCCTCTGCTGAAGCCGTCCATGGCGGCGGTGGGCTTCATGATGGCTACCACATACTGGAACGACTGGCAGAATGCCCTGCTCTATATTACCAGCGATTCCAAGAAACCGCTGCAGCTGCTGTTGGTGAACATTCAGAAGAGCATAGAAGTGCTGCTGAATTCAAGAAATGTTCCCGCCGTGGTTCTGGCGGCAATCGGAGGGACGATCCCGCAGTATTCCGCCACGATGGCGACGGTGATTGTGGTAATCGGTCCGATCATGATCGTATATCCTTTCTTCCAGAAATATTTTATCAAAGGACTTACGGTCGGTTCCGTAAAGGGCTGATATCCGATGCAACTTGATATTCCGGGTGAGAGCAATGGTGCGGTCACCTAAGAGAGTATAATAAAATTCGGGAGGTTTGAGATGAGGAAAAAAATGACCAAGAAGCTTTTGGCGGCATTGTTGACGGCGTCCGTATCCATCGGGCTGCTGGCAGGATGCGGAGGCACGACGACCACCACCACGACGGACACGGGCGAGGCTTCTTCGAGCGAGGCTGCCGCCACGGCGTCGGACGATGCGGCAGGAGAGACCAGCACCTCCGGCACAGACAAGACGACTATCAGCATTTACAGGTGTACCTACAACCTGGCGACGCCTGACACCGCGCAGGTTCAGAAAGTGCAGGATGCCATTAACGAGTACATTGCGGACAAGATCAATGTGGAAATCAAGATCACCGATCTGGCTTCAGGCGAATATGGCGACAAAGCGAATCTGGCGCTGGCAAACAACGAGATCAACCTTTTATGGACCGCGAGCTGGTGGGCTACCATCGGAACGGATGATCTTTACAGGCAGAATGCGGTATATGATATTACCGACCTGCTTCCTGGCACCACATTGTATGAATCCATGTCCGAAGGCATATGGGAAGCATCCCGCTATGACGGCAGAGATTATTTTATTCCCGTATACAAAGAGGCATATGAAGGATATGATCTGAAGACCCGTCAGGCTCTGGTGGACGAATTCGGCTGGGATCTTTCCACTGTTGAGACGCTGGCTGATATCGAACCTTTCCTGGAAGACTGTAAGAATGCGGGACTGAAATATCCCTATGTGACCGGCAAGACGGCCATGTTCTACAGATTCTATCTGGATTACTTCGATTTCTTCTCCGGCTACTCATTCCTGGGCGTTGACAGAGAGACAAATGAAGTGGTGAATCCCGTACAGTCCGATGAATATCTGGAATTCTGCACGCTGATGTGTGATTGGGCGGAAAAAGGATACATTTCTGAAGATGATGTGACCAAGGTGACCGCAGATACCGTCTGCCAGACTCAGGATTGGGGATTCAACTGGTGGACCTGTGTTCCCGGAGACGAAGCGAATTCCGAGGGGCGTGATTTACAGGACGAGGTGATCATCGAGGGCATCACCGACAAATATGCGCACTCCACCACCACATTGGGTTCCTGCTATGCGATTACCGCTAACTCCACGGAAGAACAGGCAAAGGCTTGTATCGACTTCCTGGGATTGCTTTTCACAGATACGACAGTTGCGGATCTGTTCACCTATGGTATCGAGGGCGAAGATTATACGCTGAATGAGGATGGCAGGGTTGTTCAGAATTCTGAGAGCTACAGCCACAGCGCATGGGAGTCCACCTCCGTGGTTCCTCTGACGCTGATGGAAGGTGAGGCTGAGGATAAGGTTCAGGAATACATCGATAAGAATAATGAGGCAGAGACTTCCTGTGCTGCAGGCTTCCGGTTTGATAAGAGCAATGTGGAAGCACAGTGGACGGCCTGCGTGAACGTGTTTGATCAGTACGGCTTCGTGCTTGAGAACGGCGGCTATGCATCGGCAGATGTTCCGTCCATCATCGGACAGTTCCAGGCGGCTCTTGATGAGGCGGGATACCAGGATATCCTGACTGAGGCGCAGACGCAGTATGAGGCATGGAAAGCGGGTGAATAAGCGGAGCGGTCTGTAAGAAAAGCGGGCAGCAGGCCAAGTATGGGTGGCGGCCCATCCGCCGCAAAGCCCAGAGAGGTACAGAAACCCAGGCGCTGGCTTGCTGCGGGCAGAAAAGGGTCAGTGCAGATGCGGAGAAATACAGAGACTGCCTGAACTGCTACGGCCGAATAACCCCAAAATGAAAAAGCTGAAGTGAAAAGTTTATTTCCACTTTGAAAACCAGAAAAATAAAAGTGGTAATTACTCTTGCAAAATAGAGGAATGGTGTGCTACCCGTCAAGTAGACAATGAAAAAAATATAAAATTTTTGTGTTGCCCGGTTTGTGCCGGGCAATATTTTATGCAGCTAATAGCCGTTCATGAAATTCAAGCGGTGTTAATACATCAAGTCACCTTTGCGGGCGGTCATTTATGTAATAGTCTATATATGCCATTATCGCTTGTACAAGTTCCTCTCTGGTATGATACTTCCTCCCATAATACATTTCGCGTTTTAAAATCCCCCAGAATCCCTCCATTGGTCCATTATCCGTACAGTGCGCCACTCGGGACATACTTTGTATCATTCCCGCATCTATCAGCTTTTGATGAAATACACGGGAGGTATATTGGAACCCCCGGTCACTATGAAAGATTGGATGAGCTCCCGGATTGTTCTTTACTGCCTGATCGAAAGGATCAAATACCAGCTGATTGTTATTGTGATCACTTAACACATATGCAACTGGACGATGATCACATAAGTCCAGAATCCACACTCAGGTATAGCTTATAGATATGGTCAAATGAAGTGCCATACTTAAACTCTGTTACATCCGTTACCCATTTCTCGTTCAGACTATCGGCATGAAAGTCTCTGTTTAAAACATTCTCTGCTATAAAAGCTGGATTTTTCGATGGCCGGGTACAGCCGTCATAACGATATTTCAAGTTTGATCGTATCTGCTGTTTTCTGCATATACGCAGGATCCTCTTATCATTTACTTTGATGCCATTATCGTGACGGAGTTTGTCATTCAATCTCCGATATCCCATGTCAGGATGTTCTTGATGGATTGCTTCCAAACGGTCGGAAATCTGTTTATTCAGCCGGTCATTTGCTGTTTCTATACGGTTCAGCCATTTGTAGTAAGCCGCTCTTGTAACGTTACCAAGCTTACATAAGGATCGGATCGAGTAATGGTGTTCTTCATGTTCCTCTTTGATCACCTGATAAATGTGTTTGTTCCTTTGCCGGCTCAGCCCCGCCTCCTTTCGATTTCTGCAAGTTTTTTTAGGAAGTCAGCCTCCATTTGTGCGTGTTCTTTTTCTGCCCGCAAGATCCGGTTTTCTGCCCGCAGCTTTTCGAGTTCTGACATTTCCGCTTCTGGTTTTCGTTTTCCGCGTCTGTCACGAAGAGCCTCCACTCCCTGTTTCTCGTATTTTATCGTATAATTACGTGCCTGTTGGTAAGAAATCCCAAACTGTTCTGATGTCTTGGCATAATTATGATCATGGGCGATGCAGTATTGCACGATTTCGACCCGTTCATCGAAGGTGGTTTTTCTTCCTTTGGTCATGATAGCATTCCCTCCTGTTTCGGAAACTTTTAGCTTCTCATGTCCATTATACTTCAAAACCCACTGTCTGATTGTATTTTCGGAAGGAATGTTATAGGTGACTGCCAGTTCCCTGTAAGATCCTTCTCCGTTTAGATACGCTTCAACAACACATTTTTTAAAGGAGGCTGAATAAGATTGATTGTGTCCTGTTCTGATGAAAGCGGATTCTCCGGATGCTTTGTACTTGTTAACCCATCTTCTAAAAACGCTTTCATCCACTCCAAGTTCGTTGGCATGTGATAGATAGGATCCGTTTCCTGAAATATAATCTTTTACAGCCTGTAGCTTCACTTCTGGTAATATTCCTCTAGGCATAATAAAACTCCCCTCCAGATAAACAGTTTTATTATTTCAACTGTCTACCTAAAGGGGAGCATATCACGGGATATATGGGTGTTCCGAT